>Ga0114946_10000764_pt1 | contig 21699 bp, 14 predicted proteins | sample WalLakDeSediment_FD_88676 | JGI IMG/M metagenome (GOLD analysis project Ga0114946, IMG submission 88676) | Lake sediment microbial communities from Walker lake, Nevada to study Microbial Dark Matter (Phase II) - Walker Lake 11/02/13 Deep Sediment | ecosystem: Environmental > Aquatic >...
AAATTACTCACCGGGTGACTTGGAGTAAAATTACTCACCGGGTGACTTGGAGTCACCCGGTGAGTAACGGATGAGGTCTGGACTTGAAGTCACCCGGTGAGTAACGGATGAGGTTTGGACTTCGAAGTCACCCGGTGAGTTGTGCTGTGACAACCCCAAGTCTTTAATTCTTTCCTTATTAACTAAAGTGCCATTTCTTAACCCTACAAGATCGCGATAAGAAGAAAACTCCCATTCCTCGGGACTAACTGCTAAACCTGCGGTCACCGGATTGTAATGAATATAATTAAAGCAGACCTGAAGGTACTCTCTTTCCGGCACTGAAATATTTAATCGGAAAGCACCCTGTACAGCTTGCCAACTGGGTGAAATACCATTGATCTCATTTAGGCAAATTGCTTTTGTACCCTCCCTGAATAAAGCGCCGGAGCGTTTTTCTTGAATGTTAATGGCACGGGTATAAGACCTTAGTAATGCTGCGATACTCCTATTAAAAGAAATGCTCTTACCCACCGGGTGACTTGGAGAAAAATTACTCACCGGGTGACTTGAAGTCACCCGGTGAGTATCCGATGGTAGTTCAGGCCAGATCACATCAAACATTAAATGAAAATGGTTAGGCATCAGGCAATAAGCAAGTAAATTTCCGAATGGCAAAACATGGCGACGAATTTTTCTCAAAAAGAAGAGATAGTTCTCCCTTGAATAAAAAATAGTTTGCCTGTTATTGCCCTGATTAAAAATGTGATATATTCCGCCGGATTCAAAATGCATATTGCAAAATACAAAATTTATTTATTTACTCAAAGGGTGAATTGGCAGATTATTACTCACCGGGTGACTTGGAGTCACCCGGTGAGTAACGGATGAGGTCTGGACTGGGAGTCACCCGGTGAATTGCAAGGTTTTATTGATTAATTTTGCAGCCTGTTATGCAAAATCCCTTAAAAATAGTGCTTCAGCCCGGCAAGGAAGGCCCAGTCAGGCGTTTTCACCCCTGGGTGTTCAGCGGTGCCATAAAAAAGATTCATGGCATTGCTGCAGATGGCATGCATGCCGAAGTGTTCAGCCATCACGACGATTACCTTGGGGCCGGCATTTACCAAAATGCCACCATTGCGGTTAGGATCATGGAGTTTCCTCCCAATCGTCCTGAAAAGCTGGATGAAGCTTTCTGGATTAACAAGATTGGAAAGGCTTATCAGCTTCGCAAAACCATTGGCCTTGCAGAAAGCAATCATACCAATGTGTACCGCCTTGTGCATGGCGAGGGCGACCACCTGCCTGGCCTGATTATTGACCATTACGATGGCCACCTTGTCATTCAGGCGCACGCCACCGGAATGCATGCTTACATTGGGCAGATTGCCAATGCACTGAAAAATGTTTACGGCAAGCACTTGAAAAGCATTACCGACAAAAGCCGCGACACCTTGCCTGATTCAAACTGGGAAGGGAAGGTTTTTGAACCGGAAATTTACGGTAAATCAGAAAAGGTCGCAGTGGTTGAATTCGGGCATAAGTTTCTAATTGACATTGAGAAAGGACAAAAAACCGGCTTTTTTATTGACCAAAGGGAGAGCCGAAAATTACTGGCTCAATATGCGCCCGGGAAAAAAGTACTGAACACATTTTGCTATTCTGGCGGTTTTTCTGTTTATGGCTTGAAGGCGGGTGCACTGGAAATGCACTCGCTAGACAGTTCGGCCAAAGCTATTGAGCTGACTGATCGCAACATTGAGCTCAATTTCGGTAATGAGCCACGGCACCTTTCCATCACTCAGGACACCCTGAAATACCTGAAACGCACCGAAGAAAACTATGATCTGATCGTACTTGACCCTCCGGCCTATGCCAAGCACACCCATGCGCGGCACAACGCCTTGCAAGGTTATAAGCGACTGAATATGGAAGCCATTAAACGGATCAGACCCGGTGGCATCCTTTTTACTTTCAGCTGTTCGCAGGTAGTTGATATGCCCTTATTCCGTGGGGCCGTGCTTGCTGCAGCAATTGAAGCCGGTCGAAGCGCAAGGATCTTGCACCAGATGAGCCAACCCGCCGATCACCCGGTAAACATTTTTCACCCTGAGGGGGAATATCTTAAGGGTTTGGTATTGTTGGTGGAGTAAGAGGGTTGTAAGGTTGTCGTGGTTGTCGTGGTTGTCATGGTTGTCATGGTTGTCATGGTTGGAAAAAAATAATAATTGTGAATAGCATAAGGCTGGATTTTTCGGAATACGGATCCCTTCCATCCGGCAAAAAGTAAAGGGTTAATAATTATAAAATAAAATTACAACGCGAAGCAGACAATCCCGCAGGCGCGGGAACAACGCGAAGCTTACAATCCCGCAGGTGCGGGAACAACGCACAGCAGACAACGATGACAACCCTTGTAACAACCGTTTCTAACACCTACCGCAGCATCTGGAACACTGCCTATCCTATTATTATAGGGCTGGTTGCGCAGAACCTGATGGTTGTGATTGACACTGCCTTTTTGGGCCGGTTGGGCGAGGTAACCCTGGGAGCGGCTGCCATTGGTGGCGTCTTTTACCTTACCCTTGTAATGTTCGGTGCAGGGTTTGGCGTGGGGCTGCAAATTTTGATCGGGCGCCGCAATGGCGAGGGAAAACTCCGCATTATTGGCCGAATATTCGATCATGGTCTTTATTTTATGGTGCTCATGGCATTGCTTCTAATACTCTTTATGAGCCTTGTCGCACCTGCCCTTTTGAGCAGGTTTATCAGTTCGCCGGCAATACTTGATGAAAGCCTGGTGTTTTTGAGCTACCGCCGTTTCGGATATCTCTTCGGTTTTCTTAACATGGTTTTCAATTCCTTTTATGTGGGCATTGTGCGCACCCGCATGGTGTCAGCGGCCACCATTGTAATGGCATTAAGCAATGTTATTCTCGATTACGGTCTGATTTTCGGTAACCTGGGGCTGCCTGCAATGGGAATTGCAGGAGCAGCGCTGGCCACCAACTTGGCTGAAGTGATAACCTTTCTCTTTTATATCATTTGGTCAATAAAAAACAAATGCATTGTTTCATTTAAACTTCTTGCATTCCAAAAGATAAAAAGGAGATTATATGAAGGTTTGTTTAAACTGGCTGTGCCTGTTATGTTTCAATATTTTTTCTCTTTCACGGCATGGTTTATCTTTTTCATGATCCTGGAACAAATCGGCGAAACCGCGCTGGCAGCATCAAATATTACCCGGAGCGTGTATATGCTCCTGATGATACCCGTTTGGGGTTTGAGTTCGGCGACTACCACACTTGTGAGTAACATTATTGGACAAGGAAAGATTGACGAGGTGATTCCCATGATGAAAAAGATACTGACCATAAGTGTGATATCAAATCTAATTTCCATACAGCTACTGATTTTCTTTCCGCGGGCCATCATTTCATTTTTTACCGACAACCCTGAACTTACCGGGGCTGCTTTACCCCTTCTGAAGGTTATTACCCTTGCCCTGATAGCCTTTTCTGTGAGTATGATCGTTTTCAGCACCCTTTCGGGAACAGGAAAGACAGGCACGGCACTGCGCATAGAGATCGTAAACATTATCCTGTACCTGCTTTTTGCCTTTATTCTTGCCGTGGGCTTCAATGCTTCTGCCACAGGCGTGTGGCTGGTGGAAGTGCTCTACTTTAGCTTGCTGGGAATATTTTCCTTCATCGTTCTGAAGCGCGGAAAGTGGAAGGAGTTAGTAGTTTAAAGCAGACCGGAGGACAGAAACCGGAGACAGAAACCATTAGTCAGCAGTTAGTAAACAGTATGCAGTAAAAAAAGTCAATGCCTAAATAAGGTTGACTATTTTCTGTTAAGTTTTGGGGTTTGGGGTTTGGAGTACGGTGTTCGCAGATTTTTCAAGCAAAGAACGCCATGAAAACCCACGCAATGCCTTCAAAAATAAAAAATCTGCGCTGATCCGTTGAATCTGTGTAATCTGTGTTCCATTAGTCCAGTCTCCGGCCTCCAGTCTCCGGTCTACGGTCTTCAATATTCTTCCCAATAGCCCCAAATTCCATTATATTTGCACACGGAAATCCTTTTTTGTGTTACCATTTTTTTTTCACTGATAATGCGGTCTCTTTTTATAATTTCCCTGATTTTTGGTTTGATAATAAATCCTTTGGCCAGTTCAGCACAACATAGCCCCATGGCTCTTCCGCCTGTTGAAGACATTTCGTGGAAGAAAGGATTCAGCACCCCCTGGGTAGATTCGGTAATTGCAACTCTGAGCCTTGAGCAGCGCATTGCTCAGCTTATTATGATAGGGGTTCATGCCGATCAGAGCCGCGATTATTACAACCGATTGGAGCGTCAGGTAAAGGAATTTAGTCCGGGGGGTATCATATTTTTTAAAGGTGGGCCGGTAAGGCAGTTAAAGATTACCAACCGGCTTCAGGCCGCATCGCGCACCCCACTAATGGTGGCAATGGACGCCGAGCACGGTCCGGCCATGCGCTTAGACAGTGTCATTGGATTTCCCAACCACCTTACCCTTGGAGCCATACCTGGAGAACAGCTGGTTTACCAAATGGCCTTCGAGGCCGGGAAACAGCTACGCAGGCTGGGCGTGCATATGAGTTTTGCTCCGGTACTTGATGTGAACAACAATCCGCGCAACCCGGTAATCAATTTCCGCTCTTTCGGCGAAAGCCGCCATAATGTAACACAAAAAGGTATTGCATACATGCGCGGGCTGCAGGATGCAGGCATAATTGCAGCGGCAAAACATTTCCCCGGCCATGGCGACACCCATCTCGACTCACACCACACCCTTCCGCGCTTGGATCAGAGCCGCGAAGAACTCGACAGCATTCATATTTATCCTTTTGCCCAGGCAATAAGGAGCGGATTGCACGGAATCATGACTGGTCACCTTGAAATACCTGCCTTTGAACCTGAAAAAAACCGTGCAGCATCCGTCTCGAGAAATGTAATTGAAGGCCTTCTGCGCGAAGAACTTGGGTTTAAGGGACTGGTTATGTCTGATGCCCTTGACATGAAAGGCGTTAGCGACTACTTCGCTAGAGGCCAGAGGGAACTGCAAGCACTGGCTGCCGGTAATGACCTGTTGCTTATTTCAGAAGACATTGGGCTTGCAATCAGAACCATAAAACAGGCTGTGGAGAATGGTGCAGTAGACCCTGCAGAAATTGACCAGAGAGTCAGAAAAGTACTGTATTACAAGCAGATGCTTGGCCTCGACCGCTTTAGGCCAATACCGGTTGAAAATCTGCTGGCTGATCTTAACAACCGTAATGTTGAAGTGCTTAACAGAAGACTTGCAAATGCTTCTGTAACGCTTGTGCAGAATGAAAATGAAATTGTACCAATTCGGGAAGTGGCAGGTAAAAAAATTGCAGTGCTTTCGATCGGTGCGAATAGCGGGAATGCATTCCAGGCAATGCTGGGCAATTTTGCCCGGATTGAGCAGTTCAGCCTGCCAAAGGTGCATTCGCAAGCCCTTGGCATTGAAATGCTGAACCGCCTGAAGGATTTTGACCTGGTGATTGTGGGCGTGCATCGCAACACCAACAATGTGGAGCGAAATTATTCTATCAACAGCGTAAATATTGAGTTTATCACCAAACTGGCTGGGCAGCAAGATGTGATCTTAACCCTTTTTGCCAATCCATATAGCCTGATAGCATTTGGCCCTGAAGCCCTAAAAATGAAGGGTATTGTGGTAGCCTACCAGGATGGCCGCAATTTTGAAGAAGCCGCTGCCCAGTTAATTTTTGGAGGCATTCCTGCCACCGGCCGACTGCCAGTCTCAGCCCCGCCCTACTTCCCTGTTTACAAAGGATACAATACACTCGACAACTTCAGGGTTCAGTTTGCCGAACCCGAAATGGCAGGTGTCAGATCAGAATACCTTGCTGCCATTGATAGTATTGCTCAAATGGGTATCGATAGCATGGCCTACCCGGGCTGTCAGATTGCGGTGATCAAGGACGGGATGCTCATTTACCACAAAGCCTTTGGGCATCATACCTACGACAAGAACCAGCCAGTTGCCCTGACTGACTTGTACGACCTGGCTTCAGTTACCAAAATTGCAGCTACTACAGCTTCAATTATGAGGCTGGTTGATGAAGGAAAGTTCGACCTTCAAAAAAATTTAGGAGATTACCTGCCCTATCTAGAGCGAACCAACAAAGCCGGAATGGGGCTTCGCGACGTTTTGGCCCACCAGGCAAGGCTCAGAGGCTGGATTTCTTTCCAGCACAGCACCCTGGAAAACGGCGCATATAAACCAGGCATTTACAGTGATTCATTTTCAGAACAATTTTCTGTAAGGGTTGCCCGCGACCTTTACCTGGCAAAAAGCTATCGCGACACCATTATTCAGCAAATCATCGATTCACCCTTGCAAAAAAGGCGAACCTTTCTGTACAGTGATCTGGGAATGATTTTACTTACCGATTTGATAAGGCTGCAAAGTGGTTTACCGCTCGACCAGTATGCCTCTAAAACCTTTTTCGAGCCCATGGGGCTGGGTAGTATTTGCTTTAACCCGCTCGAGAAGTTTTCACCTGATGTAATGGTCCCGACTGAAATTGACACGATTTTTCGCAAGCAGTTTCTACGGGGCTATGTGCATGACCCTGCCGCTGCCATGCTTGGTGGAGTTGCAGGTCATGCCGGCTTGTTTTCCAACGCCCTCGACCTTGCATTACTCATGCAAATGTTCCTTCAGGGCGGTGAATACGCCGGGCAGCAATACATCCAACCTGAAACCATCCGTGAGTTTACCCGCGTGCAGTTTGCCGGCAACCAAAATCGTCGTGGGCTAGGTTTTGACAAACCAACCATAACACCGGCAAAAGGCAGTCCAGCTTGTAAATCTGCATCGCTGCTTAGCTATGGTCACAGTGGCTTTACCGGTACCTATGCCTGGGTCGACCCCAAGGAAAACCTGGTGTATGTTTTTCTTTCAAATCGAACCTACCCATACCCATCAAACCGAAAGATCATTTCATTAGAAATAAGACAAAAAATTCATCAATCCATTTATGATGCAATTGGGAAATCACAAAATAAAGGAATATCGTAACTTTATTTTTTTAAAGAGCCAAACATGTTTCTAAATATTTCTCTGATTGAATGGATTGGTTATGGAGCTTCGGCATTGGTTGCTCTTGCGCTTACGATGAGCTCATTGGTTCGATTGAGGATCCTAAGTTTAGTTGGTTCAAGTATTTTTGCTTTTTATGGCTTCACTATTGGCGCACTCCCGGTGGGCATACTTAACCTTTTTATCGCATTTGTCAACACCTTTTACCTGATCAGGTTTTTTTCGCGAAAAGAGTCTTTTAAAACATTGATCGTTAGGCCAGAAAACCGATACCTGAAGTATTTTATCGAATTTTATTATTCTGAAATAAAAAAGTTCTTCCCTGATTTCGACAAAGAATCCTTTTGTATTTCTAATGAAAGCGGAGAACCTTTTTCTTTCTTAATTTTACGAAATGCGGCCGTAGCGGGTGTAATGCTTGGCTACAGGAAAGAACAAATGGTTTGGGTATGTATCGACTTTGTTATTTCTGAATACCGCGATATGAAACCCGGTGACTATCTTTACCGAAAAAACAAAAAGTTTTTTATTGATCATGGCATAACCACTATATGCTGCAAAGTAAAAAACCCCAAACATATCAAGTATCTAAAGCGAATGGGTTTTATTGAAAAAGAAAACCCGGGTAGTGAAAAGCTTTTAATAAAAAACCTTTAAAAACTTAAATTTTGAAAACGATGAAGAAAGCCCTTCTTTGGATTTTTGCATTGCTATTAACCCTTGCAGCCGTTTACTATACGCGCACCACCGGCCCCACAAAACCAGTGAAGGGAAAGGTTGAAATAGCCGGACAAACCGTTGAATACAGTCTGATTCGCACTTTCCCAAGACCAATGGATGCTCCTGTTAGGATTACTGTAATTGATGAGTCAGTAAGCGGATACTACCGTTACAAGCGAACGCCAAGCCACGATGAATGGACCGAATCGCCACTTGTAAGAAAGGACAAACAACTGATTGCATACCTTCCGCAGCAGCCTGCCGCCGGCAAGGTGGCCTACCAAATCACTCTGACTAGCGACGATGAAGAAGCACTTCTTACCGCCGATCCCATTGTGCTTCGCTTCCGCAACAACGTTCCGGCATGGGCCATGATTCCCCATATTTTGCTAATGTTTGCCGCCATTTTCCTGAGCACACGTGCGGGCCTGGCTGGTATCTTTGCCCAAAAAACTTATGGACTTACCCTGGCAACCCTGATTGTTTTGGTTGCAGGCGGGCTAATATTCGGGCCCATTGTGCAGAAATATGCCTTCGGCGATTTCTGGACCGGTTGGCCTTTCGGAACCGACCTTACTGACAATAAAACAGCCGTGATGTTTGTGTTTTGGCTCGCTGCTTTTTTCAGGGTAAGAAAAAACCCGCGCGACCGCTGGTGGGTGCTTGCCGCAGCGGTGGTAACAATGATCGCATACCTTATCCCCCACAGTTTAATGGGCTCAGAGATCGATTTCACCCAGGAGGTTCCACAGTAAAAAAGTAACCTTTCATTTTGTTATAGCGCCCCGGATTTGTCAGGGGCGCTTTTATTTCATTCGTCACAAAAACTTGTTTGTCAATTTTTTACGTCTTTTTTTCTATTAGCTTAGGATTTCGAAAGTGAGTACTTTAGTACCGTTTTCATGATTTTTTTGTAATTTCACCAACCTTTTTTAACAAGTAATTAATAATTCAAATTATCTATGTCTGAAAATTTAATGAAACCTGATTTTCTGTTTGAAGTAAGCTGGGAAGTTTGCAATAAGATTGGCGGAATACACACAGTGATCAGTACAAAAGCTCCTTCACTCACACAGCGGTTCCAGGATAAATATATTACCGTAGGCCCCGATGTTTGGATGGAGACCCATGGCAACCCCGAGTTTATTGAAGACAAATACCTTTATCGTGCATGGCGAAAACAAGCCAACAAAAACGGCCTTCATTTCCGCATTGGCCGTTGGAATATTCCAGGGCAACCCGTCACCGTATTAGTAGATTTCACCCCGCTTTTCTCTGAAAAGGACAGGATATTCTCTGACTTCTGGCTGAAATTTGGTCTCAACTCACTGAGCGGTCAGTGGGATTACACCGAACCCGCCATGTTTGGCTATGCCGCTGCACAGGTAATTGAAAGCTTTTATAATTACCACCTTTCTGAATACGATCGTATCATTGCCCATTTTCATGAATGGATGACCGGATCGGGTGTACTCTATCTGCGCGACCGCGTGCCACAGGTTGGCACCCTCTTTACCACCCATGCCACTGCACTGGCAAGGTCGGTGGCCGGCCACGGAATGCCCCTTTACAAAGAATTGAAAAACATTAATCCCGAAAGTAAAGCCAACGAGCTGGGCATCACCTCTAAGCATAGCATGGAAACCATCGTGGCTAAGCAGGCCGATGGTTTTACAACCGTAAGCGAACCTACTGCCAAAGAATGCGAAGTATTGCTGGGCAAAACTCCCGATCAAGTCACCCCCAACGGGTTCGACAATTCCTTTGTTCCGAAAGCATCTGAATTTGCCCACAAAAGAGCTGAAGCCAGAAAAAGGCTGCGTTCAGTAACCGAAGGCCTGCTAAACCAGCAAATACCTGAAAACGCTTTCCTGGTGGCTACCAGCGGACGCTACGAATTCAGAAACAAAGGCATTGACCTGTTTATTGATGCCCTCGGAAAGCTCAACCAGTCGAAGAAACTTGAAGGAACAGTTGTTGCATTTTTTCTGATACCCGCCAACCAGACCGGTGTAAGGCCCGAAGTGGTAAAAAGAATCAACAAGCCTGATTTCAATAATCCCATTTCGCACGAATTTATTACCCATAAAATGGTTAATGAAGGTTATGACCCCGTATTGCATCAGCTAAGAAAAGCCAGGTTGCTTAACCAACCTGAAGACAAGGTAAAAGTAGTGTTTGTACCTGCTTATCTTAACGAAACGGATGGTGTGATTAACCTTAGCAATTATGATACCCTTATCGGATTTGACCTGACAGCCTTCCCCTCATATTACGAACCCTGGGGGTATACACCACTTGAGAGTTTGGCTTTCAGGGTGCCAACCATCACAACATCCCTGACCGGATTCGGCATTTGGGCTAAGGGAATGTTCCCCGAAAGGGATAATGCCCTGGCGGTTATTGACCGCAACGATGACAACCAAGAAGAAGTTGTGGAAAAGATGGCTGAGCACATGCTTAATTGTTTCACCGGCGAAGGTTCAGAAACCATTACAGGAACCGATGATCCTTATAATGCCCTGGCGCATGTCAATTTGATTGAAGCCAGAAATAAGGCCGTTGAGATTGCAGCCGCCGCGCTTTGGGAAAAGCTTGTGGATAACTACTTTGTTGCTTTCGACGGGGTACTTTCGAAAGTCAACAACAGGGCCGATCTTTTTAAGGGTAAGAAACAGCCTGTAAGAATTGAAAAGCCCGCTGTGCCAGCTGCCAAACCTAAATGGCGAAAAGTGCTTGTTGAGGTGAAGATCCCAGAGGAGTTGGCTCACCTTCAGAAAATTGCCCGAAACCTTTGGTGGACGTGGAATTATAAGGCCGAAGAGATGTTTGCTTCCATTAATCAGGAATTGTGGGCCAGGTGCGAAAAAAACCCAAATATGCTGCTTGATCAGCTCTCGGTAGAAGATTACGAAAAGATTCTTTCTGATAAAAGCTTTTTACAGCTATACAGAAATGTAGTTTCTGCATTTGAAAAATACTTGGAGGCCGGGAACAACCAAATGACCCCTCCCATTGCCTATTTCAGTATGGAATACGGTTTGCACACATCTGTAAAAATTTATTCCGGAGGTTTGGGAGTTCTTGCTGGCGACTACCTTAAGCAAGCCAGCGATGATAATGTGAATATGATCGGGATCGGGTTGTTATACCGCTACGGGTATTTCTCACAAAACCTTTCGGTTACCGGAGAGCAGCTTTCCAACTATTATCCGCATAATTTCACGCACATGTCGGCAGTGCCGGTTCGTGACCAGAATGGTGAATGGATAAGGGTTGGTATCGCTTTTCCGGGCAGAACACTTCATGCAAAGGTTTGGAAAATTGATGTAGGCAGGATTCCGCTTTACCTGCTCGACACTGACATCCCCGAAAATGCTTCGGCCGACCGCTTTATTACCCATCAGCTATATGGCGGTGACTGGGAAAACCGCTTCAAACAAGAGTTTTTGCTCGGAATCGGGGGCATACGCCTGCTCGATGCCATTGGCATTGATCCTGCTGTTTACCACCTGAATGAAGGCCATGCTGCTTTTGCGGGATTGGAAAGGCTACGAAAGCTTGTTCAGGATAATAAACTGTCGTTTTATGAAGCACTCGAAGTGGTTAGGGCAAGCAGCCTGTTTACAACGCACACCCCAGTGCCGGCAGGTCATGACCATTTCAGCGAAGACATGATCCGCACCTATATGCCCCACTATGCCGACCGCCTTGGCATTAGCTGGGAAACATTCATGAGCCTTGGAAAAATTAACCCCGCAAACACACAAGAGCAATACTCAATGAGCGTGCTTGCCACAAAGCTTTCGCAGGAAGTAAACGGGGTTAGCCGTTTGCACGGAAAAGTTTCAAGGTCGATGTTCAAAGATATGTTCCCGGGATACTTCCCCGAAGAACTGCATATCGGTTACGTGACCAACGGGGTGCATTACGGTACCTGGACAGCCAAAGAATGGCAGCAGCTATATGCCGAAACTTTTGGCGAAGGATTTCTGGAAAACGTTTCCCATCCAAAGACATGGGAAAAGATTTATGATGTTGCTGATAAAAAAATCTGGGATCTGCGCAATCAGCAGCGAAAGAAACTTCTGGAATTCATTCGTGAGCGAATGCTTTCGAACCTATCGCGGCGTCAGGAAACTCCGAGAAAGATTTACCAAACCCTTGAAGGCATTGATGATAAGGTGCTTACTATTGGCTTTGCCCGCCGCTTTGCCACCTACAAGCGTGCTCACCTGCTTTTCAACGACCTTGAAAGGCTCTCAAGGATCCTTAACAATCCTGATATGCCCGTTCAGCTTCTTTATGCCGGGAAGGCACACCCCGCCGACAAGGCAGGCCAGGACCTGATCAAGCACATTGTGGAGATATCAAAGCGTCCGGAGTTTAAAGGTAAGGTTCTATTCCTTGAAGATTACGACATGGAGCTTGGTGCAGCACTTACAAAAGGCGTCGACATTTGGCTCAACACCCCTACCCGTCCGCTTGAAGCTTCGGGTACAAGCGGAATGAAGGCAGTGCTGAATGGGGTTATGAACTTCAGCGTGCTGGATGGATGGTGGGTTGAGGGATATGTACCTGAAGCCGGCTGGGCCATTAAGGAAGAGCGAACATACGACAACCAGCTTTTCCAGGACGAACTGGATGCGGAAACCATTTACGGCGTGCTGGAAAATGAAATTGCACCTATGTTTTACAAGCGCGACAAAAACGGAATCCCCACCGAGTGGATTCGATGGATCAAGAACAACATTGCCAAGATTGCACCCCATTTTGCCAATAAAAGAATGCTCGACGATTATTTTGAGCGCTTCTATAACAAGCTTTTCGAGGGATCAAAAAGGTATATGGGCGACAACTTCTCAGAGGCACGTGAAAAATGGCGCTGGAAAAACCACATGATCCGCGGCTGGGAAACCATTGAGATTGAAAACATTAACATGTCAGACACCGGTGATAATTCTCTTTCGCTCGGTGAAAAACTGAGAGCAGAGATCATGCTCGATCTAAGCGAACTAAACCATGACAATGTAGGCGTTGAAGTGGTTTTCATGCAGCAATCGGTGGTTGATAGCTCAGATGGTGCCATTTCCGTTTATGAAATGGAGAAGTCAGGCGTTGACAAAAACAATATTCTTGTTACTTACAAATGTGAAGTACCCAGCAAAAAAGCCGGCATCTTCAACTTTGCCTTCAGGGTTTTCCCTAAGGGTGACTTCCTGCCGCATCGCCAGGATCTGCCGCTGGTAAGGTGGATCTGATCCGGGCAGTTTTTTTATTAACACAAAACCTGAACATTATGAAGCTTTTAGAAGGAAAAACCGCCCTGGTAACCGGGGGGGCACGGGGTATCGGGAAGGCCATTGCCCTGGCATTTGCAGTGCAGGGAGCCAATGTGGCCTTCTCTGACCTGAAATATGATGATTCAGCCCAGGCACTCGAAAAGGAGTTGGAAGCCTTTGGTGTAAAAGCCAAAGGTTATGCTTCGGATGCAAGCAACCTGGCCGCCAGCGAAAAACTGGCCGACGATGTGGCTGCAGAGTTTGGCCGCATTGACATTTTGGTAAACAATGCAGGCATTACCCGCGACACCCTGCTTATGCGCATGACCGAAGAGCAGTGGGACCTGGTGATACAGGTTAACCTGAAGTCGGTGTTCAATCTCACCAAGGCGGTGCAAAAATACATGCTGAAACAACGCAGCGGAAGCATCATTAATATGAGTTCGGTGGTTGGACTGGGTGGAAATGCCGGCCAGGCAAACTACGCTGCTTCCAAAGCAGGCATGATTGGCTTTACCAAATCGGTGGCCCAGGAACTTGGTCCGCGCAACATCCGTTGCAATGCCATTGCGCCGGGCTTCATTGAAACCGACATGACGGCCGGACTTCCTGAGGAGATTAAAAAGAGCTGGGCCGAAAAAATTCCGCTCCGCCGCGCCGGAGGACCCGAAGATGTGGCCAATGCCTGCATTTTCCTGGGTTCAGACCTTTCGGGATACATTACCGGTCAGGTGTTGCCCGTTTGCGGTGGTATGACCAAGTAATAAACCCTTTCATATTTTTAAGCCCGTTTGCCACCAGGCATACGGGCTTTATTATCTATGAGAAACAAAGGAAACAGGGTTATTTGATAATTTTTTGAAAATTTATTCAGTTTGTTGCATAAATTTACGTAAATTTGTTCAGTATATAGAATAAATTTACAAAAATGATTAAACGACAATTGCAACAAACTATTCTTCAGCAACTTTTCAAGGGCAAAGTAATACTATTGTTTGGCGCACGAAGGGTCGGAAAAACAACTTTAGTTAAGCAAATTGAGAAGCAAGTTGATTCTTCCAGGTACATTAATTGTGAGCTTTTACAAAACAAAACTGCCCTTGAAACAACAAATACTGAGTTGCTTAAAGCGTTTATTGGTGATCACAGACTGGTAATTCTTGATGAAGCTCAAGCCATAAAGAATATTGGAAAGGTTCTAAAAGTTTTGATTGATACTTTTCCAGAATTACAGATAATTGCAACTGGATCTTCAAGTTTTGAGCTATCCCAACAAACTGGTGAACCCTTAACCGGACGTAGCCGACAATACTGCCTTTACCCATTTTCTTATAAGGAGTTAGTTCAACACGAAGATATTGTGACTGTAAATGCCCGATTGGAGAATATCCTTAGGTTTGGGTTATATCCTGATGTATATAACAAAACTGAGAATGATGCTGCTGAGGAACTTCAGAATATCGCTTCCAATTATTTATACAAGGATATTCTTCAGTTTGAAAGCATCCGAAGACCAGATTTGTTGTTCAAATTACTTAAAGCTCTGGCCTACCAGATAGGCAGCGAAGTTTCCTTTAATGAACTTTCAAACCTTTTGGGTGAAAATTTGAATACCATTAAACGTTATATAGAATTGCTTGAAAAAACTTTTATTATTTTCAGGCTGAATTCTTTTAGCCGTAATCTTCGCAAAGAAATTGCAAAAGGGCAAAAAATCTATTTTCATGATCTTGGGATAAGGAACAGTATTATTCAAAATCATTCTGAAATATTCTTGCGGAACGATCGTGGCGCATTGTGGGAGAATTTTTTTATTTCGGAGCGGTTGAAGTATAATGAATACAACAGGAATTTTGCACATACGTATTTTTGGCGAACTTATGATCGGCAAGAAATTGATTACATTGAAGATTTATCGGGCAAACTTTCACTTTATGAATGTAAATTCAGCGGACACAAAATAGCTAAACTTCCTTTGGCTTTCAAGGGAAATTATCACGCAAGTGAATTGCAAATTATTTCAAGGGAGAATTTCTGGGAATACTTAATTAAGTAGATTAACAATGGCTTTTGAATTTTTTCCTTTGAGTAACGAATTTTTCCAAATTATGCTACAAAATAGTTTTTCAAATGCTTAAGTACCTTATTCTGATTGGCTCAGGTGGTTTTCTGGGAAGTATTGCCCGGTTCGGGTTGCAGTGGTTTATGACACGACACACCACAATGACTTTTCCATTGGGCACATTTCTGGTCAACATTTCAGGTTGTTTTCTGATTGGAATTTTGTGGGGGCTTACAGATAAACCACTCCACCTTTCAAAATCATGGCGCTTTTTCCTGGCTACAGGTTTTTGTGGTGGCTTTACCACCTTTTCATCTTTCAGCCTGGAAAATATGGCCCTGCTGCGCCATGGAGAGTATTTTCAGTTCTTCCTTTATTCAACGCTCAGCCTTTTTTTAGGATTGCTGGCCGTGTATGCAGGATTTATCCTTGTCAGAGGACTGAGTTCAAAGTAAAGAGCCCCACCTTGCGGCAGGGCTCTTACAAACCAAAATAAAACAACAAACACTATCGGAGATCAAAATTCGAGGAGGCCTTTGGCTGCTTCGAATATCTTTTCGTCAGAAGGCAGGATGGCCTTTTCGATGTTTCGGTGAAAACCAACCGGGGTGAAGGTTGAGCCCACCCTTTTTACCGGGGCATCCAGATACCGGAAGGCTTCATCGGCAATAATAGCTGCGAGCTCACCGCCAAAGCCGCCAAACACCTTGTCTTCATGCACTACAAGCACACGGTTGGTCTTTTTTACTGAGTTCAGGATGGTTTCCTTATCAAGCGGAATGAGCGACCTTATATCAATCACTTCAATTTCCTTGCCGGTTTCTTTGGCAATTTTATCAGCCACCCTGATACTCATATGGGTGGTGTTGCCATAGGTAATAATCGACAGGTCTTTGCCTTCACGACGAATCCTTGCCTTACCAAAGGGTACTTCAAAATCGTCGGGAATTGGCGTTTCGGCTTCTTTTGCATTGTAAAGGGCCTTCGGCTCAAGGTAAAGGGTTGGGCCTTCAGAGCGCATGGCTGTGCGAAGCAAGCCAGCGGCATCATCGGCAAACGAAGGATAAACAATGCGTATACCCGGAAAGGTTGCCAGTGCGCCTTCAATGGTTTGCGAGTGGTATAATCCACCACCAATATATCCGCCAGAGGCCAGGCGAATGGTAACATTGGGTGCAAAAGCCCCGTTACTGCGCCAGTAGTCGTGGGTCATTTCCACAAACTGCTCCATGGCAGGCCAGAAATAATCAGCAAACTCAGCGCCTTCGGCAACAATACGGATTTTCTTATCGAAACGGCTCATACCGTTGGCAGTCCCAAGAATAAAGTCTTCGGCAATGGGTGCATTGAATACCCTGGCCCTGCCAAATTTTTGCTGCATGCCCTTAGTCACGTTAAAAATTCCACCCTTGTCCTTATTGGCCACGTCCTGACCCCAAATGAAGGTATCGGGGTTACGGGTAAATTCGGCCTTAAGGGTTTCGTTCAGCGCGGTGATGAGTTTCTTTTTTGGGCCGTCGTAGTTGTGAATTCCTTCGGGATATTTTGTGCTGACGTAAGGCTCGGGGATCACAAAATCGAAAATGGATTTGGGATCCGGATCCGGTGCGGCCATAGCTTTCTTGTGGGCTTCAGCCACTTCGCGCTTCACATCATTTTCAATCTCCTTAAGATCGGCTTCGGTGAGAATTTCATTGGCAACCAGCATTCTTTCAAACCTTGGCAGCGGGTCGCTGGCCTGGGCGCAATGCAATTCACGCTCATCGCGGTAAAGCTCATGACGGTCGCTGTTAGAGTGTGAGTGAATGCGAACCACGCTTGCATGCACGATCACTGGCTCATGGGCTTTAAGTACATGCTCTCTGGCTTCATACATGGCGTTCATGCTTTCGAACACGTCGCGACCATTACAATGAATAATGCGCAGGTTCTTAAAGCCGGTAAAATTATCGGCAGCCTTCCGGTTGGCAGTCTGGTCGCTCTTTGGCACCGAAATACCGTAACCGTTGTCCTGAAAAACAAAGATTACCGGAAGTTTTTCATTACTGGCGCCGTTGATGGCTTCATATACATATCCTTCAGAAACCGAAGATTCGCCCTGTGAGCTGATGGCAACGCCTTTGTGTTTGTAGCGATTCATTCCACGGGCCACACCAACTGCATGAAGAGTATGGTTGCCGGTTGCCGAGGAAACGTTATGAATATTCCATTCGGGCTTGGCAAAGTGATTCGACATGTGACGGCCGCCACTGGCAAGGTCGGTAGCCTTCGAAATGCCGTTCAGAATGATTTCTTCGGCAGAAATTCCTGCCGATATGGCGGTGAGCATGTCACGGTAGTATGGGAAGAGATGATCGGTTTCGCGGTTGAAAATCTGACCAACAGCAAGCTGAATGCCATCATGACCTGCATAAGGAGCATGGTACGACCAGCCAAGGGCTTGCTTCAGGTAATTGGGCGCTTTTTCATCAAGCTTGCGGCCTAAAACCATTAGCCGGTACCACTTCTTTAAGGTGTCCTTATCAACACTGTCAATAGAAAACTTTATCTTTATTTCTTTGGTTTCAAGTACTTCCATTTCAAAAAAAATTATCGGTTTATTGGGTGCAAATCATTAACACCTGGTTGAAGGATTTTGTTTATTTTTTTGCCTTCGGTAACCGGGGTGCAAAGATATGGTTTTTTATTTTTATTCAGTCTAAATAAACATTAAAAACCGAACGGTATAAAAGCCCTGAGAAGTTGTTTGAACAGGGTTTTCACAGAAACTATTCTGTATTATTCGCCAAATATTCTCTTAATTGCCTTTGGGGTATGATAAACAATATCAGAAGCAGACATGCCGTTGAATCCGAGCCGGGAAGCAGCAATGTCGCCTGCAAGGCCATGAATGAACACACCGGCAAGTGCACTTTGCAATGGGGTATAGCCTTGCGCAAGCCAACCAAGAATAAGCCCGGTAAGCACGTCGCCGCTTCCGCCTTTGGCCATGCCCGGGTTGCCTGTGGAGTTGAAGTAAGTACGCCCATCAGGGCAAATCACAGAAGTATGAGCGCCTTTCAATACAAGATACACCTGGTATTTTAATGCAAAAGCCCTGGCTATCTCAAGCCGGTCAAAATCATCGCTGTATTTTCCTGCCAGGCGTTCGAACTCCTTTGGGTGAGGAGTCAGGATGGAGCCACCGGGGATAAACGACAGCCAGGTTGGGTTATCGGCCAAAATATTAAGTGCATCGGCATCAAACACAATGGGCTGCTGAGTATTCTGTATCAAAAGCTTAAGGGCATTGGCTGTTTGCGGATCCTTACCGATTCCCGGTCCAATGGCAATGGCATTGAAAGCTGAAAGATCACCCGGGTGAGTAATGATTGAATGACCTTCATCTGCTACGCACATGGCATCTGGCAAAGCGGTTTGCATAATGGGTATTATCCCTGACGGCAGATGTGCAGTAAGCAGGCCCGCACCGGAGCGAATTGCCGCACTGGCAGCCAGAATGGCAGCACCTGCCTTGCCGTAACTCCCTGCCAGAAGCAAGGCATGGCCATAGTTGCCTTTGTGAGAGAATTTGCGACGGGGGCGGTAAAAGGATCGCAAATCGGCGGCTAGCAGCAGAAAATTCTTTGTCTCGGCTGCATTGATTCCTTCTGGGTGAAGGCCAATGTCGAGTACTTCCCAATGCCCCACAAATTGATCGTTTCCGGGAAGCAAAAATGCCAGCTTAGGCATTTGAAAAGTCAGGGTATGATCTGCCTGAATTATTTTCTTTGGATCATTATCACGATTGTCTTCGCAAAACAACCCGCTGGGCAAATCAATGGAGATAACGATGGCTTCACTCTGGTTTATATGCCTTACCACCCTTGCCGGCAGGCCCTGAAGTGGTCTGTTTAAACCGCTACCGAACAAAGCATCAATTACAAGATCATCCTTCTTGATTTCAGGAAGTTGCGACTCTTTCGAAACCTCAACAAGCTTAACCTTTCTAAATTTTTCCAGGCGCTTTTCATTCACCAAAAAATCAGGTGAAGCCTGCTCGGCATGCATAATTTTGCACACCTGAACATCATGCCCGTTTCCTGCAAGCATGCGGGCAATAGCCAGCCCATCTCCCCCATTGTTGCCCATTCCGCAAAACACCTTAACAACAGACCGTCCCTTTAGCCGCCTTTTAATTTGCAAATAACATTGCCTTGCTGCCCGCTCCATAAGATCAATTGATTTTACAGGCTCATTTTCAATGGTATAGGCATCCAGATTTCGGATTTCCGGGGCATCAAGGATTTTCATGCTGCTGTGGTTTATATGGGATAAAGTTACGAATAAATTGTATGGGGCTGGGAGCAGAGAGCATGGGGCGAAAAAGCGACTTTAGAGCCTTCAAAGACTTAAGGGACTTTAAGATAAATTTATCAACCTTCCAGGTTTTTACTTATTACTTCTAACTACCGCTATCTCCTGCCGCTACCTACTACTGCTACCCTGCCTGCCGGCAGGCAGGCTACTGCCGCTAACTAAAGTGCCCTATGCAATTTTATTTACCTTTGCGAAAATTTCGTAGGATTGAGCACCGATCGCCCGGAAATACTGCTGCCCACCGCATACCTGCCACCCGTTGAATACATGGCTTGGCTGGCCGTTTCAGCGAAAGCGGAGATTGAAGTGCATGAAACCTATCCCAAGCAGACCTGGCGGAACCGCTGCAGCATTGGCACGGCCAATGGCCTCATCGCTTTGAGTATTCCGGTAGAAAAAACACTTGGAAACCACACACCAACCCGCCTGGTAAGAATCAGCACCCACCTGCCCTGGCAAAAACAGCACTGGCGCACCATAGTTTCGGCCTTCAATAAATCAGCATTTTTTATGTATTACCGCGATTTGCTGGAGCCATTCTTCATTGACAAGACTTCTGACTTGCTGGTTGACTGGAATGAGCAACTGCTTCAAACCCTTATGGCAGAAATTGGAATAATGGTTAAACCCGGCAGGACTGCAGAATTTGAAAAATCGCCGGAAGGGATAAAAGATCTAAGGCAGATAATTTCTCCGAAGAATAGGTGGAATGAAGGGGTTTTGCAGCATCTTTTTCCGGCTTATTTTCAGCCTTTTTCCGAAAAGTTTGGCTTTATGCCAAACCAGAGCATAATCGATGTACTCTTTAACCTTGGCCCGGATACGCTTGCTTATCTTGAAATCTGCGGAAAGAAGTTATTAAATCAGTTCAGGCCCGGATAAGCGATCCTTACATGAAAAATGTTCATTAACCGCCGTTTAAATATCTTTTTAATGGTGGTTATATCCCTGAATGTTATGTTCGCATTGTCGAACTGTTTCTCCCTGATTTGTGTGTCAATAATCTTATCGACGAGCTCGTTGATGGTTTTTTCATCGGGTTTACGGAGACTTCTGGAGGCTGCTTCCACCGAGTCGGCCATCATCACCACCGCTGTTTCTTTACTGAATGGCCTTGGACCAGGATAAGAAAATGCTTTTTTGTCGATCTCCTGGTTAGGATTTTCCTTTTTGTGCATCGAATAGAAATAGCGTGCAGTGGTGGTGCCATGGTGCGTGCGGATGAAGTCGATGATGTATTCAGGTATGTTGTTTTTCCGTGCCATTTCTATGCCTTCGATCACATGGTTTATGATGATTCGTGCACTTTCTTCACGCGGAATGTCGTCGTGCGGATTAAAGCCCGTGACCTGGTTCTCATTGAAGAACATGGGGTTGTTCATTTTGCCGATATCGTGGTATAATGCCCCTGTTCGGGCGAGCAGGCTGTTACCGCCAATTTCAATAATGGCTTCTTCCGAAAGGTTTGCCACCTGCAATGAATGCTGAAAGGTGCCGGGAGCATTCAGGTTAAGTTCGCGTAAAAGCTTGTTGTTGGTGTCGGCCAATTCCAGGAGGCTAAAGTCAGTGGGCAGGGCAAAGATTCTCTCAAACATAAATATCAGCGGATATGAGAAAAGCGTAAGCATGGCCGCTCCACCGAACCAGGCAAAATTGACCCACTCAACTTCGCGAAGACTGCCCGTTTGGGCAAGGGTCAAGCCGAAAAACACCGCCGAATAGGTAATAAAAATAAGAATCACAGTGAAAAATAATTGTGATCTCCTTCTCAGGCTCACCATGCTTAGAATGGCAATAATGCCGGCAATAAGCTGCAAAAAGACAAACTCAAAGCTGCGGGGCACAAGAAAACCGATAAGGATAATGGTGATAATATGCACATAGAGGGCCAGGCGGTTGTCGAAAAAAGCCCTGATGATTATGGGCACAATGCACACAGGAAGCAGGAAAAGCATATCTACGTTGTATTTAACCACCTGGCTAGTGGCAAATACGAGGATCAATACTGAAAGTAAAATCAGAAAAAACCGGCGGTTGTCGAAAAATACTTCCCGGCGGAAATAATATAGGAACAGCGCCAGCACAATGATTGAAATACTTACCAGTAAAATTTGACCTATGTAAATCAGGATTTCGGTGGTAGTCTGTCCTGCCTGTTTCTGAAATTCGGCCTT
>Ga0114946_10000766_pt1 | contig 21689 bp, 17 predicted proteins | sample WalLakDeSediment_FD_88676 | JGI IMG/M metagenome (GOLD analysis project Ga0114946, IMG submission 88676) | Lake sediment microbial communities from Walker lake, Nevada to study Microbial Dark Matter (Phase II) - Walker Lake 11/02/13 Deep Sediment | ecosystem: Environmental > Aquatic >...
ATAGCTTACGTTAAAACCTGTTTTGTCGAATGTATTGCCGTAGTTGAAAAGGCCGGTGAAGAAGCCACCCTGTGCACCGCGAAGGCTCAGGCTGCCCTGGCTGCTCAGGGGCGGGTCAGGTGTAATGTAGTTTATTACCCCACCAATGGTTTGTGGCCCGTGCAGGATGGAGCCGCTTCCTTTGAGTATTTCCACGCCGGCCATCCTGTCCATGGCGGGGGTGAAATACATTTCGGGTTCACCATAGGGGTTAAGGGCCACCGGAATGCCATCTTCCATAACAAGTACCGTACGGCTGCGGTCGGGGTCGAGCCCTCGAATGCCAATGTTTACACGCAGGCCAATGCCTTCTTCATCAACCACATGCACGCCCGGCGATCGCCTGATGATCTCGTTGCCGCTCAAGGGGTTGAGCTGATCAATTTGCTGCTGGTTAATGTAGGTAAGCGATCCGGGCACGCTTTCGAAAATGCCTTTTTTCTGGGCAATGATGCTAACCTGTGGCATGGAGTAGATGCGCTCGGGCATAACCAGTTGCACGCGGTTAAGGCTTCCGGGTCTTACCAGGATCTCCTGGCGTATGTCTTCGTAGCCAACCATGCTGGCACCAAGCATAAAAAGGCCTGCCGGAACTTGTTCAATGGTGAAAATACCTTCATGGTTGGTGGCGCTGCCAATTGATGTGCCCACCAGGCCCACGTTCACATTTATAAGGGGTTGTTGTTTTTCATCCACAATCTTTCCGGTAATGCTGCCGGTAGCCGCTGGGGCTGATCCGCTTTCCGCGAAAGCGAAAAATGAAAAGGATAAAACAAGAATAATGGTTTGAATGGCTCGGTTCATTGGGGCAGGAAATTATTTATTGATATTTTTTTCAAGGTTTTGGGGTTTTAAACAACCCGTGGCAAAATTACCCTTGCCGGCAACCATTGCATATACCCACTTTTCGGTATTTTGGGGTGTGTAATTACACTTTGATTAACTTCGCAGTGCCATGCAAGAAATTGTTTTCATACTTGTTTCGCCGGCCCGCGAAGAGAATGTGGGTGCTGCCGCCCGTGCCCTTAAAACCATGGGCTTCTCGAGCCTTTGGCTTGCAAATCCACAGTGCAACCACCTTGGCGAGAAAGCCCGTGCCACAGCCCACAGCTCGAATGACATCCTGGAAAAGGCAAAAGTATTTCACAGCCTGAAAGAAGCCCGGGCCGGCATTTCGCTGCTCATTGGCTCGGCTGCCAAAAAGCGCAATGTGGCTGAAGATTATCACCGTGTGGAAGACCTTACGGAGATAATCCGGGCAAAGGGTAATACGGTAGAAAAGGTTGGTATTGTGTTTGGCTCAGAAGAGTCAGGCTTGACAAACGACGAACTTGCCCAGTGCGACCTGCTCTCAACTATACCCATGATTCGCAAATACCCTTCGCTGAACCTTGGGCAGGCAGTCATGGTTTATGCCGTTTATCTCTCGAAACTAAGCCTTGAGTATGCCCGGAAAAAGAAAAGGCCGGCCGGCGAAGATGAATTGCAGGTGGTGAAGGAAAAAGCAACTCAAGTGCTTGCCGATGTGGGCATGGACCCCGAAGGAAACATTTATCCGAGAATTATGGAACGCCTTATGTTACTTGATAAGGACGATTTGAACCTGTTTCATTCGTTCTGCAAGTTCTACCTGAAGAAATACCACAACCGCCTGAAATAAGAAAATCATTTCAGCATTTTCCGTCCGAGGCTAAGCATGATCAGTCGTACCCTTTTTCCAAAAAGCATGGCTGAGCTGAGGCAAATCAGCGAAAATGCAAAAACGGTAAACGGCACCCCGATGTAATCGGCCAGGGCCCCTGCTGCCAAACTGCCAAGGGGTGTTATTCCCATAAAGGTTAGGCTGTAAAGCGACACGATGCGGCCGCGCTTCTCTTCATCGGCAATGCTTTGCAACAGTGTATTTGTGGCGTTAAAGTGCACGATCATTCCAAATCCGGTAACTACAAGGGCAAGCATTGAAAGGGCTTTGAAGGGCGAGAGGGCAAAAACAGCAAGTCCGATGGCAAACAAAACAGAAGTGCGAAAGGTCAGGGCCGGCACTCGCATCAACTCCTTTCGCGAGGCCAGGAACAAGGCTCCCGAGAGGGCCCCAGCGCCCAAGGCTCCCGTAAGAAAACCAAGCATTTGCGCATCGCCTTTAAGAATGTCTGCTGCAAACAAAGGCATGAGTGCCTGAAAAGGTAATCCAAAAAAGCTGCTGAAGATCAATAGTAACAGCAAGTACCTGAGCGAGCGGAAACTCCAGGCATACCTTAAGCCTTCAACTAACTGTTGAATAATGGAACCTGCACGCTGACGCCTGATAACCTTGTCAATCCTTATGGCCAGCAAACCTGCTATGACTGCCAGAAAGCTTACCCCGTTAATAAAAAAACACCAGCCTTCGCCCACCAGCATAATAAGGAAGCCCCCGATTGGCGGCCCAATAAAACGGGCCAGGTTGTAGAGCGATGAATTCAGGGCAATAGCGTTGCCCAAGTCTTCGGGCTCCGTAATGATGTCGGGTACAAAAGCCTGCCTGAAAGGGGTGTCGAAAGCCAGGATAATCCCATTGATCACGGCGATGACGAGAATTAGGCTTACAGTTATCCGGTTAGTAAGGACAAGCAGTGCAAGGATCATTGCCACTGCCATGGCAAGTCCCTGGGTAAGGATAATGATCTTGCGGCGGTTCCATCGGTCGGCAAGCACCCCGGCAAATGGGGTAATGAAAAGCGAAGGAATCTGCAGGGCAAACACCACTGTTCCCAAAAGCAGCGCCGAGCCCGTAAGACGGTATACCAGCCAGCTCATGGCAATATTCTGCACCCAGGTGCCAATCAGTGAAACGCTCTGACCCCAGAAATAGTATCGGTAGTTGCGGTATTTCAGCCCGCGGAAAATATTGCGGATAGAGTCGGGGCTGATAATGTTTATACCGCGGAAAAATTGCATGAAAGCCAGATTGAAAACAATGCACAAACTTACAAAAATAGAGACCTTCTCAAAAGTTGAAAAAATCAAATTGGCCACAAACCTGCCCGCCGGCAGGCGGGATCACCAAAACACTAAACAGCACAAAACACTGATTAACAATATTTTAAATTTGTGATATTTCGTGAATTTGTGTTTTGGTGGCAAAAAATTCTTTTGAGGTGACCCCTTGACTTAAAACATGGATTCTTTTTGCATTACTCCAGCTCTTCGATGCTGATAAAGCCATTGAGCATGGCATAAACGGTAAGCCCGGCCACCGATTTAATGTTCAACTTCTGGGTGATGTTTTTGCGGTGAGTCATTACCGTATGGGTGCTGATAAACAGGGCTGATGATATTTCCTTACTGCTCATGCCTTGTACAAGGAGTCTCAGCACATCAATCTCACGGACAGTCAGGCTCTGATCGGGCTGGGTTTCTTCGCGGGTACGTTCCTTCAGAAGGTTGTTAAGCTTACGCAGTATTTTGGCCCGCGTATCGTTGATCTGTATTACTTCATCAAAATGCCTCAGGGTATTCTCATCAAAAAGGCTGTAAACCAGGGCGGCAAGCCTGATCTTTATTTCCGGGTTGCTTTTGAGTTTTTCCTGAAAACCTGAATCAATAAGTGCAGGATTAACAAATAAAACATCGGGCTTGTATTTTTTTAGATTTTCAAAAAGGCTTGCCTGGCAAGGTGTTTCCCTGATTATGGCAAATAAGCCGCTGCCTTCGAGCAGGTGAACCATGCCCTTGCGGATTATTTCCGATTGCTCGGCTATCAAGGCGCTTGCAGGCATGGGATCAGCTGTTTAATTGTTTTTCGAGTTGTTCAACAACAGGAATTAGTATCTGGTCTTCGAGCCGGGCGTGGTTGGCCAGGTCCTGCTCCAGGTCGAAGAGCTCGTTAATGATCCGAATTCGAAGAAAGCGGTCGGATGAAGGAGGAAAGTATTTAATCAGCAGGTTCTTCAAATCAGAAAGTTTGTCTTCAATGTTGGTGTGCCGCTCTTCAAACACGCTGATACCATATTCCTTGTCTTTTCCATTGATTTTCGGATTGATTTCACCCGAAACCAGCTCCTTTATATACGGGAAAGCCACCTTTTCTTCATATTCAATGTGCTCAATCACTTCTTCAATGTATTCGTTGAAGAACCGCTCGAGCTGAACTTTGGCAGGATGATCCATTCGTGCGAGAAAAGTGCTGAAAAGCGACTGGATAAGCGGAATCTTTTCCCTTGTATAATATTCGTGCGAATTGACAAGGTAAGTCAGCAGCAATTTCACATCAACATTTTTCAGTTTCTTGTCAGGGAAATAAAGGGGGTTAAGAAAAATGTTGACCATTAGCAGGAAGAAATCCGTTTGAATTCCTTTTTCCTGGCAAATTCTTTTAATGGGCTGGTCGCCAAAGCCCAGGTCGATGCCAAAACGGGTAACGAGCACCATGCTGCGGGGGTCTGAGGCCACCAGGTCGGCCATTTTCATGGAGCCACTTATTGCTTGTTCTTTCATGGTTTTTTTATTCGAATGCAAAGATAAGAAAAAAGCGCATTTCGATTCCGAAATGCGCTTTGCGGGTGCTTGCTTTCAGGAAAAATGTAAAGGGATTATTCTGTTTTAAGAACATCGACAGGGTTTGCCTTTGCGGCACTCCAAACCTGGGTGCTGATTATGGCAGCGTTGAAGAAAAGGATGATCAGCGTGGGCAAAAGGAACCAGAGCGGGTTAAGCGACACCCTAAGGACAAAGTGGCTGAGCCATCCGTCCATGACCCACCATGCCAATGGAGCGGCAATAACAAAAGCGATCAATACCAGCATTGAGAATTCCTTGTTGAAAACCCACAACAAGCTTCTGGTTGATGAGCCGAGTACTTTGCGGATGCCTATTTCCCTAACCCTGCGCTCTATGGCAAAATTGGCCAGGCCATATACTCCCAGCAGGGAGATGATAAATGCCAGCAATGAACCTGTTGTCAACAGGTTGGTCGATTGCCTTTCGCGGCTGTAAAGCCCTTCGAGCCTGTCATCGAGCATTTGCAGATTTGGAAACCAGGTGGGGTCTAAATCATTAAAAACTGCTGAAACTTCATCGCGTATCCTTCGCATATCCTGGGTTCCAAGTTTCATGTAAAAGGTTTGATGATTGCGCCTTGCATAAATAAAAACTATGGGTTCAATGGGGTTGTGAAGTGATTTAAACTGGAAGTTTTCTACTACCCCGACTATAGGGCCAGGTTTGTCAGAAAAGCTGAGCTTTGATTTGAGAGGGTCTTCAAGCCCTAAGGCTATAACTGCTGCCTGATTGAGTATATATGCCCCCTGTGCGTCAAGTTCAGAGTCAGCATAAAAATTCCTTCCTTCCACTAGGCGCATCTCCATAAGCGGAATAAACTTATCGTCTAGCATTAGGATATCTGCCTTTACAACAGGAGAGTTGCTGTTTCCATATTCATTTACTACTTCTATGTGGTTGGTTTCACCAATTATGAAGCTGGCAGGAGCAACCCCATTTACCCCTTCAATGGCCTCAAGCTGTGCAACCACCTGGGGCAATGCCCTGCGTATGGGTATGGAAACGTCGCGGGCAATCATCACACTTTCTTTTTCATATCCCAGGCTTTGCTTCAGCATGAATCTTAGCTGCATGGCAATGACCAGCAAAGAACTCACCAGGAAAATGGTAATTGCAAACTGGAATACCACCAGTGTCCTTCTGAAAAACTGGCCTTTGGTTCCTTTTACCATTTCCCCTTTGAGAATGCTCACCGGGTTGAATGACGACAGATAGAAAGCAGGATATACTCCAGCCAGGGTGCCGGTAATGATCAGCATTGCCAAAAGCGTAAAAATACCTCTGGCCGTGAAAAGCATTCCTGATTCAATATCAATTCCAAGGCGTTGCGAGAAAAAGCCCGAGAAGTTTTCTGCCAGCAGCAGGGCCAGCAAGAAAGCCAGCAGGGTAACCAGAAAAGATTCAATCATAAACTGCCTGATAAGGCCTGCGCGTGAAGAGCCTGCCACTTTTCGCAGCCCGATCTCCTTGGCACGCAATGAGCTTCTGGCAGTGGCCATGTTAATGTAGTTAATAAGGGCCAGTAAAAGAATGAAGATCGAAAGGGCAGTAAATATTTGCACATTGCGCAAACTGCCATTGGGCTTCATTTCCCAAATGAGGTTTGATGTAAGATGAATATCGGCAAGGTTAACAAGGCGCGTGTCAAAAGGCATTGAATCTCCATGAAAATAAGGGTTGGTCAGCCCAACTTGCTCTGAAATTTCACTCAAACGCTCTTCCAGTTCACTGATTCTGGCATTGGGCCTTAACCTGAAATAGGTAAAGAAGCCAAATCCGGCTTCCTTCATGCCATCGGGTATGTCGAGAATTGAAATCAGGCCGTTAAATGCCATATGCGAATTTTCGGGCACATCTTCTATTATGGCAGTGACCTTGTAGGTGTTGTCATAAACCTGCATAAGCTGGTCTATAGCCAGCATTGGTGATTCAAACAACTTCTCAGCCAGGCTGAAGGTAAGCACCAGTGATCCGTGTTCTGCTAATGCCTTGTCAGGATTCCCGGCAAGGAATTTAAAATTGAATATGTCGAAAAAGGTAGAGTCAGCCCCAGCTATCATAGGGGTGTGTATGATCTGGTCGCGGATTTTCAATACGGCATTGGGCAAAATATTGGTAAAACGTACTGCTTGCTCTACTTCAGGAAACTGATCCAAAACCCGTTCAGCAAATGCAAACATGGCTGTGGGAATGGTTAGGGATTCTTCTCCCCAGATATCCATGGTGTTTTGAACCCGAAACACCCTGTCATGGTCTTTGAAAAACCTGTCATAACTTCTTTCATACAGCACATGCATCCAGATTAGCATTGCAATGGACAAGCCCAACGACAGGCCCAGAATATTGATCCAGGTATTTGATTTTCGTCGAAGAATATTTTTAATGGCTGTTTTGAAGTAATTTATAAGCATGATTTTATTTTGATTGAATTGATTATTATTCAGTTTTTAGAACTTCGGCAGGATTAATCCTTGTGGTTGCCCAAGCCTGGCTAATGACAATAAAAAGTGCAATCATTGTCATTCCAACCAATGAAACAGCCATTGTCCACCAAGGAAAGCTAATGGCGTATGCAAAACCGGCCAGCCATTTTTCCATAAACCAGTATGCCAGGGGCAGGGCCACAATGGCTGCAAGAGCAATCCAGATAAGGTATTCAGCTGCCAACTTCAAAAGTATTCCCCGGTTGGTCGCACCCAGCACTTTTCTTATCCCAGTCTCCTTTTGTCGTTGCTGGGCAGCAAAAGAAGAAAGCCCCATTACCCCAAGCATCGCAATAATTATGGCAAGAAATGTGAATGCCATAAAAAGCCGGCCAAAGCTGCGGTCTTCAGTATATTGGGCCCCAACTATATCAGATACAAAATAATAAGCCAGGGTGTTTTGCGGGAAGAGAGACTTCCACTCCTGAAGCAAAGTGCTTATTAACAAGGCTGATGCCTCACTTTCGTATCTTAAAAGGAGCCAAAAAGGTCTTCCCGGAAGACTTAGGGGGTCTTCCAGAACATTGATCATCATTGGTTCAACCGGCTTGTGCAATGATTGAAAGTGGTAATCCTTTATAACGCCAATTACCTTATAATAGACTCCGCTTCGTTCAATGGTTTTGCCCAAGGGGTCGATCCAGCCTGAACGACGGATAAAAGTTTGGTTTACGATCACATTTTCAGCGTCTAATCCCCCTTCTGAATTAAAAACTGAACCCTGATCGAGCCTAATACCTAAAGCTTCAAAATAATCAGGATCGATCCAGACCTTGTAAGACATAAAACCAGGCTCTGCATCTTGCGGAATAACGCCTTCCATATAAGTTAGCCCACCCGGGTATGTGCTGGCAATGCTTTGTGCTTTCACCCATGGGTGTTTTTCAAAAGCCTGCCGCAAGAATCTTCCATCACTGGTATTGGGTACCTGAATGGCAAGCAGGTTTTTGTAGTTATAACCGTAATCCTTGGTTTGCATAAACCGGATTTGCAAAAAAATGACCAAAGTACACACGATCAACACCAAGGAAACAATAAACTGTAATAGCAAAAGCAGGTTGCGAACCGGGAAACGGCCGGGCTTGGCCCAGAATTCGCCTTTCAGTATCTTAACGGGCTCAAAAGAGGTCATGTACCAGGCAGGATAGATTCCGGCCGAAAAACCGAAGAACACCACAAAAATCAAAATGGCCAGAACAAAGAACCACCATGGAGTGGCAAGTAGTTTAAGATTGACATCCAAGATATGATTGAAGGCAGGAAGGGCCAACTCGGCGATAAAAAGCGCGCCAAGAAAGCTAATTGCTGTGAAGAAAAGGGTTTCCATGTAAAACTGTTTGCGCAGCAACTGGTTGTGAGCACCAAGTACCTTTCGCATTCCAACCTCACGTGCCCTCTTGCCCGAGTGGGCTATGGAAAGGTTCACATAATTGAAACCGGCAATAAAGAGAACAAAAATGGCGATCAACGAAAATAGCATAACCTTTCGTGCAGTTCCCGACTCTTTTATTTCGTTGGAATAGGGGCTGTGCAATCGAATTTTTAGAATGGGTAAGTAATCAAGGCTTATGGTTATTCCCATTCCTTCAAATTTGTGGTTTACTTTTTCGTAAATTAAGTTGGCTGTTTTCTCCGAAAGAGATTCCATATCCGTTCCCGGAGCTGCCACCACGTAAGTATAATAGGCTATATTAGCATCCCAGTCATTGAATCTGGCTCTAACCAAATCCTTTAAAGTTTCGAAAGAGATTAGGGCTTGAAATGCAATATGCGAATTATCAGGGCTGTTGGCAGCAACCCCAGAAACTGTAAACCGCTGCTCAATGTCATTTATCCTGACAATTTTTCCAATTGCTTCCTGATCGGGAAACAAATCATTGGCGAGACTCCTGGTAAGTACAATGGAAAAAGGATCGGCAAGGGCTTTTCTCGGATTCCCTGATAGCAGCTTAAATGAGAACACATCGAAAAAAGTGCTGTCGGCATAAAATGTCTGGTTAACGCTGACATGGCGCTCATTAATCCAAATATTGATTTCATTTTGGTGAGAAAGCCGCGCCATTGCAGTAATTTCGGGGAAAGTTTCGAGCAAGTCTGGACCTATAGCTGGGCTGGTAAAGGGAAATTCCTGAATGTTTCCCTGAATGTTTATACTTGTTCCAAGGCGGTTAATATTTCGGGCATCAGCGTGAAATCTGTCGAAGCTCAACTCATGGTAAACATATAAGAAAATCATTAGGCAAACCCCCATGGCAGTAGCAAGTCCGAACAGGTTAATGGCCGAAACTAAGCGTTGCTTGCTAAGTTGTTTTAAGGTAAACCCAATCAAATGTTTTATCATCACATGCAGTTTTCAGTGTAATTGAACTATTCAGCCCTAATGGCATCTACAGGATTTTGCCTGGATGCCGTGAAGGTATGGTAGCTTACAGTAAACACTGCCACCATCACTGCCAGCGCACTTGCCAGCATAATTGGAAGCACGTTCATGCTGATTTGGTAAACGAAACCATTAAGCCACTTTTCCATCAGAAACCACACAACGGGCCCTATAACAATGGCTGCGATCAGAACCAGGATAAGGAATTCCCGGTAGAATAGCAGAAGAATGCTATAGCCCGATGAGCCCAACACCTTGCGGATGCCTACTTCTTTTTTGCGCTGTTCAGTGAGGAAGGATGCCAGTCCGAACAGACCCAGGAAGGAGATAAATATACAGACCAATGCAAAAACTGCAAAAATGGTTCCCTGGCGTTCCTCAGAATTGAATTGATCTTTGAAGCCATGCGTGAGCGGAACAACGTTTGGCAAACGTGAAGGGTCAAATTCTCTCACGGTATTTTCAAGAAAATCAAACACTTGCATGTCTTTTCCCGGAAGGTAATGCACGGTTATGGAACGGAAAGTGGTTACATTTGGCGAAAAGCTTACGTTTGCCGGACCACCCAGAACGAGCATTATGGGTTCAACGGGATTTTCGAGCGAAGTGTAGTTAAAATCTTCCAAAACGCCTACCACTGTAAGTCTTGTTCCCGAATCTTCTTGCGAAAGGAAGCGCCAATCGATGTGTTTACCAATAGCCTGCTGCTGCCAACCGAACTGCCTTACGGCGGCCTCATTGATCAAGATTGACTGGTTGGCATCAGCCCTGAGGTTTTGGTCAAAGCCGCGGCCTTCCTTGATCTTTATCTCCAGAAGGTCAATATATTCAGCATCAATAAAATTGGTGCCAATCAAAGCGTCTACCATTTCATCGCCCGATTGTATCTTAACGGCGTTCATATTGTGTCCCATGGCAGGCACGTACAATGACTTGGCAGTTCCGATTACGTCAGGGTTTTGCCTGATCAGGTTTTCCAGGCTTTCTATTTGCTGGCGATGCTCCATGTTGGGGATAATAACCACATACCTGTTTTCAGGGTTAAATCCCAGGGGTTTGTTTTGCAAAAAATTCAACTGTTTATGAATGGTTAAAGTGCCGGCAATCAGCAAAATTGAAATGGCAAACTGGAACACCACCAGGGCTTTGCGCAGCAAACCCGAGCTTCCCTTGCTGAAGCTGACACTTTTTAATACTGTTACAGGTTTCATGTTGCTAAGGAAAAAGGCAGGATAAATACCTGAAACGAAGCCTGTAAGCAGGGTTATGAGGATAATCTGCCAGAGGATTTTGCCCTGTAAAATGTCTGTCAGCACAAAAGTCTTATCGGCCAAGATGTTAAAGCTTGGAAGGAGTATTTCCACCAGCAGGAGCGACAAAACCAACGAAATAAATGCCACCAGCAAAGATTCTGATAAAAATTGCATTACAAGTTGGTTTCTTGATGCTCCCGAAACTTTACGCATGGCAATTTCTCTTGCGCGATTGGTTGCCCTGGCAGTGGCCAGGTTGGTATAATTTACGGCGGCAATTACGATCAGGAATAAAGCCACCATTGAAAAAATCAGCAAGGTAGATTTATTACCACCATCTGGCCCGTACATTACCCTGGTTAAGTGCAGGTCAGTCAGTGGTACGGCCACAAATTCTGCCGTTGCTCCAATCTGGCTTCCACCGGGGGCGATGTATTTTTCATTGAAATCGTCCATATTATCCAGCACCTGGCTTATGCTGGCTCCTTGGTGAATGAGCACGTAAGTATAGTTGTCGTTGATACTCCAGAATAATTCGGGTGCTAGCGAATAAAATCGCTGGTGTTCCGACTGGTTAATGGTGAGTAAACCCTGCAGCCTCAAATGGGAGTTTTCAGGAAAGTCCTCGATCACTCCTGTAACCTGAAAGCTGCGGTGGTTAATGGTGAGCGCCATTCCTACCGGATTATTGTCATCAAAATATTTCTTACTTATTGATTCAGTTAAAACAAGAGTGTTGGGCTCGGCAAGTACGCCCTCCGCCTGTCCGTAAATGAAGTGATGGGTAAAAACGTCAAAGTAGGAAGTATCGACCATTGCAAAGTCATTTTCCAGAAATTCCCTTTCATCCAGGCGTACCAACACATTTTCCTGCTTGAAAACCCTGGCGTATTCTTCAACCTGACTGAACTCAAGCTTTAAAGCCGGCCCCAAAGGAAAGGGAGTTATGGCCAGATGGTTGGGCTGTCCGCCAATCGTGTAATTTCCATCCAGCCTGTAAATCCTGTTGTGCTTTTTATGGTGCCTGTCGTAGGATAACTCATGATTTATAAACAGGATAATAAGAACTGCTCCGGTAATACCTACTGATAAACAGAAAATGTTAATCAGTGTGTATAGCTTTGAGCGCATCATGTTGCGCAAAGCACTTATCAGGTAATTTTTAATCATGGCAGTAGTTTTGGCAGGTTTGAAAAAAAGGGGCAAAGAAGCTTTGCCCCAAAAAACCAACAAAAAGCACAAGGAGCGAATAAATATTAACCGGTAGTTGTAGTAAGAACAAATTCGGTTGTTTTGTCTTCGGTCACAATCTGGCCGTCGAACAGGCGAACAATCCGCTGCGAGTAAGAAGCGTCGCGCTGTGAGTGGGTAACCATAATTATGGTCGTTCCATTCTTGTTGAGGCTTTCAAGCAAATTCATTACTTCGTCGCCATGTGTTGAATCAAGGTTACCCGTGGGCTCGTCGGCAAGGATCAGGTGCGGCTTGGCCACCACGGCACGGCAAACGGCAACCCTTTGCTGCTGGCCACCCGAGAGCTGAAGCGGGAAGTGGTTTCTGCGGTGCATGATCTGCATCTGGTCAAGCACCTCCTCAACGCGTTTTTTCCTTTCGGAAGAGCTGTAGCCCAGGTAGATCAAAGGTAGTTCCACGTTTTCGAAAACGCTCAGCTCGTCAATAAGATTAAAGTTCTGGAATACAAAGCCGATATTTCGTTTGCGTAGGTTGGCGCGCTGCTTTTCGCTGAATTTCGACACCTCATTCTCCAGAAAATAATATTGCCCGGCAGATGGGTTGTCGAGCAGCCCAAGGATGTTCAAAAGAGTGGACTTGCCGCAGCCCGAAGGCCCCATAATGGCTACAAATTCACCTTCCTTTATTTCGAATGAAACCTGGTTGAGGGCTGTGGTTTCCACTTCTTCGGTACGGAATACTTTTGTGAGATCAACAGTTTTAATCATGGTTAGCGTGTTTAAGGGGTGTTATTATTTAACTCTATTATCTGAAAATCAAACGATCTTTGGCGCCAAACCCATCGTAGCTCGACACAATAACCTGTTCGCCGGGCTCGAGGCCTTCAAGCACCTCATAGTGATGAATGTTTTGGCGGCCAATACGTATGCGGCGCTTTGTGGCCTGTGAGCCGGATGCATCAAGCACATAGATCCAGTTTCCGCCGGTTTCTTGGTAAAACCCACCCCGCGGGATGATAAGGGCTTCGGCCACACCACTGAACTGCAGCCTAAGCTGAATGGTTTGGCCGCGGCGTAATGCATTGGGCGCTTCATCCATAAAATGAAGATCAACTTCAAAGGCGCCCCCGGTAATATTGCTGTATATTTTCGAAATTTCAAGCTTAAAGGTATTGCCGCCATATTCAAACTCGGCGTTTTGACCAATATGGGTGCGACTTACATATCTCTCGTCAATGCGCGCGCGCAACTTAAAGCCATCCAACTGGTCAATTTGTCCGAGGTTTTCACCGGCATTCTTGGTCTCGCCCACTTCTGAATTGAAGGAAGAAAGCTGACCACTTATGGGTGCTCGCACAACAAGGTTCTCAAGATTGCGGTTAAGCATTCTGATGTTTTCCTGCATGCGATTGATCGACTCTTTTATGTGTGTAAGCTGGGTGAGGTTGTATATTGAATCATGTTTCATTGTGCGAACCGCAATGTCGTAGCGACGCCTGGAAAGGTTGTATTCCCGCTCGGCATTTTCATATTCTTCAAGCGAAATAACACCTTCGTTATAAAATTGCTTCTTACGCTGATAATCTTTCTTGGCAAAATCAAGCTGGTAGTCAAGGTCTGCAACCTGCCGCTCAAGTGCAAATTTGTTTCTCTCCAGGTTCAGCTGGGTGTTTTGGTAATTGTTTAAAACCTCGAGAGCATTATTTTCCTGCTGTATATAGCTCATTTCCACATTGATGTTCGACAGTCGTAATATTTTATCGCCTTCTCTGACCATGGCACCATCGCGGACATATATTTCTTCAACGCGACCTCCGAAAACGGCATCAACGTAAATGGTTACCAGTGGCTGAACCACGCCATCAACAGGAATAAACTCCTGGAAGCGCCCTTGCTCAACCCTTGCCACGGTTACCTTTTCCCTGTCAACATAAAGGCGGCTGCTCTTATCACGCAAAAACAAAAGGTATAAAATGAAAAAACCAAAAAGTGTCACTCCGGCAATCATTGCGATTTTTTTTGGTGTCCATTTCTTTTTTTTGATAATTCTGTCCATGACCGATAAAAAAATTGCAGTTGAAAATTATTCGCAGAAACTTAGCCCAATACCATGCCATTAATTCTAATAACCTATTAATCATTTTGTTATAGAATTTTGTTTTTTGTTTTTCTGCAAACAGTGTACGTTTTCGGGCATAAATTGTATCAAAACGGACAACAAAATAACATATTTTCCTTTTGTAATGATTAGCTAAACCTGCGGTTAAGTTTCCCTAAAGATAGTAATGGATTTCTTTGGTAATAACCGAAGGTTTTCCTTTACAATTATTCATAATTTTAGGGCATAAAAATTGTGGAGCAAAAAAGCGTTTTGAAACCATAAAATCAACATTTAAATTACCGCACATGAAAAAACTTGCCCTTTTTACTATGATTATTTCTTTGATACTGCTTTCCGGCTGCCAGCGCCGCACTGTAAGCCGCATTGATCCGGGTCAGGTCGTTGATTTGAGTGGCCGTTGGAACGACACCGACTCTCGGCTTGTGGCAGAAGAAATGATACGCGATGTGCTGAGCCGTCCTTGGCTTATGCGCTTTGAGAATCGTGCCGGGCGTGTGCCTGTTTTGATCGTTGGTGATGTTCGAAACCGCAGCCATGAGCATATCGATGCCGAAACCTTTATCCGAAACATGGAACGGGAGTTTGTAAACAGCGGCACCGTGCGTTTGGTACAAGGTGCCGAATTCCGCGAGCAGATACGACAGGAAAGGGCCGACCAGCAAGAGTTCGCATCGCCTGAGACTGTGGCCCGCTGGCGCCGCGAAATCGGGGCTGATTACATGCTTACCGGAACAATGAACTCTATTGTTGACCAGTACCGCCGTGACCGTATCATTTACTATCAGATCAACCTGGAGCTCACCGACATGGAAACCAACGAAAAGGTTTGGATCGGCGAAAAGCAGATCAAAAAAGTAGTCAGGAATTAAATAATAAATCCTGAATCTGGTTTTCTCCCATGAAGAAATCCTTGCTTTTTCTTTTTGTTGTGTTGTTTTCGCTGACGGGTTGCCGCACCTATTATCAGCGACAGCAGGAGTTTCATGGGTATTTTCAAACCGGACGCATGGACGATGCAGCGCGTGTGCTTGAACGCAGCAAGGATGGTTCGCGCCGACGCAATGAACTGCTGCACCTTTTAGATAAAGGGGTGGTGCAGCACATGCTGGGTAATTATTCGCTCAGCAACGAATTGTTCGAACAAGCCTTTGTGTTGGGAGAAGATTTCCGCAGGGATGCCCTTGATGAAGCCATTTCGCTTTTGGTAAACCCTGCCATGAGTGATTACAGGGGCGAAGATTTTGAGCTGCTCATGGTGCATTACTACAAAGCCATGAACTTTATTCAGCTTGGCGATCTTGATGCTGCCCTGGTAGAATGCCGTCGAATGAACATAAAGCTGGCCGCCCTTGAAGACAAGTACACGAAAAACAACCGCTACCGGCGCGATGCCTTTATCCATAACCTGATGGGCATTATTTACGATGCCAGCGGCGATTTCAACAACGCCTTCATTGCTTATCGCAATGCCTATGAGATCTATCGCGACGATTACCCTGAACTTTTTGGTGTTTCGGCTCCTGTGCAGTTGAAATACGACCTTGTAAGGTCGGCATTCCGGGCAGGTTTTTCTGACCTGGGCAGCGAATACGAATCGTTGTTTGGAATCCAGAACCCCGGCAGCCTGGGCTCAGGCGAGGGTGAACTGGTGTTTTTCTGGCAAAACGGACTGGGGCCAGTAAAAGAGGAGTGGAGCATTAACTTCAGCGTTGTTCGAGGTGCCGGCGGAACAGTTCAGTTTGTTAATGAGGAAATGGGGATTTCTTTTCCTTTCATTTCTGGTGCTCAGGCATCAGGCAACTTGGGCGACCTGCGTTTAGTAAGGGTAGCCTTTCCGAAATATGCTGAAAGGCGACCTGTTTTTTCGGGCGCGCGACTGTCGGGGAGGCAGCATCAGTCGGTGCTTGAATTGGCGCAAAACGTCAACGCCATTGCCTTTAAGGCGCTCGAAGATCGCATGCTTCGCGAATTTTCGACCGCATTGCTTCGCCTGGCCATCAGGCAGGCAGCCGAACAAGGTCTTCGCAGGCAGGACGAGCGTTTGGGAGCCTTGTTTGGAATTCTTGGAGCAGTGGCCGAAAAGGCCGACACCCGTAACTGGCAAACATTGCCGCACTCCATTCATTACTCGCGCATGAAGCTCACGGAGGGCGAGCACGATTTGCAACTTGAACTGCTTAACCAAAGCCAGCAGGTGATTAGGAAGGTTCCCATTGACGTAAGCATCAGAGCAAGTCGCACTACTTTCAGAAATTTTCATACACTCGATGCCAAGCCGGTTGGCTTCAGGTAAGGGGTTTTCAAAAAACCAGGTAACCGAACCCCCATTCTAAATAATCGGCTTTGAAAAGGTGCGACTTCAGCGTGAGGTTTAAGATGAATTTTTCGCTGAATTGATGACGGAGTCCAGCCCTGTTGTAAGCCTTCCCATCCTTTTTGTTTGCTGCGTAAAGGTAAAATCCCTGCTGAATAATGAATGAGGTTTTCCCGAACAATTGCTCATACGAAATATGTATGCCTGGCTTCAGCAAACCTGCAGGTGAGCCGGGCAGGGCATTAATCCGTCTGAGTTCTTCCCTGTCAGAACCACCGTAAAAAACATCAAGGCCAAGCCCTAAACTGACCTTTCTTGATAAAGGCCTGTTCAAGGTCGAAGACAATGTGAATTCGGTGAAAGTAGGCCCATTGGGCGGATAAAGCCTGTTGTAGCCCCCTGCAACAAATGCTCTGAGGCTGGTAATGGGGTGGTTTTCTGTATTAAGCGTTCTTTCCGGCAGCACCAAATCTGGCTTAAGGCTGTGGCTCAGGGCCACCTTAAAGGCGGGTATGTTAAGGCCTTTGTTTGGCGTGCTTGTTTTGCCATTGCTGAAATGGGTCATGCCAAAGCCTGTTCGGATGATGAAATGCTCAGAAATGGCAAACCCGGCTTCAAGGCTGGTATTCATTAGAATATTCAGCGGATTGCTTATGGCAATGTTGCTTTCATTGTCAGGCTCATCGTAATAATTTGTCAGCCATGCGGCTCCCAGCCCGTAGCGGAAATTCAGGCTGAAGTTGGCTTTTCGCGAAAGCGGCAATAGAATGTGCGGAAACACCCCCCATGCCCTGCCAAGCACGTCGGGGTAACCCAGATCAGAATACATGAAGGTTATTCCCAGGTCAGGGAAATTATAGTCGTGGTGCCATTGTTTTGTGCCCCGGGTGGTTCCTGAAATGCCTGCATGGACCATTGGAAAAATCCCTTCTTGCAGGTGTCCCATGTCGGGTGCATGTGGCCAAACCCAGGCCATATAGGCAGCTCCTTCGGCACGGGTAAAAAAACCCGGTCTGCCATCATGAGCCTGAACCGGCCGAACTGCCAGCAGGAGCAGCCCCAAAATGATAAAGGTTTTGTTAATGGATTTTTTCATTTTTAATTTGCCAGGCTCTTGCAAATTTATCCTTTTTAGGCAACAAGCGCGGTTGTTAATTGTTGCTACCTTTGCACAAAACTTTTTGCATGGATAAACGACTTGCTGCTTTTACACAGTTGCTCGACATAATGGATGAACTGAGGGCAAAGTGCCCTTGGGACAAAAAACAAACGCTCGAAAGCCTGCGCCACCTGACCATTGAAGAAACTTATGAACTGGCCGATGCCATTCTGGATAACGACCTTGATGAAATCAAGAAGGAGTTGGGCGACCTGATGCTTCACATTGTTTTTTATGCCAAAATTGGAAGTGAGCAAGGTGCTTTCGATATTACCGGTGTGCTTGAGGACATTAACAAAAAGTTGATTCACCGCCACCCGCACATATACGGCGATGTGAAGGCCGATAATGATGAACAAGTAAAGGAAAACTGGGAAAAGATCAAACTGAAGGAGGGCAAAAAGAAAGTCCTTTCAGGCGTGCCCCGCTCGCTGCCAGCCATGATCAAGGCTTACCGCATACAGGATAAGGCCAGGGGGGTGGGTTTTGATTGGGAGCATTCGGGGCAGGTTTGGGATAAGGTGCAGGAAGAGCTCAATGAACTCAGGAAAGAAGTGGAGGGGGGAGGCAGCCACAAGAAAATTGAAGAGGAGTTTGGCGACCTGCTTTTTGCACTGATAAATTATTCGCGCTTTATAGATGTGAACCCCGAAAGCGCCCTTGAACGCACCAATAAGAAATTCATCCGAAGGTTTTCATACCTTGAAGAGCAGGCAACAAAAGCCGGAAAGGACCTGAAAAAGATGAACCTTTCAGAAATGGATGTTTTTTGGAATGAAGCCAAGGATTACGAATAATGTTTTTGCAATGGAAGGCGCTTTGTGCCTTTTTTGTTTATTTGCAAACAAAAAATATTAATTTCATATCCATAACTAAAAAGCCAGCCAAATGCATCAAAAAAAAAACTGTATCCTGGTTTTGCTACTTGTTTTTCAGGCTGCTATTTCAAATGCTCAAACCTATGAGGCACAAGGGGAAGTAATGGGCTTGTGGAATGTGGATACCATTCAAGTAACCGGTGACATATTTCTCCCTTCAGGAGCAAGTTTATTGATCGAAGCAGGTGTTGTGGTTCAGTTTCAGGGGTATTTTGGTTTCAGGGTCGATGGAAGCCTGCAGGCTTTGGGGCAGGCTGATGAGCCGATCATTTTTTCTGTTAATGACACCACCGGCAATCACAATATGTATTTACCAGATGGAGGGTGGCGCGGCATTTTTCTCATTGCACAAAACGAAGACGATAATATCAGTGCTTCTTTCGAATATTGCCATTTTGAGTATGCCAAAACTTGGGAAGGAGATACCATTCCCCAAGGGGGGGCTGTTTATATTTCTGGTCCTGTTTCGGCAACCTTCAGGCACTGTACCTTTTCTTATAACCGTTCCTTCCTGAGTGGCGCAGCAATTTATTTCAACGGCGCATCTCCCTTAATTGAAAACTGCCACTTTATTGGGAACAAGGCCGGGCATTTGCCGGTGCAGGAAAATGTGTATGGTTATGGCGGGGGAATTTGCGGGCTTAATACCAAATCGATAATAAGGGGTAGTATTTTTTTTGACAATTGGTCATCGGGTTTGGGAGGTGGGCTCAGCATCGATACAGGTGACCCGGTTATTGAGAACAATATTTTCGAAGGCAATGACAGTCCGCTGGGCGGTGGTTTTGGCATTTTGCGCTCCCAGGTCCTTGCAACTATTGCAAACAATCTGGTACTCAACAATACTTCCATGTTTTTTGGAGGCGGTATAGCCCTGATCACTACCCGTGCAAACCTGGCAAATAACACCATTATTAATAACTATGCAACATACGGAGGGGGGCTTTATTTCAACTTCGAATCATTCGTAAAGGTTTATAACACAATTTTGTGGGGAAACAGTTCGGGCGGCGATTATGGCGGGTCGGTTTTTATCTGGGACGGTATTTCGATTCCAGATTTTTACAACTGCAACATCGAAGGGGGGCTCGAAGGATTCGATGGGGCTTCTTTCCTTGGTGAATATCTTGACAATATTGATGAAGATCCACAGTTCAAAGCCGAAGGCGAATATCCCTGGCAATTGCAGCAGCACTCACCTTGCATTAATGCTGGCATTGAAGACCACGAATTTCTTGCCTTGCCAACATATGACCTGGCTGGAAACCCACGGGTTCAGCTCGGCCGTATCGATATGGGAGCCTATGAGTCTGATACAGATCCTTTTACAAATATTTCCGGATTTTTTCCGCTTGAAAAGCAACTGATGATTTCTCCCAATCCGGTAAAAGAAAGCGCAAAATCTTCATTCTTTAACCAAAAAACACAGCACGTCCGGATTTCCGTGATTAATACGCATGGGCAGGAAGTGATTTCAATTTTTGATGGAATTCTGGAAGCAGGATGTCATGAATTTACCATAAACATTGCAAAATCACAGGCCGGAAAGGGAGTTTATTTTTTGGTTGCCCAATGGAGTGGAGGAAAGATTGCCGAAAGGCTTGTAATAATTCGTTAGTGCACTTTGTCAAATAATTGACAATTGAGTGAGAAAGAACTCAAGGTCGTAGAAAAAAGTTTCGTGCTTTTTCAGCGCTTTTTCATTTAGGCTCACCACAGTTTGAATATGCTGTATTTTTCGCATGTTTTTGATGAGTTCCTTTTGGTCAAAAAACTCACTGGCATTTAACAATAGCAGCAGAAAATCGGGAGCGGGGTTTTCAGAAATAATTGAACCTTCGCTGCTTTTATTTCCAATAAGGAAAATTAGCGTTCGGAACTGTTTGTAATCAAAACTGAAAAGGGAGAAATCGCTTGTTTTTGTTTCAGAAAAGTGATGTGTATAATCTTTTATGCGCTCAAGCTCAAATCCAAGGTGCTCGTTTAACAGCCATGCCAGCCTGTAATCTCTTTGTGTGCTGAAAATGGCGTACACAGAGAATGGGGGTTCGTAACCAAGTTTAAGCGCAATTTTTTTTGACATGGGATTTAACCCCGTTTGGGTTCAGTGGTTAAGGCAAAAGTAAGCAAGAAATTGCTTCAGGACAAAGATCAATCCTCTGAATAAGGATTTTCAGCAATTTTTGCCCATGCTTGTTCAGCGGCTTTTTGTTCAGCCTTTTTTATGGAGTAGTCTTGTCCCTGACCCCAGGCTTGCCCGTTTATTGAGAGCTGAACAACGTAAATGCGCCGGTTTTGCTTGCCATTCTCAAGCTCCTCAATAAGCACAAATTCTGCAGTGTTTTTCTCTTTCTGGCTCCATTCAATAATCCTGCTCTTAAAATTTATCTCAGTGTTGAGCAATCCATCAATGTCGAGATGACAGCTAATGATCTGGTTTACGATGATCTTCTGGGTGAATGAGTAGCCCTTGTCGATGTACATGGCCCCAATCAGCGCTTCAAAGGCGTCGCCAAGAATGGATGATGAAGAAATGTTGCTTTCACGGTTTGTTTGAACAAGCTTGTCCAGGCCCAGTTTCCGCGAAAGCGAATTCAGGTTTGAACGACTCACTATTCGTGATCGCATTTCCGTAAGGAAACCTTCCTCCTTGAAAGGGAATTTTTTGAAAAGGAAATCGGCAATAATAGTACCAAGCACAGCATCGCCCAGGTATTCTAACCTTTCGTTGCTGTGCTTGAATCCATTGGTGATGGGCGTTGCTGCTGAACGGTGGCGCAAAGCCAGCTTGTAAAGTGCAATATTCCCCGGGTTATAACCGAAGATATTTTTTAACGCTTCCTTCAATTCTTTGTCGGAAGAGTGGATTCTTCTAAGAATAGATCTGAAAAAACGCAAAATAAAAACTATTGCGAATACTTTTTGAATGCTACGCAGGCATTGTGTCCGCCAAAACCGAAAGTGTTGCTAAGGGCAAGGTTCACAGTGCGCTTTTTTGCCTTGTTGAAGGTGAAGTCGAGCTTGTTGTCGATCTCCGGGTCATCAGTAAAATGATTGATGGTCGGAGGTACAATGTCGTTTTTCACCGCCAATATAGTTGCAATGGCTTCAATTGCTCCGGCTGCACCCAATAAGTGGCCGGTCATGGACTTTGTTGAGTTGATGCTGATTTTATATGCATGGTCACCAAAAAGCGAAACAATAGCCTTTGGTTCGGCAATATCGCCAAGAGGAGTTGATGTTCCGTGGGTGTTTATATGGTCCACTTCTTCAAGTTTATAATCACCATCTTCAAGGGCATATCGCATAACATTCATTGCACCTAAGCC
>Ga0114946_10000768_pt1 | contig 21657 bp, 20 predicted proteins | sample WalLakDeSediment_FD_88676 | JGI IMG/M metagenome (GOLD analysis project Ga0114946, IMG submission 88676) | Lake sediment microbial communities from Walker lake, Nevada to study Microbial Dark Matter (Phase II) - Walker Lake 11/02/13 Deep Sediment | ecosystem: Environmental > Aquatic >...
TATACTTCACCTTTGAAGATCCAAACTTTGATACCAATAATACCATAAACTGTATTGGCTTCAGAAACAGCGTAGTCGATGTCAGCTCTTAATGTATGCAAAGGAATTCTACCTTCTTTGTACATTTCTGATCTAGCCATTTCAGCTCCACCTAGTCTTCCTGATAGCTTCACTTTAATACCTTCAGCTCCTACCCTCATTGACGCAGCAATGGATTGCTTCATGGCTCTTCTGAAAGAGATACGGGCCTGAAGTTGTTGAGCAATTGATTCACCTACCAGTTTGGCATCCAATTCCGGACGCTTGATTTCAAAGATGTTGATTTGAACATCTTTGTTGGTGAGCTTCTTCAACTCTTCTTTCAACTTATCCACTTCAGCACCGCCTTTACCAATGACTACCCCTGGACGTGCAGTATGGATTGTAAGGGTAATTCTCTTCAAAGTCCTTTCGATGATAACTTTGGAGATACCTCCCTTAGGAATCCTGGCGTTGACATATTTTCTGATCTGCTGGTCTTCGTACAGCTTATCAGCAAAATCTTTACCTCCGTACCAGTTGGATTCCCAACCTTTGATCACTCCAAGTCTAAAACCAATTGGGTTTACTTTTTGTCCCATAGTCTGATTTTAATTAGATTTTTCTGTTGTTTCTACTTCATCAGCGGTAACTCCTGCACTGAATGAATCAACAATCAGGGTTACATGATTTGATCTTTTACGAATTCTATGTGCTCTACCTTGAGGAGCAGGTCTAAGCCTTTTCAACATACGTCCACCATCAACGAAAATGGTTTTTACATATAGATCAGCATCTTCCAGTTTCTCTTCAGGGTTTTTCGCCTGCCAGTTGGCCACAGCAGAAAGAAGAAGTTTTTCTAATTTAATAGCTCCGTGATTTGGAGTAAACTTCAAAATGCTCAATGCCTGTCCTACTCTTTTGCCTCTTACAAGGTCAGCTACCAATCGCATTTTGCGGGGAGAAGTAGGAACGTTTTTTAATTTTGCTATTGCTTCCATGCTTATCTCTTTCCTTTATCTTTTTTGGCAATATGACCTCTAAAGTTTCTAGTAGGTGCAAACTCTCCAAGCTTATGTCCCACCATATTGTCTGTCACAAACACCGGAATAAATTTGTTCCCGTTATGCACAGCAAAGGTATGGCCTACGAAATCCGGGGAAATCATGGATCTTCTTGACCAAGTCTTGATCACAGATTTTTTTCCGGATTCGTTCATTACATCCACTTTTTTTGCCAAGTGATGTTCTATATAAGGACCTTTTTTTAATGAACGTGCCATAATTATTTGGTTCTTTTACCGATAATGAATTTGTTAGAATATTTTTTAGGGGATCTGGTTTTCTTGCCTTTGGAAAGCAAACCTTTTCTTGATCTTGGATGACCTCCTGAAGAACGGCCTTCACCACCACCCATTGGGTGATCTACAGGGTTCATCGCTACACCTCTTGTTCTTGGTCTTCTTCCCAACCAACGATTTCTACCAGCTTTACCTAAAACTACATTCATGTGATCGGCATTGGATACAGTGCCTACAGTAGCCATACAAGTACCTAACACCATTCTCATTTCACTTGAAGGCAATTTTACAGTAACGTATTTACCTTCTCTTGCCACTACCTGAGCATAACCACCGGCACTCCTGGCAATTGCACCACCTTTACCGGGCTTCAGTTCAATGTTATGAACTATAGTACCCAAGGGGATATTTACCAGTTTCATAGCATTGCCTACTTCTGGGGCAACACTTTCTCCGGAAATCACTGTTTGACCGACTTGCAAACCTTCCGGAGCGATAATGTAGGTTTTAGCACCATCTACATAATATAACAATGCGATACGTGCAGTCCTGTTTGGATCGTATTCAATAGCCTTAACTACTGCCGGTACACCAAACTTATCTCTCTTAAAATCAATGATTCTAAGTCTTTGCTTGTGACCACCACCAATATATCTGGCGGTCATTTTACCTACATTATTTCTACCACCTGTCTTTTTCTTAGGGGCCAATAGAGACTTTTCAGGCTTTGATGCTGTAATCTCATCAAACGCCGGAGCTACTCTGAATCTGGTCCCTGGGGTAACAGGCTTTAATTTCTTAACTGCCATGATTTTGATTCAATTAAATTTCTCCGTAAAAATCAATAATTTCACCTTCGGCTACTTTCACTATAGCCTTTTTATAGGCATTGCTGTAACCGGACACGATTTTTGTCTTGGTGTATCTGGTTTTTGGCTTACCAGGATATCTCATGGTACGCACATCTTCCACTTTTACACCGTACATTTTCTCTACGGCTCTTTTGATTTCTGGCTTAGAAGCAGTTTTTTCAACTACGAATCCATAAACACCTTGTTCATTCATCGCAGAAATCTTTTCCGTAATCAAAGGTTTCTTAAGTATCTGCATCTTTTTACTTCAATAAAAGGGTTTCTAACTTACTTACAGAACCTTCACACAATACCAAATTATCAGCATCCAACAGTTCGTAAGTATTTACACTGTCTACTGTAATCACCTTTGCCTTAGGTAAGTTTCTACTGGACAAATAAACATTTTTGTTGTTTTCCGGAAGAACCAAAAGCGTTTTCTTATCAGATAAAGAAAGACCATTCAACAAAGCAAGGTAGTTTTTGGTTTTTGGAGATTCAAATGAAACGTTTTCCAATACCATCACGCTGTTTTCCTTAGCTTTATATGTCAAGGCTGACTTTCTTGCCAATTGCTTCAATTTTTTATTCAACTTGAAAGAATAGTCTCTCGGCCTAGGACCGAATACTCTACCTCCACCTCTGAACAAAGGAGACTTGATGGAACCGGCCCTGGCACCACCGGTACCTTTTTGCTTTTTGATCTTTTTTGTAGATCCAGCAATCTCATTCCTTTCTTTAGCCTTGTGTGTCCCCTGTCTTTGGTTAGCCAAATATTGCTTTACATCCAGGTATATGGCGTGATCATTAGGCTCAATTGCGAAAATGTCATCAGAAAGAGAAATCTTTCTGCCTGTGTCTTCACCGTTATGTTTTAATACTGCTAATTCCATTTTCTTACTTCTCTAGAATAACGAAAGAATTTTTCGGACCAGGGACTGAGCCACTAACTAATAACAAGTTTTTCTCAGGGTAGATCTTGAGTACTCTCAAATTGATCACCTTAACCCTGTCACCGCCCATTCTACCAGCCATACGCATTCCTTTGAATACTCTGGATGGCCATGAACAGGCACCGATTGAACCTGGATGCCTCTGTCTGTTGTGCTGACCGTGGGTTTGACCACCCACACCACCAAAACCGTGACGTTTAACTACACCTTGGAAACCTTTACCTTTGGAAGTTCCGATAGCATCAACGAAGTCACCTTCAACAAATACTTCCTCAGCTTTTACTGATTTACCAAGATCAACCTGACCTTCGAATTCGACCCTGAAGTCTCTGAATTCAACAACTTTCTGCTTTGGCGTTGTACCGGCCTTTTTAAAGTGCCCGATAAGCGGCTTAGGAGTGTTTTTCTCTTTGCGCTCACCATATGCCAACTGAACAGCGTTGTACCCGTCTGTTTCTACATTTTTTACTTGCGTCACTACGCAAGGACCAGCTTCTATTAGCGTGCATGCGACATTACGCCCATCGGCACTGAAAATGCTAGTCATTCCTACTTTTTTACCTATTATTCCAGACATCTTCTGTTGTATAATAAACTTGAAACCCAAGTGATTAGACACATGGGCCCTTTTTAAGGACTGCAAAGTTAGAAATTTAATCTCACCTTACAAACCCCAACTTTAATATTTTCAATTATTTACGAAAATAAATTTGGTACACTTGGGATAACCCCTTTCAAACCAATTGATTTATACGTTTGCCTTTGGTTAACAAAAGAAAAAACCCGTCCGCCTTCGCGGACAGGTTTTCATCAATATATACAGCCTACCCCTGTCAGACTTTGATTTCAACATCAACTCCACTTGGAAGTTCAATCTTCATCAATGCGTCAACAGTTTTGGAGCTATTGCTATAAATATCCACCAATCTTTTGTAAGTACAAAGCTGGTATTGATCTCTAGCTTTTTTGTTTACGTGTGGGGATTTCAAAACGGTGAACTTTTCCTTTTTAGTTGGCAAAGGAATTGGCCCAACAACGATGGCTCCGGTTGCTTTCACCGCTTTCACGATCTTCTCTGATGACTTATCCACCAGACTATGGTCGTATGATTTTAATTTTATTCTGATTTTCTGATTCATTTCGATAAGAATTTAGGCTTTTTCACCTTTTACTTTTGCGATAACCGCTTCTGCAATATTGTTTGGAACCGGCTCGTAGTGAGAGAAAGTCAACGAAGCAGTCGCTCTACCAGATGTTATGGTTCTTAGATCGGTAATATAACCGAACAACTCAGACAAAGGAACAGCAGCTTTAACAACTGTAGATGTACCCTTAGTATCCATTCCTTTCATCAAACCTCTTCTCCTATTCAAGTCACCTGTGATTGGTCCTGTATACTCATCCGGGGTTACAACATCCACAGACATAATTGGCTCCAACAATTGAGGTCTACATTTCTTTGCTGCTTCTTTGAAACCGATTCTTGCGGCCAATTCAAAAGATAATGCATCAGAATCGACATCATGGAAAGATCCATGGAACAATCTCACCTTCATAGACTCAATTGGATAACCTGCCAAAGGCCCGTTTTTCATGGCTTCAGCAAATCCTTTTTGGATAGCTGGAATAAATTCCTTAGGAATCACACCACCTACAATGCCATTCACGAAATCAAGACCATTTTTGATGACACCAGTTTCCGGATCAGGATCTTTTGGACCCAATTCGAAGACGATATCAGCAAATTTACCTTTACCACCTGTTTGTTTTTTGTAAACCTCTTTATGTTCAACAGAGCCAAACAAAGCCTCTTTGTAAGCCACCTGTGGGGCACCTTGGTTAATTTCAACTTTGAATTCTCTTTTCAGACGATCAATAATGATATCCAGGTGAAGCTCTCCCATCCCTCTCAGGATAGTCTGACCTGTTTCGTGGTCAGTATTCACTTGAAGTGTAGGATCTTCTTCTACAAGTTTGGCAATAGCCATACCCAATTTATCAACATCCGCTTGCGTTTTAGGCTCAATTGCATAGCCGATAACAGGCTCAGGAAAGACCATTGATTCCAATACAACTTTACGGCTTTCATCGCAAAGGGTATCACCTGTTTTGATATCTTTGAATCCTACTACAGCACCTATATCACCCGCTTGTAATCTTGGAATCTGGTTTTGCTTGTTGGCGTGCATCTGGAATACCCTGGATATACGCTCTTTATTGCCAGAACGGCTATTGAAAATATAAGAACCTGATTCCAATACCCCTGAATATGCCCTTACAAAGCAAAGGCGACCTACAAATGGATCGGTTGCAATTTTGAATGCCAGACCTGTGAAAGGTTCTTTCTCATCAGGAGAAATTTTCACTTCCTCTTCAGAATCCAATTTATGAGCAACAATATCATCTTTATCCAAAGGTGAAGGGAGCAATTCCATAACCAGGTCAAGCATGGTCTGAACACCTTTATTTTTGAAAGAAGAACCACAAACCATTGGTACAATTTTCATGTCAATGGTAGCAGCCCTCAATGCTCTCAAAATTTCAGCTTCAGTGATGGATTCAGGATCATCAAAGAATTTCTCCATCAATGATTCATCATAATCAGCCACTGCTTCCAAAAGATACTCCCTGTACTCAGCAACTTCTTCAAGCATGTCATCAGGAATGGGTACTTCCTCGAAAGTCATTCCCAAATCATCTTCATTCCAAACAATGGCCCTGTTGTTTATCAAATCAACAACACCCCTGAATTTTTCTTCTGCTCCTATGGGAAGCTGCAAAGGAACTGCATGACTTCCCAACATTTCTTTTACTTGTTTACAAACATCAAGGAAGTTAGCACCTGCCCGATCCATTTTGTTAACGAATCCAATACGTGCTACTTTATAATTATCTGCCAAACGCCAGTTGGTCTCGGACTGTGGTTCTACACCGTCCACCGCACTGAAAAGGAATACCAATCCATCAAGGATACGCAATGAACGGTTTACTTCAACAGTGAAGTCAACGTGTCCTGGGGTATCAATAATATTGATTTGATATTTTTGATCTCTGTAGTTCCAAAAAACTGTGGTCGCAGCAGAAGTAATGGTGATTCCTCTCTCTTGCTCCTGTGCCATCCAGTCCATAGTTGCTGCACCATCGTGCACCTCACCAATTTTATGGCTGACCCCTGAATAAAAAAGTATACGTTCCGTAGTAGTTGTTTTACCTGCATCAATATGCGCGGCAATACCAATATTCCTAGTATATCTTAAATCTCTTGCCATTATGAATTAAAATCTAAAGTGTGAGAATGCTTTATTTGCTTCAGCCATTCTGTGGGTATCATCTTTTTTCTTCACAGCTGCACCTTCTCCTTTTGCTGCGGAGACAATTTCACCTGCAAGTCTATCCATCATGGTCTTCTCACCCCTTTTTCTGGCATAAGTTATCATCCACTTGATACCTAGGGATTGTTTTCTTTCGGGTCTAACTTCCATCGGAACCTGGAATGTAGCACCACCAACTCTACGACTCTTCACCTCTACAGCGGGAGTTATATTGTTAAGCGCTTTTTTCCAAACCTCAAGACCGTTCTCACCTACTTTGGACTCAACCTTCTCGATTGCATCGTAGAAGATTTTGTAAGCAATACTCTTCTTCCCATCTACCATAAGACAGTTAACGAACTTGGTTACTAAAGTATCGTTAAACTTTGGATCAGGAAGAATATATCTCTTCTTTGGTTTCGCTTTTCTCATTTCTTTGTAATGTTTTTAATTATTTCTTTTTACCTGGTGCAGAAGCTGCTCCCGGTTTTGGTCTTTTAGCACCGTACTTGGAGCGACCTTGTTTACGGTCTTTTACCCCTGCAGTATCCAATGCACCTCTGATAATGTGGTAACGTACACCTGGCAAGTCCTTCACACGGCCACCTCTGATCAATACGATAGAGTGTTCCTGCAAATTGTGACCTTCGCCCGGGATGTAGGCGTTCACCTCTTTACCGTTCGTCAATCTTACCCTGGCCACTTTCCTCATCGCTGAGTTAGGCTTCTTAGGGGTGGTAGTGTACACCCTGGTACATACACCTCTTCTTTGAGGACAAGCATCCAAAGCTCTGGATTTGGACTTGGTCTCAAGAGTGGTTCTACCTTTTCTTACTAACTGTTGTATAGTAGGCATTAACTGATAGATTTATAAAACTTCCTTTAAACTTGTAAATTTCGGACTGCAAAGGTAAGTAAATAGGTAAAACAAACAAAATTAAGATGTTATATTTTTGTTAGGCTTCACCGAAGGTTCCCCCAAAGTTTAAAGGGAAATTTGGCCCATCTGATCCGGTTTCAATCTTTCCGAAAGCCTGTTCATATTTACTGATATTATCTTTTAAGGCTGCCAATAACCTTTTTGCATGGTCCGGAGTCATAATGATTCTGGATTTGACCTTTGCTTTTGGAACTCCTGGCATCAACCTGATAAAATCAATCACAAACTCAGAGTTTGAATGTGCGATCATCGCCAGGTTACTGTATACTCCTTCAGCCACTTCCTCGGACAATTCAACATTGATCTGTTGATCCGGATTTTGTTTTGGGAATTTTTCGTCTTCCATAATCTGGTTATTTTGATTAAAAAAGGCCTGTATAGATTACAGGCCTTTATGATTATGATTAATACTCCATATTATCTAACTACTTCTTCTTTGGATTTTCTAACAGACCTATCCTTTTCAGAGGACATTCTGTCATAATCTTCCTGAGAACCTACAAGGATATTCTTAAATTTCCTTTGTCCGGTACCGGCAGGAATAAGGTGACCGACGATCACGTTTTCCTTTAGGCCCAACAACTCATCGCGCTTGCCCCTAATGGCAGCCTCGCTCAATACCTTGGTCGTCTCCTGGAAGGAAGCTGCTGAGATAAAGCTTTCGGTGCCCAATGAAGCAGCTGTAATGCCCTGTAAGGTCGGTTGGGAAACTGCTGTTTCTGCATCCCTAACTTGTACAAGTTTCAAATCCTTACGCTTCAGGCTTGAATTTTCATCTCTCAATCTCCTCGCTGAAATAATCATTCCCGGCTTTAAAGTGGAAGAATCCCCAGAATCCATGACCACTTTTTTATCCAAAATGTTATCATTTTCTTCTCTGAATGCCCACTTATCCACTACTTGTCCCTGAAGGAATCCTGTATCACCCGCGTCAAGGATTTCAACTTTCTGCATCATCTGGCTTACGATCACCTCAATATGCTTATCGTTGATTTTTACACCCTGAAGTCGATAAACCTCCTGGATTTCATTTACCAGATACTCTTGTACGGCAGTTGGACCTTTGATAGAAAGGATATCACTTGGCGTAATGGCCCCATCTGAAAGAGCTTCACCCGCCCTGATAAAATCATTTTCCTGAACAAGGATGTGCTTGGAAAGAGAAACCATATACCTCTTCTTGACACCATCCTTGGATTCTATAAATATCTCACGGTTTCCTCTCTTGATTCCTCCATACGTAACCACACCATCAATTTCAGAAACCACAGCCGGATTGGATGGGTTTCTTGCTTCAAACAGTTCAGTTACTCTTGGAAGACCTCCGGTAATATCCCTGGTTTTACCTACAGATCTTGGTATTTTCACCAGAATCTGTCCAGATTTGACCTTTTCACCTGCCTCTACAGAAAGGTGGGCTCCAACAGGGATATTGTAAGCCTTGCTCTCATCGCCATAGTTTACAAGTACGGCAGGGTTTTTGGTCTTATCTTTGGTATCGATGATAACCTTTTCTCTATATCCTGTCTGATCATCGGCAACCTCTTTATAAGTAATCCCTTCAATGATGGATTCGAATTCAACCTGACCATCAAACTCAGAAAGAATGACGGCATTGTATGGATCCCAAGTACATAGTGAATCACCTTTGCCAATCTTTTGTCCATCCTTCACGTTCAAGGTTGCTCCATAAGGCACATGGTTGGAAACCAATGTCTTACCGGATTTAATATCATTGATTTTGATTTCACCTGATCTCCCCATGACAATGGAAACGGAACCTCCATCTTTATTGGTTGTTTCGATCCATCTCAATTCTTCTTCGAATTCCACAATACCTTCAAACTTCGCGTTGATGCTTGCTTCCACTGAAATATTGGAAGCCGTTCCACCCACGTGGAATGTCCTCAAAGTCAACTGAGTACCTGGTTCACCGATTGACTGTGCGGCTATTACACCAACAGATTCGCCTGCTTGAACCATTGCTCCGGTCGCAAGGTTACGCCCGTAACACTTAGCACAAACACCTCTTCTTGTTTCACAGGTCAATACAGATCTTATTTCAACTTCTTCAATGGCAGATTCATCTACGAATTTGGCAATCTCTTCAGTGATTTCAATTCCTGCAGGAATTACCAATTCTTCTGAAATCGGATCATAAACATCATGAACAGATACCCTGCCTAGAATTCTTTCGGAAAGTGGTTCAACGATTTCGTCATTATCTTTCAATGCCTGGACAACCAGACCTCTTAAAGTGCCACAGTCTTCCTCAGAGATGATCATATCCTGAGCCACGTCAACAAGTCTTCTTGTCAAATAACCGGCATCAGCTGTTTTCAAAGCTGTATCCGCAAGACCTTTTCTGGCACCGTGAGTAGAGATAAAGTACTCCAATACATCAAGACCTTCTTTAAAGTTGGAAAGAATTGGGTTTTCAATGATTTCACCCACTGAACCCTGAAGGTTTTTCTGAGGCTTGGCCATCAGACCTCTCATACCACCTAACTGACGGATCTGCTCTCTTGAACCTCTCGCTCCGGAGTGCATCATCATGTAGATGGCATTGAATCCTTGCTTATCTTCTTCCATTTGCTTCATCAAAATATTGGTCAAATGGGAGTTGGTTCTGGTCCAGATATCAATAACCTGGTTGTACCTTTCGTTGTCTGTGATAAGCCCCATTAGGTAGTTATTCCAAACCTGGTCCACTTCTTCCTTCGCTTTATTGATCAAAGGATCTTTTTCTAAAGGAATAATAACATCATTCAAGCCCATGGAAAGACCGCCTGCATAGGCCATCTGGAATCCAAGTTGTTTAATATCATCAAGGAACTGGGCAGTTCTGGCCACTCCACATATTTTGACTACCTCAGAAATAATCTGTTGCAGTTTTTTCTTTGTAAGAAGTTCATTGACAAAGCCTACTTCTTCAGGTACATAATGATTGAATATCAAACGTCCTGCTACGGTGTCAATGACTTTTTCAGCGAATTCCCCATTATTCTCCCTTACTTTCACTTTACATTTTACATGAGCATGCTGGGAAATGGAACCTTCATTGAGGGCAATGATTACCTCTTCTTCACCATAAAAAGTCATTCCTTCACCCAATACCGGTTCTTCTGGAGTGGACTTTTTACCTTTGGTTACATAATAAAGACCCAATACCATATCCTGTGAAGGTACAGTAATAGGCGCTCCATTGGCCGGGTTAAGGATATTGTGGGAGGACAACATCAAAGTAGATGCCTCCAAAATAGCCTCATGTCCAAGTGGAACGTGTACAGCCATCTGGTCACCGTCAAAGTCGGCGTTGAATGCAGTACAAACCAATGGATGTAACTGAATCGCCTTACCTTCGATCAATTTTGGTTGGAATGCCTGAATACCTAATCTGTGAAGTGTTGGAGCACGGTTTAACAATACAGGGTGTCCTTTCAAAACATTTTCAAGGATATCCCATACTACAGGATCTTTTCTGTCCACAATTTTCTTGGCTGACTTCACAGTCTTCACAATACCTCTTTCAATCAGTTTCCTGATGATAAAAGGTTTGAAGAGTTCAGCTGCCATATTCTTTGGAAGACCGCACTCATGTAGTTTCAATTCAGGGCCTACGACGATCACCGAACGGCCAGAATAATCCACCCGCTTACCCAACAGGTTTTGACGGAATCGGCCTTGCTTTCCTTTCAGCATATCAGATAGGGATTTCAATGCCCTGTTTCCGTCAGATCTTACCGCATTTACTTTTCTTGAGTTATCGAATAAGGAATCCACAGCTTCCTGAAGCATTCTCTTTTCGTTTCTCAAAATCACCTCAGGCGCTTTGATGTCTATCAGTCTTTTCAGACGGTTGTTTCTGATGATCACTCTTCTATATAAGTCATTCAAATCAGAAGTGGCAAATCTACCACCATCCAAAGGAACCAAAGGTCTTAATTCAGGTGGAATTACAGGAACCATTCTGATTACCATCCATTCAGGACGGTTTTCGATTCTGGTTCTTGCATCTCTGAATGCTTCCACTACTTTCAATCGTTTCAAAGCTTCCGCTTTACGCTGCTGGGAAGTATCCGTAGCGGCCTGATGTCTCAAGCTATAAGAAAGCTCATCAAGATCCAATCTGGCCAAAAGCATTTCAATTGCCTCTGCTCCCATCTTGGCTATGAACTTGTTTGGATCATCATCATCGAGCAAATGGTTCTCTTTTGGAAGCTTGTCCATGATATCCAAATACTCATCTTCAGTCAAAAAGTCAAGGTATTGAACACCATCCTCCGCTTTAATGCCGGGCTGGATTACTGCATATCTTTCATAATATACAATTTGATCCAGCTTCTTGGTTGGCAAACCCAGCAAGTAACCGATTTTGTTCGGAAGTGACTTAAAGTACCAGATGTGGGCTACAGGAACCACCAATTCAATATGGCCCATGCGCTCCCTTCTAACTTTCTTTTCAGTAACTTCTACCCCACATCTGTCACAGATGATGCCTTTATATCTTATGCGTTTATATTTTCCACAATGACATTCCCAATCTTTCACAGGACCGAAAATCCTCTCACAGAACAAACCTCCCATTTCTGGCTTATAGGTTCGGTAATTGATGGTTTCGGGCTGCGTTACTTCACCATGTGAACTATCCAGAATGGATTCTGGAGAGGCCAAACTAATAGTGACTCTGGAAAAGTCGATGTTTAGTTTTTTGTTTTTTCTGAACGCCATAATTGTTGAAGGGTATGTAAAGGGCCTTGCGGCCCGTTTGATTAAAATTAGTCAAGTGTAATTTCAAGAGCGAGACCTCTCAATTCATGAACCAACACGTTGAAGGATTCCGGAATATTTGGTTTCGGAAGATTTTCACCTTTAACTATTGCCTCATAAGCCTTGGCTCTGCCTACCACGTCATCAGATTTAACCGTAAGGATTTCCTGAAGAACGTGAGATGCACCGAACGCCTCCAAAGCCCAGACTTCCATTTCACCGAAACGCTGGCCACCAAACTGGGCTTTACCACCCAAAGGTTGCTGCGTAATCAAGGAGTATGGACCAATGGATCTGGCGTGCATTTTATCATCTACCAAGTGACCAAGTTTCAGCATGTAAGTAATACCAACTGTAACAGGTTGATCAAATCGCTTACCACTTAGACCATCATATAGGTAGGTTCTTCCATACGCCGGCAATCCTGCAGCTTCCAATTCTGTAGAAACCTCTTCCATGGTTGCCCCATCGAAGATTGGTGTGGCATATTTCTTATCTAACTTATAACCTGCCCAGGCCAAAACGGTTTCATAAATCTGACCGATGTTCATCCTTGAAGGTACACCCAGAGGATTCAACACAATGTCCATAGGAGTTCCATCTTCCAGGAACGGCATGTCTTCATCTCTTACAATTCTCGCCACAATACCTTTGTTTCCATGACGACCTGCCATCTTATCCCCAACTTTCAGTTTACGCTTTTTGGCGATATAAACTTTCGCAAGTTGTACAATACCGGCCGGTAATTCATCCCCGACTTCCAGGGTGAATTTATCCCTCTTAAACCTTCCGGAAATCTCATTCCTGGAATTCACATAGTTTTTGACCAATTGCTGTACCAAAATATTGGTATGCGCGTCCTCAGTCCAATCATCTAGAATGATATCGGAAATCAGATTGGCCTCTTCTGGCACGTTATAATTGGACTCATCCCTGTAAGGGTTTTTGGAAGGGAACAGATTCTGTTCTATATTCTTCAGATTGAATTTCACGCCTTTGCTGATGATTTCATCACCAAACTTGTGCCTCACTCCCTGAGAAGTCTTACCGTCCAGAAGGGTAACTAATTTATTGATCATCTTGGCACGAATACCAAGTAGGTCTTTGGCATATTGGCCTTTAAGTTTCTCTACCTCAGCCTTGGATTTGGCTCTAAGATCCTTGTCTTTCTTAGGTCTGGAGAACAATTTGGTTTCAATAACCACACCATTTAATGAAGGAGATGCTTTCAAAGAGGCATCTTTTACATCACCTGCTTTATCACCGAAGATGGCTCTCAACAGTTTTTCTTCAGGGGTTGGATCAGTTTCTCCTTTAGGAGTAATTTTACCGATGATGATGTCACCTTCCTTCACTTCGGCACCGATTCTGATGATACCGTTTTCATCAAGGTTTTTGACTGCCTCTTCTGACACATTGGGTATTTCAGAAGTCAATTCTTCTTCCCCTCTTTTGGTATCCCTTACTTCAAGCTGGAATTCCTCAATATGGATGGAAGTAAAGATATCTTCTCTAACTACCCTTTCAGAAATAACTATAGCATCCTCAAAGTTATATCCCTGCCAAGGCATGTAGGCAACTCTTAGGTTTTTACCCAAAGCCAATTCCCCTTTATTGGTAGAATAACCCTCAACCAAGACGTCTCCTTTCTTAACTTTTTGTCCTTTAAGTACCAAAGGAGTTAGGTTAATAGTGGTGTCCTGATTGGTTCTTCTGAACTTGATCAGGTCATAAGTTCTATATTCATCAATAAAATTGACCAGAAGTTCATCATCTGAAAGGTCATATTTAATGGTAATTATTCTTGCATCAACGTATTGCACCACACCATCTGCTTCAGCCAGCAATAGAGCACGGGAATCAGTCGCAGCTTTTGCTTCCAGTCCGGTACCGACTATTGGTGCTTCAGGCTTCAATAACGGAACTGCCTGACGCTGCATGTTGGAACCCATAAGAGCCCTGTTGGCATCATCATGCTCCAAGAAAGGAATCAAAGAAGCAGCAACAGACACAATTTGATTAGGAGCAACGTCCATATAGCTGATCTCTTGGGGATCAAGTACAGGGAAATCACCTTCAAATCTCGCCTTCACTTTTTCATTGATAAAGTTTCCGGTGTCATCCAAAGGGGCATTGGCCTGTGCAATATTATTATCATCCTCTTCCTCAGCGGTCAAGAAAACAATATCTTTTGCATCCATGCTCACTTTACCTTCTTTTACCTTCCTGTAGGGAGTCTCAAGGAATCCCATACCGTTTACTTTGGCATGTACGCAAAGGGAAGAAATCAGACCAATGTTCGGTCCTTCCGGAGTTTCAATGGTACAAAGTCGACCATAGTGGGTATAGTGAACGTCACGCACTTCAAATCCTGCTCTTTCTCTGGAAAGACCGCCCGGTCCCAAAGCTGACAATCTCCTCTTATGGGTCAATTCCGCCAGTGGGTTGGTTTGGTCCATAAACTGAGAAAGCTGATTGGTTCCAAAAAATGAATTGATCACAGAAGAAAGGGTACGCGCATTGATCAAATCAACAGGTTTAAAGTCTTCATTGTCCCTTACGTTCATCCTTTCCCTGATGGTTCTTGCCATACGGGCCAGCCCTACACCAAATTGACTGTAAAGCTGTTCACCTACAGTTCTTACTCTTCTGTTACTTAAGTGGTCAATATCATCAACTACAGCTTTTGAATTGATCAGCCCGATCAGGTATTTCACAATACTGATGATATCTTCGGTAGTCAAAACAATTTTTTCAGGGTCAATATCAAGGCCCAATTTTTTATTGATCCTGTACCTACCAACTTCGCCAAGATCATATCTTTTATCAGAGAAGAAAAGTCCATGAATTACCTCACGGGCAGTTGCCTCATCAGGGGCTTCAGTATTTCTCAATTGACGATAAATTACCTCAACTGCTTCCTTCTCAGAGTTGGAATTATCTTTTTGGAGTGTATTATATATAATGGAATAATCCGCAACATTCACATCTTCTCTATGCAGTATGATGTTTTTGGTTCCGGAATCCAATATCAATAATATATCTTCATCTGTAAGAATGGAATCCCTTTCCAACAGAACTTCATTTCTGTCAATAGAAACAACCTCTCCTGTATCCTCATCTACAAAGTCTTCTACCCAGGTTCTCAAAACACGGGCTGCCAACTTTCTGCCGGTTATTTTTTTAAGGTTATTTTTGGTTGCCTCGATTTCTTCGGAAAGACCGAAAAGATCAAGTATCTCCTTATCAGAACCAAATCCAATTGCTCTGAGGAGGGTCGTTACAGGAAACTTCTTTTTACGATCAATGTAAGCATACATGACATTGTTAATGTCAGTGGCAAACTCAATCCAGCTTCCTTTGAACGGGATGATTCTTGCTGAATAAAGTTTGGTACCGTTGGTATGTTTACTTTGTGCAAAGAATACACCCGGAGACCTATGTAATTGGGATACGATAACCCTTTCAGCTCCATTGATTACAAAGGAGCCTTTCTCAGTCATATAGGGAAGGTTTCCAAGAAATACTTCCTGTTCAATGGTTTCGAAATCCTCATTATCCTCATCATGGCAAAGCAAACGTAATTTTGCTTTAAGGGGTACTGAGTAGGTAAGACCTCTGTCAATACATTCTTCAACACTGTATTTTGGGGGATCTACTGTGTAGTCAATAAATTCAAGGGTGAAATTTTCCCTGGAATCAGAAATAGGGAAATTTTCGGAAAAGACCTTGAATAGACCATCCTGTCTCCTTCTTTCAGCAGGGGTATCCAATTGAAAGAAATCCTTGAAAGATTGTAATTGGATATCTAAGAAATCGGGATAGTCTTTGACTACCTTAATTGATGAGAAACTTTTCCTTACGGTTTGATTCTGGATAGCCAAGGCAGTATATGTTTTTAGTGAAAATAAATAACGAAATGCGACAATTTTCGCTTGGAATAGTGCAATTTTATACCTGTGCACAAACAGGAAAAGACCTGACTTTAAAGTCAGGTCTAACCTATAACCTTATCCTAAAAGAAGGAAAGGTTATTCAAATTACTTAATTTCTACTTCAGCACCAGCTTCTTCCAAAGACTTTTTCAAAGCATCAGCTTCGTCTTTAGCGATACCTTCTTTCACTGCTTTAGGAGCACTGTCAACTAGTTCTTTAGCTTCTTTCAAGCCAAGACCAGTCAATTCTTTAACAAGCTTAACTACAGCCAATTTTTGACCTCCAGCAGCTTTAAGGATTACGTCGAAAGAAGTTTTTTCCTCAACTTCAGCAGCACCGGCACCGGCACCGCCAGCTCCGGGAGCAGCAACAGCCACAGCAGCAGCAGCAGGTTCGATACCGTACTCGTCTTTCAATATATCAGCCAATTCTTTTACTTCTTTTACAGTCAAGTTTACCAACTGATCAGCAAGTTGTTTAAGATCTGCCATTTTCTTTAATATTTAAATTGTGATTTTTAACTTATTGAATAAATAATGATTATTGTTCTCTTTCAGAAAGGGTTTTAACAAGCCCAGCGATATTGTTTTGTCCGCTTTGAAGTGCAGAAACCAAATTGGTCATCGGAGATTGGAGCAATCCAATTACTTCGCCCACTAATTCTTGCTTTGATTTCAAAGTAGACAGCATTTCAAGGTTATTGTCGCCTACGAATATATCTGAATCGATGGACGCACCTTTGAATACTGGTCTGGTTTCTTTTTTACCTAATTTTTTTCTGAAATCGAGGATAACTTTTGCAGGAAGATTACCTGTTTCTTTTGAAAAGATAATACCTGAAAATCCTTTAAGAGCCACGTCAAGCCCAGAGTAATCAGCGTCAAGATTTTCCAGCGCCTTTTTGATCAAAGTGTTTTTATACACTTTATATTCTACTCCTTTTTCAAAACATGTTCTTCTGAAAGCATTTACCTGAGCTACTGTAAATCCTGAAGCATCTGCGATATAGAAGTAAGGATTATCTTTTAGCTTCTCGGTAAGACCTTCGATTATTTCTAATTTTTCTTCTCTAGTCATGATTAAATACCTTGAATACTTCCTTTATCAACTTTAACTCCAGGAGACATTGTGCTTGACAGATGAATGCTCTTGAAATAGGTACCTTTTGAAGAAGAGGGCTTCAGTTTGGAGATCGTGTTGATCAGTTCTTTTACATTATCCTGAATCTTTTCAGGTTCGAAAGATACTTTACCAACACTGGCGTGAATGATACCGAATTTATCAACTTTGAAATCAATTTTACCGGCCTTCACTTCTCTCACTGCTTTTCCTACTTCTAAAGTAACAGTTCCTGATTTTGGGTTGGGCATTAAGCCTCTGGGTCCCAAAACCCTACCTAATCTACCGACTTTAGCCATAACGTTAGGCATTGTGATGATGACGTCAACGTCAGTCCATCCACCTTCTATTTTGGCAATATAGTCGTCCAATCCTACATAATCCGCACCAGCTTCTTTAGCTTCCTCTACCTTATCAGGAGTACACAGCACCAATACTTTCACGTCCTTACCGGTACCGTGAGGCAATGCTACTACACCTCTCACCATTTGATCGGCTTTTCTTGGATCAACACCCAAACGGACATCAATATCAACAGAAGCGTCAAACTTTGTATTGGTGATTTCTTTTACGATAGAAGAAGCTTCCTCTAGGGAGTACTGCTGGCCTGGGTCGTACTTAGAAAGAGCTTCTTTTTGCTTTTTTGTTAACTTAGCCATAGTATTTTTATTATTCCTCCCAAGGAGCTTTACCAGAAACAGTGATACCCATACTTCTAGCGGTACCTGCAATCATTTTCATGGCAGATTCCACTTTGAAAGCGTTTAAGTCAGGCATTTTTACCTGAGCAATTTCTCTTACCTGTTCCCAGGTAACAGATCCAACCTTTTTCCTGTTTGGTTCTGCTGAACCGCCTTTGACTTTCGCTGCCTCTAACAACAAGTTTGCTGCAGGAGGGGTTTTTACCACGAATTCAAATGACTTATCAGAGAAAACAGTAATCAAGACTGGCACCACCTGACCCATTTTTTCTTGGGTACGGGCGTTGAATTGCTTACAGAACTCCATGATATTCAGACCCTTGGAACCAAGAGCCGGACCTACTGGAGGTGATGGATTTGCCTGGCCACCTTTCACCTGTAATTTCACATAACCAGTGATTTCCTTAGCCATTTCTTAATCTTGTTTTTCTACTTGTATAAAGTTTAATTCAACAGGTGTATTTCGACCGAAGATCTTAACCATAACATTTAATTTCTTCTTGTCTTCAAACACCTCTTCTATTGTTCCCGAGAAACCACTGAAAGGCCCGTCCATTACTTTTACGGTCTCTCCAACTATAAATGGCGTATCCAGTTTCTCCGCAAACTCATCAATCTCCTCTACACGACCTAAGATCCTGTTGATTTCTGACTGTCGTAATGGTTCAGGGGTTTTGGAAGCTCCCCCCTGGTTTGAACCTAAGAAACCGATAACACCCGGGATACTTGTAATCACGTGATTGGCCTCACCGTGGGTCAAATCCGCATTGACAAGGACATAGCCTGGGAAAAAATTTCTTTCCCTTACTCTTTTCTTGCCATTACGCATTTCGTAAACTTTTTCGGAAGGTATCAAAACCTCAGGAATGTATTCCTCAAGTTTCGCTCTGACAATTTCGTTGTCCAAGTAAGACTTGGCCTTCTTTTCTTGTCCAGCTACCACCCTAAGTACGTACCACTTATGTTCAGCCATCAGTAATTATAATTCAATTAAAATAGATCGTAAAACCACTTCATCAGATTCTCGAACCCAAGATCAATTACCCCGATTACAAGGGCAAAGATTATAGAGGCCACAATTACCAAAACGGCACTGTTTTGTAAGAACGAATATGAAGGCCAGGTAACCTTGTTCTTCATTTCGTCTATGGATTCGACGACAAAACTTTTAATATTCATGGTTCACTTCAATGTTTGCACGGGCAGAGAGATTCGAACTCCCATCAACGGTTTTGGAGACCGCTATTCTGCCATTGAACTATGCCCGTAGAATTTTGGATCCCAAAAGGAACGCAAAATTAGTTAGAATTGGATTAAGAAACAAATGCGATCCTGAAAATTATTCAGGATCGCATCTTGATTTATATTTATCTCAATGATCAGTCGAGAATTTCAGTTACCTGACCGGCACCTACTGTTCTACCACCTTCCCGGATAGCGAAACGTAGACCTTTTTCAAGAGCAACTGCATTCAACAAGTTCACCTCAATAGTGACGTTATCCCCAGGCATAACCATTTCCACGTTCTCAGGAAGTTTGATTTCACCGGTAACGTCGGTAGTTCTCAAATAGAACTGTGGACGGTACTTGTTGAAGAATGGTGTATGACGTCCGCCTTCTTCTTTTGAAAGAACGTAAACTTCAGCCTTGAAGTGAGCATGAGGCTTCACAGAACCGGGCTTACAGATAATCATTCCTCTTCTGATCTGGGATTTTTCAATACCTCTCAACAAAAGTCCTACGTTATCACCTGCTTCACCTCTATCGAGGATCTTACGGAACATTTCCACACCGGTTACTGTAGACTTAAGTCCTTCAGCACCCATACCGATGATATCTACCGGATCACCGGAGTTGATAACACCTCTTTCAATTCTACCAGTGCTACAGTACCACGACCAGTAATCGAGAATACGTCCTCTACCGGCATCAAGAAATCTTTGTCGATCAGACGCTCTGGAATTGGAATATGCTCATCAACGGCGTTCATCAATTCCATTACTGTCTCTTCCCACTTAGCTTCACCGTTAAGTGCACCGAGTGCAGAACCTGCGATTACCGGAATATTGTCACCGTCAAAGTCATAGAAAGAAAGCAATTCTCTTACTTCCATTTCAACAAGCTCAAGAAGCTCAGGATCATCGACCATGTCAACTTTATTCAAAAATACTACAAGAGCTGGTACACCTACCTGACGGGCAAGTAGAATGTGTTCTCTGGTTTGAGGCATTGGGCCGTCAGTAGCAGCTACCACTAGGATAGCGCCATCCATCTGAGCAGCACCGGTAACCATGTTCTTCACATAATCAGCGTGACCAGGACAGTCTACGTGAGCGTAGTGTCTCTTTTCAGTCTGATACTCTACGTGAGAAGTGTTGATTGTGATACCTCTTTCTTTTTCTTCTGGAGCGTTGTCGATAGAAGAGAAATCTCTTAATTCAGAAAGACCTTTTTTGGCCAAAACTGTAGTAATGGCAGCAGTCAAAGTTGTCTTTCCATGGTCTACGTGACCAATCGTACCGATGTTAACGTGCGGTTTGGAACGGTCAAAGGTTGCTTTTGCCATGCGTGAAAATCCTCTGTTTTAGTTAAAGATATGAATTAGTTAAATTTTTCAATGTTTCAGAGCCAACGACGGGATTTGAACCCGTGACCCCTTCCTTACCAAGGAAGTACTCTACCCCTGAGCTACGTCGGCTGATAACATTATTATGCCTTAAAAAGCATAGAGCGGGAGACGAGGCTCGAACCCGCGACCTGCAGCTTGGAAGGCTGCCGCTCTACCAACTGAGCTACTCCCGCTTTTTATTTTTCTACGCAAATTAAATATACCAACCTGCGTTTAAGTAAATTTTGTGGGGGAAACAGGATTCGAACCTGTGAAGACATAAGTCAACGGATTTACAGTCCGTCCCAGTTGGCCGCTTTGGTATTCCCCCAACTGACTTTTGCTAAGAATTTCGAAGAATTTCCCCTTTTTGATTCATTAACGGATGGCAAAATTATACCCTTTTCCTAAACATTCAAAATAAAGGTAAATATTTTCAAAGTATTTTTTATTAACTGGTTTTAATTACATTAAAATCAAGTGTTTAATTTTCTTCCAGATAGGTGGAAAGGAAAAATTCCTGGTAACTCTTGGCCATTTCATCCTGTTCATTATTCCATATTTCTTTGGCTTTCTCCACTACCCCTTCCTCATCAATAAAACCGAACAAGCCCATAAATGCTGCAATACGTACATAATTTGCCCTATGGTTTTTAGCTATTCCATAAAGTCTGTCAATTGCTTCTGAAGCACCTTCAGTAGGCACCTTTACAAAATAATCCCCATAGTAGCCCAAATAATAATATAAAGACTGCCCAGTTATGGATTCCAGCTTTTCATTGAACCAATTTCCTTTTCCTGTAATCTCTTCCCGAATATAATAATCTGCAAGGGCTACGACCATCCTGATGTTTTTTTCAGACTCGTACCGCTTGGCAATCTCTTCTCTATTGAGATTTTCCCCATTCTCCAAATAGGCAGACAAGGCGCTTCCTGCCACATAATAGGAAGGGTCATTCATCCAGCGTAAAAATGCGGGGGAATATTTGTCTGCATCTATAAGTGACAATAATTCTATTGCCCCTAATCTGACAGAATTTTTGGAATCCTTTTCTGATAACTCAAATAAGCTGCTTTCAAGATCGGATATTTCCGGAAACCATTTGGGGTTTTTGGCAATATTCATCACAGCCAACTCCCGGATGGCCCA
>Ga0114946_10000769_pt1 | contig 21656 bp, 20 predicted proteins | sample WalLakDeSediment_FD_88676 | JGI IMG/M metagenome (GOLD analysis project Ga0114946, IMG submission 88676) | Lake sediment microbial communities from Walker lake, Nevada to study Microbial Dark Matter (Phase II) - Walker Lake 11/02/13 Deep Sediment | ecosystem: Environmental > Aquatic >...
TTCTCCCCGGCAAGCTTATCAAGATCATAATCGGGGATTAAAATTGCGCCTTCTATGTGCCCCTGGCGGAATTCTTCCTCCGTCCGCACGTCCAGAATGATTACATCTTCATTATCAATCATTTCTTTTGCTTCTTCGGGGGTAAGTTTAATATACTCGGCCTGTTCGATTTCTTCCTCTTCAACAGCGACGATAGCATTTTCTTCGGCTGTTATCTGATCTGCCTGATCTGTTGTGCTGCAGGCTGTTATCAGGATAAGGAGCAACCACCCCAGTAAAATTGTCAACATAGTTTTTTTCATTGATATCGCCTCCTGCCTAAACCATATATTATAATATTATAATATAATAAAAGATTTTTTGCAAGTGCTACCGCCTGCTGCAGGTAACCCTGGTAAGCTTACAACGCTATGCTATAATAGTTCAGGAGGTAGCCCTTGTGATCAAAATTATATCCCAACTGAATCAATTTATCCCGGGCTGTAACCTGTTATGGATCGAAAAACTACTTATATATTAAATTTGGCAAAGTACGGTGGCTATCTCGCCGTACTATGGGTTGTTTTCAGCCAAAGTGGTTTTATAATCACCGGGCCCCTGATCCCTTTCTTTTTTGTGTTTGCGTTGGATAGTATCCGCTCTCATTATCTCGACGCGAAAATGCTATCCTTGAGCGTTCCCAGCCTTTACTTACAAATGCTCATAGTTTTTATTTTTATTTTCCTGGATGGCACTTCGGTTGGAGGAATACTGCTGGTGATTCTGATAGCCGAAAGTCTTCTTATCTATCCGCGTCCAAATGGAGACAGAATCTTTATAGTATCCCTTATTGGGTTCCCTGCGGTCAGTGCGATTGGATTTAGCTGGCGATCGATGCTTAATTGGGAGAATATGGCAGTTATTCTGATCAACTGTCTGTTTTTCTTTTTCGCTTATGCCTTCAGTTATATGGCCCGCAGGCAGATCGAAGAAAAAGAGCGGGCGGAAAACGCCCTGGAACAGCTGGAACGTTCACGTACAGAATTAGAAAACGCTTATCATAAATTAATTGAAGTCAGTAAAGAAAGGGAACAGCTGGTAGCAGTGGAAGAACGTTCCCGCCTGTCCCGCGAGCTTCATGATACTCTGGCCCATACCCTGACAGCAGTTATCGTCAGTCTGGAAGCCGGAAAAAAATTGCTGGATAAAGATCCTCAAAAAGCTCTTGCAGAGATCGGGAAGAGCCAGGAACAAGCGCGCAAGGGGCTTGATGAAGTGCGTCTAACTGTTAAAGCTTTACGTCCCGGCGATCTGGATAATATGGATTTTACTGCTGCTATTAAAGGGTTGGCCCGTGACTATTCAGGCAGCGGTATTCGTATCCAATTTGAACTTGATGAAGAACTCGATTTATCCCCTTCACTGGAAACAACCCTTTATAGGATTATTCAGGAAAGTATAACTAACAGTGTCCGACATGGTGAAGCGAACTTGATTAAAGTACGCCTGCGGCGAAATGAAAATTTTTTGTTCCTTGAAGTTGAGGATGATGGAAAAGGCTATGTGGAATTGTCCGAAGGCCACGGCCTGCGGGGTATCCGCGAACGTGCTGCTGATTTGGGAGCTAAGGTATCTTTTATTAATCAAAAATCCGGTGGGTTTTTAGTCAGGCTGACCCTGGAGGAACTTGCCTTATGAGCAATACAATCAAAATAGTTATTGCCGATGACCAGCGCTTGATGAGAGAGGGACTTAAGACTATCCTGGATCTGGAGGAAGATATGGAAGTACTGGGTACGGCGGGCAATGGTAAGGAAGCGCTGGAGCTTTGCCGCAGGTTAACACCCGATGTTGTCTTGATGGATATCCGCATGCCGGAAATGGATGGTGTGGAAGCGACAAAACTGATTTCTGCCGAGGGCCTGGCAACTAGGGTCATTGTAGTAACAACCTTTGACGACGATGAACTTATTATCAAGGCCCTCAAAGCCGGAGCAAAAACCTACCTTCTGAAAGATCTGCCTTCTGAAAAATTGTTGGGGGCTATTCGGGCTACCTACAATGGTGATATAGTTTTGCAGCCTGAAATCGCGGCCAAGCTCGTTGAAAAGGCATCCGGTGCGGGTAGTTCAGCAGAAGAACAAACGGATGGGTATAAAACTGAAGCTTTGACACGGCGGGAAAAAGAGATCCTGGCTTTAATGGTTGAAGGTCTTAGTAACAGCGATATTGCCGCCAGGCTTTTCCTGAGCGAGGGAACCGTTAAAAACCAGGTTAGTGTTATCTATGGCAAGCTGGGTACCAGTGATCGAACCCAGGCAGTTCTTCTTGCCCTGAAATATAATTTATCCTGATCATCTTCTTCAATTATCATGACCCGGGTCATATAAACAAATTACCAATCAATGACTGCAGTTACTGGGCAGGTAAATTCTCCTGGACTAAAATAAAGAAAAACGAAGGAGATGTTTGTCATGAGTAAAACTTATAAAGGCGGTATTCTCTTAATCATTGCCGGGGTCTTCCTGCTTCTTAACCAGTTGGGTGTAATCCCCGGTCAGGCATTTCTATTCCTGCTCGCACTGGGGTTCATTGCCACCTATGCATTGCTTGGTGGAAGAAAAGAATACGGTAATGTAGGGTTTTTGATTCCGGGGACAGTACTGCTTTCTATCGCAGTTTTTGCCGCGGCTTCAGGGCGCCCCGGTTATCAAGAATTAAACCCGGCCTATTTTTTCCTGGGGCTCAGTATCAGTTTTCTTGCTGTTTTCCTGGTCCATACCTTCTGGTTTACTAATAAGGACCATGGAGAACGCTTCTGGCCGATTTATCCTGCAGCGGGACTTTTAGTTCTGGCCGGGATCATCAGCTTCAGTATTTCCGGTCAGTGGTTCGAATACCTGAACCTGATTAATTACCTGTGGATTATTGCATTAATTGCTGTAGGAATCTGGATGATTGTGGTAAGTATAAAACGAAATAAAAAGGCTTAATACCATATTCTTTCATATATAACCTGGTAGTTAATCTCTCATCGAAAGGTGGGAGATTAACTTTCAGCGGACCGGAGTACTCGCTGTATTAGTCTGAACGTGAGGGGACGGTTTGGAGTGATTCTCTTTGTTGCTGTAACAAGAGTCGGTTTAAAACTGTGAATCAAATTGCTGTTCAAGCCGCTGGATGCGGTAGTACTGGATATAGTCAATAAAGCGGGGGTTGTGAAGCGGATTATCTGTAAAATAAAAGAGATGGCCTGTACATTTGCAGCCTGATGAGCCAAAGCCTTTCACAGGTTGATCGGCTATTCCTTGCAGTTTGTCTGCCAGCTCGCATTCCAGGTTATCGCTGCTGATGATCGGCACCGGGGTTATTGCATCGGCTGCTGCAATCAGATAATCGATGTGCCACCTTTTTTGCTTCCTTTTCCGTGTATGACGGGCAACCCTCTTGCTTAAAGTGCCCATTGCCGATCCCACATAAACATAGTAGCCCTGTTCAAACCTGGTTGGCCCTAAACTGCCAACCGCCAGGATTTTTTCGGGTTCGACTTTAACCAACAGCAGATAAGCGCCCCTGTCCTGCAGCTCGATATTTAAAAAATCAAAGGGAATGCTAACAGTGTTAATTGAATTTATTTCAGTAAAACTCTGGTCGAAACCAACGGCGACAGCTTTTAATTGTACCGAATTTTTGACTTCCATGAAAGCTTTAGCGAAATTGAAATCGATGTGGTACGAGGGCAGAAAATATTTTGCCTGGGGATTCATCACTACAAAAAGACAGCCTGTTTTTATACCCCTGGCTGAGAGCTCCATTAGCTTATAAAGATGGTTTGAGCCCCTTGTGGTTACGGCATCCGGGAACATGGCCACCTGGCCGGCAAATAAGGTGCAGCTTTTTATCTCCAGGTAATAAGAATCACCGGTATCGTTATGCTGAAGGAGAAGGTCAAAACGGTGCCTGCCGCAAGCCGGTTCCGCTTTAATCACCCTGTAATTTTTAAAGGGTTCCAGCTGGCCATTGTCAAGCAAATAGCGGACCAATTTATTGGTCAGGTGAGTATGGAGCAAAACAGTGTGGCCTTCCTTCCGGCAGGCCAATACCGTGTAAGGCAGTTTGTTTGTTAAAGACGCCGGGCTGAGCAGCAGCTCCGTGCCCGGTAAAAACAGCTCCCAAAGGCGGCCGGGATTGGCCAGGTAGGCTTCTATCCTGCGGCCATCAATTTCTGCCTCAATCACAAAACGGTTTACCCTCCTGATCAGGCGCCCTCTGATTTTGGGGAAAGCAAATGGATAGTTAAGCATATCTTAAGTATTCACTTTACCTAATACCCCGTCAAGTTTTTTATTACCGAATGATCAGATTCGCACCATAGGAGCTTCTTTTAAACAGCACGTAAGAACCGTCCCCCTGTGTTCTTCCCCCTGTGTTCTAACCGCCGTTGTTGCCGTTCCAGCCGACTACATTTAAAAATTCATTGTGGAGGATACCGTTTGAAACGGCAATCCCGGTACTGTTTAAATCAAGCTGCCCGCCTTTTTGGTCGGTGCAGTGGCCTCCTGCTTCCTCAATAATAAGCATGCCGGCGGCAAAGTCCCATGTTGAAAGTGTGTATTCGAAATAGGCATCAAATCGACCGCAGGCAACCCAGCACAGGTCAAGGGCTGCGCTGCCGAAACGGCGGATGCCGTGGATATTAGCCTCAAAAAGTTTTTCAATACTATTTAGAGTTTTACGCATGATTATGCCCCGATCATAATAGAACCCGGTTGCTACAATTGCTTCCTGCAGGGAAAGCGTTTCGGAAACGCTGATCGGTTCTCCATTCAGAAAAGCTCCTTTGCCCTGCGATGCAGTAAACATCTCACTTCGCACCGGATCAAAAACAGCCCCTGCCGTGACCCGGCCGGAGCTGGCATATGCAATAGATATGGAAAAGTGGGGAATTTTATGGACAAAATTGTTGGTTCCATCCAGGGGATCGATTATCCATAGGTCAGCGGCGTCACTATTTGCCGACAGATCTTGTTCCTCACCTATGAAGCTGTGTCCTGCAAAATGCTCCTGAATAAACTTTATAATTGTTTCCTGGGCTGCGAAGTCCGCTCCTGTAACCAGGTTATTTTGTCCTTTTTCAGAAATTGACGTTTGTCCCTGTCGCTCCAAAATGGTCTTTCCGGCTCTGCGAGCTGCTTCCTGTGCCACCTCTAAATGCTTATCGAAATAAGAGTCCATCCAATATTCAACCGCTTTCTCCTGGTGATTTCGGGTTCCCCCGCAGATCTATTCTAACACAAAACGGCCTGCTGCCTCCCTGTTTGCCGGCCCTGTTTCGTGTATTGCCTTGATAGTCCACAATCCTGGTATGAGCGATAAAGACTATGTACTGGACACCAAACCTGTATTAAATCCCGGACAAAGGGCATTAGGGAAGGGGAACTTTATTGCTTATTTCAAGTTCGGTTTTTCCGACTCTTAGAATGGTTTAGAAGCAGAATCAACCCGTAAACGGCTGTCATAGAGGTGTTTTTAGAATATTTCTCACCGGTATCTTCGGATACGGCCCATCCAGCCGCTTTTATAAGCTTTGAAACATTGACGCCGAAGCCGGACATGGAAGGCCGGGCGGATTGGGGGTTCCGGCATTTTCCGCCGCCAGCCAGCACGCGGCAGTCCGGATGTTCGTAACAAAAGATGTTTTTGCAGGAATCACCGGCAAAAGCTTTTGCACCGGAATATCCGAGTTGAAGGGCCTTCTTTTCTATAGCAGCAACCGTTTCATGAAGCAGCATCATTATCTCGCGGCGCTCATAAGAGTAGAGTCTATCCGCGGGCACATTGATTCTAATGAAGAGGGCATGGCTTGTGTTTTTTAACCAGCCCCGAAACCCCTGAGGACCGGAAACATGAGGCGGGCAGCTGGGGGATAGCCCGAAATTACTGCAACCGGGTTCACGGCAAATCCTGGCGAGAGCTTCCTCGACTGAAATAACCTCTGGCAAGATAACAGCAACATCAAGTGCGCCTCCTCCTGACAGGATCGCCGAGTGAATGAGTTCCTCTAACCTTGCATCTGAACGACTATCTTCCGGTGACGGGTGATGCATTTTTAATCTCCTTGAATAATTAATACACAACATATAATATATGCGTAACAAATATTTTCGTCAAGAGTAACGCCGGCCTTCGGGGCCTGGCGCATAGAAAGGCAGGCGGGCAGGCTGTATTAGGTTGGTATCTTTTTAACTTTTTTGAAGGAAGGTTATAAATATGGAAAATAAAGAACGGTACCGTCGAAAAATTCAGGAACAACTGGATGAGTGGATTGCAGAACTGGATAAATTAAGAAAAAAGGCCGAGGTTGCCGGAGCTGAAGCAATTGAGAACCTGCCGGGGCATATAAAAGTTCTGGAATGCAAAATTGAAGAGGGTACCGCAAAATTAAAAGAACTGGCTGAAATGAATGAAGAAGCCTGGGAACCATTAAAGGAAGGCTTTGATTCTGCATGGAAGTCTTTAGCAGAAGGATTTAAGGAAGCTGCATTAAAATTTAAATGGAAAAAAGAAAAAGATTAAATACTATGAAGGGAAGACCATTATAATTTGATAATGTTGGCTATAGCTTCCAAAATAGCCGAGGTTTTTGTGTTTTACTCCTTTTCGCTCAGCCAGGTCCAGGAGGTGTGCAGCGGGTGGGAACAGGCGGCTTTCATAAAATAGGAGTTATACGATACGCCTTCCAGGGTAAGGAAATTTTTATAACAGCTTTTCCACTTGATTATAACATTAAGGTTTTATATTTGCTAAATCATTAAAATTAAGGCTAAGAAACAATACGGAAGGATGGTGATCCCTGGCCACAAAAAGCTGAATATTTAAAAAAATATTTAAAAAACCTATTGACAAGTTATCTATGACCCGCTATTATAATACTACCAGGTTCTGAGAGGCTGAAAGGTAAGCCCGGTCCGGCTCGAAGGGAAAGAACCGAAAGAAGAGTAAGGTGTAAGCCTGTATCGGAAATCGGAAGTATCCAAGAGAACTGGGCAGTTGCAAGTTAAGGCAGTGGAAAGGCAAAGTGAAGGGTAATACCGTAACTGAGCCGGGAAACGCTGGAAACCGCAGCGCAGGATCTTAAAGAACCGGTCGGAGGCTGTGCGTAATCGCCTTTAGAGGTGAGGAACAACAGCCGGCGATGGTCGGGGAAGAAGATTCTGAAGGTTAACTTGAAGGTCTGTTAGAACCTGGTTTAATTATGTACAAATATTTTTCCCTATCGACAATTCTTCCTCAGCAGGTCTTTGCTATAAAAGATTTATTTCGATCCTATCAATTTCGGTAAAAATGCCTCTGATGTTCTGTCAGGCTGTGGGTGAAGCAGTAGCTTCGTCCCCCTGCTTCAATTAAAATGTTTACGTTGGTATGATTGAAATTTCTCTCCTTAAACTCCCTCAAACATGTGGTATAATCCTAAAGGTATGCTTGAAATTATACGGAGGCTTAACTATTGAAACCTGAAAACATAAGGAATTTTTGTATCATTGCCCATATAGACCACGGTAAATCTACTCTGGCCGACCGGTTGTTGGAAGCTACCGGTACCTTATCTGCACGCCAGATGAAAGAACAGGTTCTTGACCAGATGGACCTGGAGAGGGAGAGGGGCATCACTATCAAGCTGCAGGCTGTTCGCCTGAATTACCGGTCCGGGAATGGAGAGGAATACATCCTGAACCTGATTGATACCCCGGGCCATGTCGATTTTACCTATGAAGTATCAAGAAGCCTGGCTGCCTGCGAAGGGGCTATTTTGGTTGTTGATGCTGTACAGGGTACTGAGGCGCAGACCCTGGCCAATACTTACCTGGCCCTGGAGCATAACCTGGCCATAATTCCCGTCATAAACAAAATTGATCTGGATAGCGCCGACACGGAAAAGGTAAAGGCGGAATTAATCGATCTTATCGGCGATGATGCTGTAGAAGCACTTCCGATTTCGGCGAAGCAGGGAACAGGGATTGCAGAAGTTTTAGAGGCCATTGTTGACAAGGTGCCTCCGCCGGCTAAAAGCGATCCGGCTGCACCCCTGAGAGCCCTGGTTTTTGATTCCCATTATGATAAATACCGGGGGGTAATCGCTTATATACGGGTGATGGAAGGCAGTATTCGTAAGGGTGACAGGATTAAATTCATGAACACAGGTAAGACTTTCGAAGTAAACGAGACCGGTGTTTTCCGACCGGGAATGGAGCTGACCGTTGGCTTGTCGGCCGGGGAAGTGGGATATCTGATGGCTGCAATAAAAAATGTTGGAGATGCGGCGGTAGGCGATACGATTACCAGAACAGATAACCCCGCCGAGCAGGCCCTGCCGGGTTACCGCCAGGTGGTTTCAATGGTCTTTTGCGGCCTTTTCCCCCAGGACAGCAATGATTTTGTAACCCTGCGCGAAGCGATTGAACGACTTAAACTAAATGACTCGGCGCTTACTTACGAGCCGGAAAAATCAACCGCATTGGGGCTCGGTTTTCGCTGCGGCTTCCTCGGTTTACTGCACATGGATATTGTCAGGGAAAGGCTTGAACGTGAATACGGCCTGGATTTAATTGTATCGGCTCCGAGCGTGGTTTACAGGGTCCACTTGAGAAATGGAGATGTGATCGAAGTGGATAACCCGGCACTGATGCCCGCAACAGATGAGCGGGTAGCTATCGAGGAGCCTTACGTAGATTCTTCTATCTTCACTCCCGCAGAATATGTTGGGGCAGTTATGGAACTATGCCAGGAGAAAAGGGGAGAATATCGTGCTACGGAGTATCTGGAATCAGGACGGGTGAGGCTTTCTTACTTTCTACCCCTGGCTGAAATTATTTATGATTTCTTTGATCTGCTCAAATCGCGCACCCGGGGTTACGCATCCCTTGATTACATGATGCATGGCTACAGGGAGTCCAGCCTGGTTTTGATGGATATCCTTGTTAATGCTGAAAAAGTTGATGCCCTGTCATTTATTATCCACAGGGATAAAGCTTACCAGCGGGGCAGGGAAATGGTTGAAAAACTGAAGGATATTATCCCCAGGCAAATGTTTGACGTGCCGGTCCAGGCTGCGGTAGAGAACAAAATTATTGCCCGGGAAACTATCAAAGCTCTGCGCAAGAACGTTACTGAGAGGCTTTACGGCGGTGATATTACCCGCAAGCGTAAACTGCTGGAGAAACAAAAGGAAGGCAAGAAGAAAATGAAAAAGATTGGCCGGGTTGAAATCCCCCAGGAGGCCTTTACAGCGGTTTTGAAAGTCAAATAAGTGTGCCCGGGGAATTTTTTCTATGTTGGGAGTTGACAATACACTGATAATAAGGGAGACGACGGAGACAGATTTACCTGGTCTGCTTGATGCCGAAAGACAGGCTTTTGGAAGCGATGAAGGTCCTGAAATCGTGGAACTTGTACAGGGGTTACTAAATGACCCGACTGCAAAGCCACTGCTGTCCCTTATAGCTTTAAGTGATCAACGAGTAATCGGACATATCCTGTTCACAAAAGCAGAAATCATTTTGTACGAACAAATATCAGCTGCAATTCTGGCACCACTGGCGGTAGTTCCTGAAGTACAGAAAAAGGGCGTCGGTGGCCGGCTTATTATGGAAGGCTTGAGATTATTGTCGGAAAGAGACATTGAGCTGGTATTTGTCCTCGGCCATCCAGATTATTACCCGCGCCATGGATTCAAGGCAGCAGGGCCCCTTGGATTTGAAGCGCCTTACCCAATTCCAGGAGAAGTTGCCGATGCGTGGATGGTTCAAGAACTTCGACCGGGGATAATTGGCAGTGTGAAAGGCAAAGTCCTCTGTGCTGATGTTCTTAATCAGCCTCAATATTGGCGTGAATGATCGCCCCTATATTATTACAGGTACAAATTCCGGCGGCTGAAGATAATAATCCCGGAACCGTAGAGAAACAGGGTAATTCCGGCAAATATCAGGCTGATCAAAACAACTGACTGTTCTCCGGCTACAATTTGCGGGGGATCGTAGAGGGAGTAAATAGTTAAATACTCGAGCCATGGATAGCTATCACTGATGTTCCTCAACATATTTATTACGAAGAATAGAATCGGCACGCCGGCTCCGAAGGCCAGGGAGTTTTTTGTTTCACTAAACAGACAGGAAAAGAAGAAACATATAGAGCTGATTGCCAGTGTTAACATGATGGTAGCCAGGTTGAGATTCAGGAAGGCTGGGATATCCATTTTTCCCGGAAACATGGTTTCGCTGGTTACTATCCCGGCTGCAGTATTTAATATTAGCAGCATAACTACACTGATAACCATAAATAAAGCCTGGGTAGTGATGATTTTTACCCGGGTATTGGGAGTGGCCAGCAGGTAGGCCATTGAGCCGCGGTCTACATGGACAGCTACCAGTCGGTTGGCCAAAATTATGCAATAGATCAGTGGAAACAATAATGCAATAAACCCGTAGAAATAAAGCCCCATAAAGCTGACCAGGTCTGTAGCGGTAGTATCGTAACCGAAGGCATCAATCATTCCCTGCGGCAATGTCTCCAGGTATTGGGCCATCGCGTCAATATTTTCCGGATCGTACATTGAAACCATGATCGACATGTACATAAAAAGCACAGCAGTGAAAACCACAAAGATAATCCAACTCGATTTAGCGGTCGATTTAAACAGGGGAAAGATCATCGGGACACCGCCTCCCGGCCGTAATATTTTAGAAATACCTGTTCCAGGCTTTGCGTAGCCACTTCAAGGCCGAGAATATTGCATTTGGCCAGGGCGTCTATAAACTGGTTATAATTGCCTGAGACATAAACTTCAACCGTATTCTTGCTGATATTGCCGAGTTCCAGGCCTACTGAACGCAGGTGTTCTATATCAGATCTCGATTCTAAGGTTACCAGGTAAGCCTTGCGTTGAGATGATTTGAGGGAATGGACATCTTCCACAGCAACCAGTCTGCCTTCCCTTATAATTCCTGCCCGGTCACAGGTACGGTAGGTTTCTTCAAAGTTGTGTGAGGACATCAGAATCGTTTTACCCCGGTCTCTTTCTTCCAAAGCAAGTTTGACAAAAACATTCTGCATAAGAGGATCCAGACCACTTGTGGGTTCGTCTAAAATATACACTGCCGGATCGTGCATAAAAGCGGTTACAATTCCCAGTTTCTGTTTCATGCCTTTTGACATCTTGCGGATCCTGCCTGAAGGGTCAAGTTCGAAGCGTTCGATCAGGCTGTCCCGCCGGGATTTGTCTCTGCTGCCCCGCATATCGCTTATTAAATTCAGGAATTGCGTTCCGGTCATCTCGTCAATAAATGCGATTTCTCCCGGGAGATAGCCCAGCTCTTTTTGTATTTGCCGGGCATTATTCCAGCAGTCTAATCCGTTAATGGTGCACTTTCCATTACCTGGTTTTACAAAACCGAGCAGGTTGCGTATAGTCGTGGTTTTACCGGAACCGTTGGGGCCCAGGTAACCGAACACCTCACCTTCTTCAACGGTAAAATCCAGATCGAATATGCCTTTCCCGCTGCCATACTGAAAGGTTAATGATTGGATATTGATCATGTCTTTATCCTGCTGCCTTTTAGTAAAAGCGTCCCTGCTTTTCAGTTTTTCTAAAATTTTTATAAGTTTATCATTTTCCCATGTGCCTTTTATTCGTTTTCCATCCGGTTGGGTTAATTTACCGTAACCATGCTTTTTCCCTTTGTAAAATTCACCCTTATAGATTTTTCCGCTTGGATAATAGACAGTTCCCTCACCATGGGGTTTCCCTTCTTTCCATTCTCCGTCATATTGGGTTCCATTCGGTAACAACAATTTGCCCCACCCGTGGGGCAAATTGTTTTCAAGTTGACCTGAGTAATCTCCCCCAACAAATGGAATATTGTGGTGATAGGAGCTCTTGTCATTTTTATCCATATTGGAACACCCCTTACTTAATCGGCTAAGTTTGCGCCCGTTTTTAGAATTGTTATAAACACCTGGTTAAGCTTGTTTTTTATAGCCTCTTAGCATTTGTTCATAATGTTCTATATATTATAGAGGATGTCACCGCTGCTTGTCGAATTTTTCGTTTAAAAGCAGCTAATATTACCGCTTGTAAAGGGGTTGTTTAAGTGAATGACAAAAATATTCATAAGCACGATGTTTTAGTAGTAGGTGGCGGGTTGGCGGGGCTCAGATCTGCTTTAGCAGCTTGTGATAAAGGATCAGACACCGCGGTGGTATCGAAAGTATACCCGCTTCGTTCTCACTCCGTTGCTGCCCAGGGTGGTATCAATGCCGCACTTGGCAACTCTCCCGGATCAAAGAATGACACCTGGAAGGATCATGCTTTTGACACCATTAAAGGTTCTGTTTACCTGGCTGATCAAGATGCGGTAGAAATTCTTTGCAGAGAAGCACCCAAAGCAGTGGTCGAGCTTGAGCACTGGGGGACGGTGTTTTCAAGGGACGAAAAAGGAAAACTAGCCCAGAGGCCCTTTGGAGGAGCCGGTGTGCCCAGGACATGTTACGCAGCTGACAGGACCGGGCATAATCTAATGAACACCCTTTTTGAACAGGCAACTTCAAGGGGTATCAAATTTTATAACGAATATTTTGTAACTTCGCTTGTTGTAGATCAAGATAGATGTTGCGGTTGCATCGCTATAGATATCATCACCGGTGATTTACATGCCTTTGCCTCTAATTCGCTAATTATGGCAACAGGAGGGCATGGAAAGATTTATAATCGTTCAACCAATTCTCTTATCAATACAGCCGATGGCCAGGCAATGGCATATCGATGCGGGGCGGCACTGAAAGATATGGAGTTCGTCCAGTTTCACCCTACGACTCTTTACGGTTCCAATATCCTGATAACTGAAGGCGCCAGGGGCGAAGGAGCGTACCTGATTAACTCTGAAGGCGAAAGGTTCATGTCAAAATATGCCCCGAAGGCAAAAGAACTCGCTCCCAGGGATATTGTGGCCCGCTCTATAGTAAAAGAGATCGAAGCAGGACGGGGGTTTGAAGATCAATATGTCCACCTTGACCTGAGGCATTTAGGAGCTGAAAAAATCAATGAACGCTTGCCGGGTATCAGGCAAATAGCACGGGACTTCGCGGATCTGGACCCTGCAGAAGATCCCATTCCGGTGCAGCCGGGCCAGCATTATTCCATGGGTGGTATTGACGTGGACATTGATGGAAAAACCGACCTGGCAGGCCTTTATGGAGTAGGTGAGTGCGCCTGCGTCTCCGTTCATGGCGCAAACAGGCTGGGAGGAAATTCACTTTTGGAGACCCTGGTTTACGGTAAAATTGTTGGGGAAAATGCATGTAAAGGCGCTAAAAAAATTTCGAATATTAATGTTGTCAAAGATGCCATGGATCGGGAAAGAGTTAAATTGAAAGGATTCTTATCCGGGGAAGGGGAAGATTTTGCAACACTGATGCTTGAACTGAGAAAAACCATGTTTGATAAGTTTGGTATTTTCAGGGATGAAGATAACATGCAAGAAGGATTGAGCAATTTATACGATCTGAAAGATAGATTTGAGCATATAGGCATAAAAGACAAAGGGAAGATATTTAATCAATCTTTGCTCAGGATTTTGGAGCTTGGATATATGCTCGATGTTGCGGAAACTGTAGCAGTATCGGCCATTAAGCGGAAAGAGAGCAGAGGGTCGCATTACAGGACGGATTTTCCGGATCATAATGATGATCAATTCCTCAAACATACAATAATAAAAAAAGAGGAGGGAAAGAGTCCATCAATATATTTTTCCCCGGTGAAGTTTGGATTGTTCCCTGTAAAGGAGGATGGTTATTGATGATTATTCGGGTAGCCAGAGATAAAGGTGAAAGATATGATGACTATAATGTTGATAATATAAATGGGATAACAATACTCGACCTGCTTTTCCAGATACAGGAAGATATCGATCCAACTCTGACTTTTCGGTATTCCTGCCGCGGAGCTGTTTGTGGGAGCTGCGCGATATTGGTTAACGGTATTCCGGTGCTTGCCTGCAAGACACCTGTATCGAGGGTAAGAGATATGGAAAGTGGTGACCGCGTTACTTTACCGTCTGAAAATGAGTTTCCGGACGGAGGGATACTTGTAGAGCCTATACCCAAACTTCCTGTGATCAAAGATTTGGTTGTGGATTGGGAACCGTTTTTTAAAGAGTACCGGAAACTTGAACCTGTATTGAAAATTGATAAAAATCCTCCGGATAAAGAATACCTGATGGGAAAAGATGATAAGAGAGAACTTGAAAAATACACCAACTGCATATTATGCGCACTTTGTTGGAGCGCATGCCCTGTAATCGGCAATGTGGAAGGTTATCCCGGCCCCGCTGCCCTGGCGAAGCTGTTCCGCTTTTATCTCGATCCGAGAGAGCCAAATAATATTAAACGACTATCATTTGCTGACAAAGATAACGGGTGGTGGGCCTGTGATTTCCATAAAAACTGCAAAGCAGTATGCCCGAAGGGAGTTCCGCCGAATCTAGCTATAGGGAAGGCACGAAAAGAGTTGAAAGGTGAGGTGGATAGAAAATGAGAAGAGAAGAAGACACCCTTGGCGAAGTTGAAGTGCCGGAACAGGCTTACTATGGTGCGCAGACCCAGAGGGCGCTAAATAATTTTAAAGCCAGCGGAAGAACGTTTCCAGCTGATTTTATAGAAGCGTACCTGTTGTTGAAAAAAGCCTGCGCCAGCGCTAATGCTGATTGCGGCAAGCTTGAACAAAACAAAAAAGATCTAATTGTTGAAGCCTGTGAACGTGCTGAAAAAATGGCGGAAGAATTCAAAGTTGATATATTCCAGGCGGGGGCTGGGACTTCTTTCAACATGAATGTAAATGAGGTGGTGGCCAATCTATCAGCTGAGATCCGGGGGCTGCCCAGGGGAGATTACAGCTGCGTTCATCCAAATGACCACGTCAATATGTCACAATCAACCAATGACACCTTCCCGACCGCAACCCATATAGCTGTGATCTGGAAGGCAGATCGGCTGTTACTAGTATTAAATGACCTGGTAAAAGTTTTTGAAGCGAAGAGTTTCCAGTTCTCCGAAATTATTAAATCCGGAAGAACGCATTTGATGGATGCAACCCCTGTAACTGCAGGCGATGAATTCGGCGCCTATGCCTCGGCTATAGGGCGCAGTGCCGATCTGCTCAGACAGGGAAGAGAACTCCTGCTGGAGGTGCCCCTGGGGGCAAGTGCAGTCGGCAGCGGTGCTAATACACCTGAAGGATTTAAAGATATTGCTTTAGAACATCTTTCAGAACTTACGGTGCTCGCACTGCGAAAATCCAGGAACCCTTTTGAATCTTTACAGAGCAGGCTTGGGCTCTCAGTTTTCTCAGGTTACATGGATGTACTGGCAAGGGAGTTGAACCGTATAGCTAACGATTTGAGGTTGCTGAACTCAGGCCCGAACGCAGGGCTCGCGGAAATAAAGCTTCCTGCTGTACAGCCTGGTTCTTCGATAATGCCCGGTAAAGTGAACCCTGTGATGGCAGAATGCCTCAACATGATCTGTTTCAGGGTAATAGGAAACCATGCCACAGTTTCTGAGGCTTCCCAGGCCGGTCAATTGGAGCTGAATGTTATGACTCCTGTTATGACACATGCTATCCTGGAGTCCCTGGAGTTACTGATCAATTATCTGCCGGATTTTCAAAAATTATGTGTTGAAGGAATAGAGATAAATGAAAAGAGATGCAGAGATTCGCTTTTATTAAACCCGTCCTTGGCCACCTTGTTAGCAACTGATATAGGGTATGACAGGGCGGCAAAACTGGCGCAGGAATCTTTGGAAAAAGGCGTGCCTGTCCCTGAACTGGCCGTTGAAAATAAATTGATTACGAAAGAGCAGGCAAAAGCGATCTTTAAAAATATCTATGAAGACGAATCTTAGCTAGCTATGCTTTTCCATAATTTCTGTAATATCCAACGGGTTAAGCTCGGCTTCTACCAAAGGCTGGTATTTTTTGCCAAGTAATGCCTCCCGGAACCCCGGGCGCTCTTCCTGATCATCGAAAAAAATGCCGGTAGGAATGCGGTCACCCCATTCCTGGGCTAACTTAAAAGCCTCCACAAAGTCACCGGGGTCATGGCCCTCTTCATTTATATCATATACCCTTTCTTGAAACCATTTGAAGGTATTCACCTTATTAAAACTGGGGCATGGCTGTAAAATATCGACAAATGCAAAACCCGGTTTTTGGAGGGCTTTTTCTAAAATTCCCCCCAGTTGCTCCTTGTCACCGGCAAAAGATCTGGCTATAAAGCTTGCCTTTAAGCCTAATAAAAACAATATGGGGTTTAAACCGGCAAGTGGGTTGCCATCCGGAGTCGTAGGTGTTTGCGCCCCCTTTCCGCTGGTTGGAGAAGCCTGTCCCTTGGTCAACCCATAAATCATGTTATTGTGAACCATGCAGGTGACATCTATATTCCGGCGGACAGCATGAATTAAATGATTGCCCCCTTCAGCATATCCATCGCCATCTCCTCCCACGGCTATTATCTTTAACCTGTCAGTGGCCAGGCTTGCTCCGGTAGCTACCGGCAATGTCCGTCCGTGCAGTACATGCATTGTGTTGGTGCGAAAATGCTGCGGCATTTTGCCTGCCTGACCTATACCGGACACTACCAACACCTGGTGGGGCGACAATCCCATTTCGGCTAACGTGCTTTTTAAAACTTCCAGTATGGCAAAGTTGCCGCATCCCGGGCACCAGGTATTCTCTCGATCCAAATCAAAAACTTTGGCATTCACTACCACGGAAATACTCCTCCTTTTGCAAATGGCGCCAGCACATAGTTTGCATTCATTGGGCGACCATCGTATTTTAGTACGGCATGATCAGGCTGTATGCCGGTTTCAGATCTTAGCAACCTGCCCAGCTGCCCGGTAGAATTCATTTCTACTGTTACCAACCGGTTTGCCTGGCTGATGAATTCAAGAACCTGGTTTGTTGGAAATGGCCATAACTGTGGCAAATGTACAACCTGCAATTTTTCGCTTTCTTGATTTGCGATATCCACCGCTTCCCGGCACGCCCCATAAGATGAGCCCCAGGTAAGCAGTAAGGTTTCAGGTTTTGAACTGCCGTAACTCACAGGTGGTTTAATTTCTTCTGCCAGGGTCTTAAACTTTCGCATTCTTTTATCTACCATTTGATTGCGTATTTCCGGATCTTCCGTAGAGTAGCCGCTTTCTTTATGCTCATTACCGGCGACAACTACACAGTGTTTACTCTGTCCGGGAAATGCCCGTGGCGAAATACCAGACTCAGTAATTTGATATCTCTTATATTCTGCCATCTGATTTAGCTCTGCTGCATCCAGGATATTCCCCCGTTCAATTGCAACAGCACTTAAATCAAAAGGTTTTACTGTATAAGACGAATCTGCCAGATGTTGATCACTCAATATGAAAACCGGCACCTGGTACTTTTCTGCTACGTTAAATGCATGAACAGTTGTCCAAAAAGCATCCTCGGCAGTAACCGGGGCAAAAATTGCCCGGGGGAATTCTCCATTCCCGGAATACACGCTGAATAAAAGTTCACCCTGCTCGGTCCGGGTAGCCATTCCTGTCGCAGGACCCGGGCGCTGGCCCAGTATAATCACAATAGGCGTCTCGCTGCTACCTGCGAAAGAAAGACCTTCCACCATCAGCGAAAAGCCACTGCCGGATGTGGCAACCATGGATCGCAGGCCGGTGTTCGCCGCACCAATAGACATGTTTATAGCGGCAATTTCATCTTCGGCCTGTTCAAAAGCCAATGGTAAAAGTTTGGCCTGGCGGGCCATATACTGCATCACTCCACTGGCCGGAGTCATCGGATAAGAGCTAAGGAAACGGCAGCCGGCTGCCATAGCACCCAAAGCAAGAGCTTCATTACCAGTCAACACCATGTTTCCGGTATATTCTGCTTTCTCTATACTAAATGCGCATTTGCCCGAAAAATTATCAAGGGCAAAGTCAGCGCCCGCGCGGGCTGCTTTAATATTGGCATCTGTTATTTTGCTGCCCTTATTTTGAAACAGTTTGCTTAGCGTGTTTTCCAGGACATCAGGCTCACCACCCATTATTTGCCAGACTGCCCCGGCTGCAACTGTATTTCCCATTACCGACTTTCCACCATGTTCCTTACCCAGTTTGGCCATAGGCAAAGCCAGTGAATTGGGTATTTGTTCTTCACGTTTGATCATATCCTGATCATAAATGATTACACCATCGGGTTTCATTTCACCTGAGTGTAAATCTAATGACGCCTCATCTAAGGCAATTAAGACTTCTAACTGATCACTAAATGAATACAGCGGAAAAGAAGCAACTCGTACCTGGTAAAAGTTATGGCCGCCTCGCACCCGGGAGTAATAATCCTGATAGGCATATAAATGAAGTCCCTGGCCGGCAAAGGATTTAGATAAAATATCACCGATAGTGTTAATCCCCTGTCCTGCTTCACCACCAATTTTTATGGAATAATCATGAAAATCCGCCAAGTTATCGCCTCCTTAACTTAAATAGATATAAGTTCCCGGGTTGTAACCTGTCATATGTTATAGTTATATAATAATAATTTTATTATGCTTCCGTCAACCGATAGTACTATTCAGCATAATGGAGTTTGCATCGATGAAATAAAGGAGGGTTTTTTACAGTCTGCCTGGTCCTGAATTATTCATGATGTTATAATTACGGCAGATGCAGCTCTCTAAAGCTGATTGATTATAAATATATCGCACCGGGAGGTAATTTAAAATGAGTAATTTCTCAAATAAAGCGGAATATGAAAACGCAGTGATTAAGATATCCGGGATGTCCTGCAACCACTGTGCCCAGTCAATTGAGAAAACCTTGAACAGAGAGCCAGGTGTTCTTGAAGCCAATGTCAATTTGGCTGCGGAGCAGGCCGTCGTTAAATATAATCCCGCAGAAGTCGATCTGGCAAAATTGAAGGGAGCCATCAGGAATTCCGGTTATGAAGTGATTGAAAGTAAGTGAAATCAGCAATATAATGTTATGTAAACTCGTCGCAATCCATAAAAACCGATCAATATGAGCCATTTGAAGCAGAAAGCTCTGGAAGGAGGCATGTAAAAGATGAGTAAAGATTATTCGAAACTGAAACGACCCAAACAGGCGATGCCCGGGTTTGTAAAACAGGCTTTGAAAAAAAAGGGGCTGCTGGAAACATATAAGAAACGGCCGGCTTACCAGCAGAATGACTATATTGTCTGGATTAATGAAGCAAAACTCCAGGAAACAAAACAGGAGAGGCTAAATCAGATGTTAGATGAGCTTGAAAAAGGCGGGGTCTATATGGGCATGGTTTATCCTCCATCAGAGAAAAATGATTAATAATCCTATATATTTATGAGCGCTCTCTTTGAGGAGGAATACTATGACAATTAAATTGAATAGCACCCCGGCAGAAGACGGTTTCAGGATGCCCGGTGAATTCGAGCCACATGACCGCTGTTGGATAATCTGGCCAGAGCGTACAGATAACTGGCGTTTGGGAGCAAAACCGGCTGAAAAAGCATTTGTTGAGGTGGCTGAGGCAATCAGTAAGTTTGAACCGGTGACCATGTGTGTTTCTGGCAGACAGTTTATCAATGCCCGTAATAAGCTTTCCAAAAATATAAGAGTCCTCGAGATATCCAATAACGATTCCTGGATCCGTGACAGCGGACCGACATTTGTAATTAACGATAAAGGTAATTTGAGGCTGATCGACTGGGATTTCAATGCCTGGGGAGGACTGGATGAGGGGCTTTATTTTCCTTGGGATCAGGACGATCTTATCCCCCGGAAGATAGCAGAACTGACAGGGGTTGACCGCTACAAGGCCCCGATAGTGATGGAGGGCGGCTCAATCCATACAGATGGCGAAGGAACTTTAATTACAACAGAAGAATGTCTTCTCAACCCGAACCGCAATCCAAACCTTTCGAAGCAGCAAATAGAATATTATCTCAGCAGTTATCTGAACGTCCAGAAAATAATCTGGCTGCCGAGGGGTTGCTACAATGATGAAACTAATGGCCACGTAGATAACATTTGCTGTTTTGTAAAACCCGGAGTAGTTCTTCTTCTATGGACTGAAGATAAGAAAGATCCTCAGTATGAGCTTTCCGGCGGAGCTCGAAAAATCCTCGAAAAATCAATAGACGCCAGGGGCAGAAAACTGGAGGTTCACACCATTGAGATGCCCAAACCGGTCCTGATCACTGAGGAGGAATGCCAGGGGGTCGATAGTGTCGATGGCACTATCCCCAGGAAGGAAGGAGACCGACTTGCCGCTTCCTATGTTAACTTCTATATTGCCAATGGCGGGATAGTAGCGCCTGTATTTGACGATCCGGCGGACAAACCGGCTCTTGAAAAATTAAAACAGCTTTTCCCGGACCGTGAAGTAGTCGGTATCTATGCCAGGGAAATTCTGCTCGGGGGCGGTAATATCCACTGCATTACCCAGCAGCAGCCGAGGGCCTGATCTTCCAATAAGCAGAATGGAGGTTTTTAAACCATGTCAACCTATCCGGTTCCAGATTGTTTTCAGTGCAAGCATTTCTTTCCTGAGGCCCATAAGTTTTCCTGCAGGGCTTTTCCCGATGGGATACCTGATGAAATAGCTCATGGAAAGAAACATAGAAGTCCGTACCCGGGCGATGGTGGTATTCAATACGAGCCGGATCCTGATAGAGTTAAGGAAAAAGAAGTTAGCATGGAGCGTGCCCGCAAAAAGATGGAAATAGAGGATTAAGTTAATATATTTATCTGGTGATAGGGAGATCTCCCCCACACCAGTTGATCAGCATCAGAACCAGTGAGCTGACAGCTTCAAGAACATCCTCGATCTCGATGTGTTCATTTACGGTGTGAGCAAGGCTGACATCTCCCGGACCATACATAATTGAAGGAATATTTGCGTAAAGGTTAAAGATGCGCATGTCCGAACCGTAGGTGGCTGCCTCATATTCGACGTTACGCCCGAGCATATCACGGTGGCTCGCTGCAAGGGTTTTTATTAGATCGCTTTCGATCGGCACTTCAACCGGTTCAAACAATCCTTCATACCATTCAACACCGGGCTGGTTATATCTAAGCCAGGGATCACTATCAGCAGAGATTCTAACTGTCTCTTCAAACTCACGGTGCATATCTTCCACAGTTTCACCCGGGAAGATACCAATCCGCCCGTCAGCCTCCAGCCGGTCAGGCACACTTGAGGGCCATTCTCCGGTGGTAAGCATTCCTACATTAAGGGGGGCGATATTGGAAGGGTTTTCGTAATATCGGGCATTCTTGCTGCCGAAACGCTCATGGCGGCGCTTGTCCATTGCTTTGAGGGCATCATAGATCAGGTAAAACTTATCGATTACATTTATCCCCTTGTAGGCCATACACGCGTGGACCGAAAAGCCCCTCAGTTTCAGCTTGAAAGTATGGCATCCTGATTGGATATGGCAGATCTTCAGACTGGTAGGTTCCAGGATTATGCAACCATCGGCATTGATACCGTCTTCGACAAGTGCAAAGGCACCGCATCCGCCAGTTTCTTCCCCGCAAACAGAAGCGATAGAAATATCCCCATGGTTGTTGAAGCCCATTTCCTGCAA
>Ga0114946_10000770_pt1 | contig 21655 bp, 15 predicted proteins | sample WalLakDeSediment_FD_88676 | JGI IMG/M metagenome (GOLD analysis project Ga0114946, IMG submission 88676) | Lake sediment microbial communities from Walker lake, Nevada to study Microbial Dark Matter (Phase II) - Walker Lake 11/02/13 Deep Sediment | ecosystem: Environmental > Aquatic >...
CGCAGCCGATCCCGAGCTGGCAATCTTTCACGCGGGGACCGTCCGTGACCAGCAGCGCTGGCGGACCGCGGGGGGCCGGGTGCTCGGGGTCTGCGCGTGCGCGGACGATCTCGGCGCGGCGCTGTCGCGGGCTTACGCGCTGCTCGACCGAATCGAGCTCGACGGCGGCTTGTTCCGCCGGGACATCGGCGCTCGCGCGGCCCATGGACGCTAGGGCCACCGGCAGGGTATAGGGCAGGGCCTATGGCCAAGATCCGCGCATTTGAGGGCCTCCGTTACGATCTGACCAAGGCCGGCTCGCCGAGCGATCTGCTCGCGCCGCCCTACGATGTCATCGACGCGCAGCAGCGAGCCGCGCTCGCCGATCGCTCACCCTACAACTGCGTCCACGTGATCCTCCCGGAGGCCGCGGCCGGGGCGTCCGGAGCCAACGCCAAGTACGAAGCGGGCGCCGCCGCGTTCGCGCGGCTCGAGGCCGAGGCCCTGGTCCGCGACGCCGAGCCGAGCATCTACGTCTACCACCAGCGGTTCGAGTCCGAGGGCCAGACTTACGTCCGCAAGGGCTTCATCGCGTTGATCGAGCTGACCCGGTTTGGCGCGGGCCCGGTGCTCCCGCACGAGCGGACCTTGGCGGGGCCCAAGCAGGATCGGCTGGCCTTGATGCGGGCTTGCGACGCGCACCTCGAGCTGGTGTTCGGCATGTTCGCCGACCCTGAGCGCCGCTGGGAGGCCGCGGTCGAGCCCGGCTGCGCCGAGCCGGCCCTCGAGGTCGACTGGGACGGCGTCCATCACCAGCTGTGGCGGGTGTCCGATCCGGGCGCCTGCGCGGCGCTCGAGCAGGTCTTGGCCGACAAGCGCATCTACATCGCCGACGGCCACCACCGCTACGAGACCATGTGCAGCTTCCGCGACGAGCTCGAGGCCGCCGGCCGCGGGGACGCGGCGCGGTGGGGCATGATCTACCTGTCCAACCTCGACGACGACGGCCTCGTCGTGCTCCCCACTCACCGCCTCGTGCACGGGCTCGCGGGGCTCGAGCTCGGCGCCGTCATCGATCAGGTCCGGCCCTACTTCGACGTCGAGCGCCGGCCGCTGCCGAGCGACGCCGTCGAGCTGCGCGAGCTGTTGAAGCAAGCCGGCGCCGAGCGGGCCGCGTTCGGGCTCGCGGTCCCGGGCGCGACCGAGCTCGAGGTCTTGACCCTGCGGGCCGACTTCGACGCCGAGCGAGCGGGGCTCTCGGCGCTGCCCGAGGTGCTCCAGCGGCTCGACGTGGTCGTGCTCCACGAGCTCGTGCTCGAGCGCGCGCTCGGCATCTCCAAGCAGGCCCAGGCCGACAAGACCAACCTCTACTATTACAAGTCGACGGACGCGGCGCTGGCCATGGCCAAGGGCGAGCACCCGGAGGATCACGACACCCAGCTGGTGTGCTTCATGAACGCGACGCCGGTCCACGACGTGGTCGCGACTTGCGACAGCGGCGAGGTCATGCCGCAAAAGAGCACGTTCTTCTTCCCCAAGATCCCGACCGGTCTGGTGTTTCGCACCATCGGCGAAGCGAGCTGAGCACCCGGTGGACGAACTCGAGCCAGACCCCGCCGGCGCGGGCTCGGGCGTGGATACCAGCGTGTTCAACCCGCTGCCGATCGGCGCTCGCGACCTGCTCCCGGCCACGGCCAAGCGCCGCCGGGCGGTGACCGACTCGCTGCTGGCCAGCTTTGATCGCTGGGGCTACCGCGAGGTCACGCCGCCGCTGATCGAGTACTTCGAGGTGCTCGGCCGCGGGCTCGACAGCGAGGAGCGCGAGCGCTGCGTTCGCTTCATCGAGGCCGGGACCGGCGAGCTCGTGGCGCTGCGCTCCGACGTCACCCCTCAGATCGCGCGGATGGTCGCGCAGCGGGTCGGCGGCTCGGTCGAGCCGGGCGACGGCCTGCGCCTGAGCTACGCCGCGACGCTCGTGCGCCTGCCCGCCGGTCGCCATGATCGCGCCGAGCTGCATCAGGTCGGCGTCGAGTACGTCGGCGATCGGCGCCCGACCGCCGACGCCGAGCTGATCGGCCTCGCCGACGAGGCGCTTTGTCAGCTCGGCTCGACCGCGCACCGCTTCGATCTCTCGCACACGGGGGTCGTGCGCCAAGCGATCGCCGCGCTCGCGGTCCCCGTTCGACCCAGCTGGTTCGAGGGCGAGCTCCGCGATCGACTCGCGCGCAAGGATCCCGACGGGCTGTCGAGCTTGCTCGCCAGCGTCGGCGTCAGCCCGACGGTCATCAAGGCGTTCGCGGCCCTCGCTGATCTTCACGGCGCGCCCACGCTGCTCGCTGGCGCCTACGAGCGGCTCGCCCCCCTCGGTGTCGAGGCCGCCGTCGATCACCTGCGCGAGGTCGTCGAGGCCGTCGAGCGCGAGCACCCGAGCGCGCGCGAGCGGCTGCTCGTGGATCTCGGCGAGGCCCGGGGCTTCGACTACTACACGGGCCTGCGCGTGCGGGTGTGGGCGCCGGGCAGCAACGGGCCGGTCGTCCGCGGGGGTCGCTACGATGATCTGCTCGGCCGCTACGGCGCAGCGATGCCGGCGACCGGCCTGGCCTTCGATCTCGACGCGCTCGAGGACGCGCTCGCGGCTGCGGAGGCCGAGGTCGCGAGCGGCGAACATGCACCGGCGCGGTTGATCGCAACCTCTGGTGTCGGGGCCCTCGATCCAGCGCTGCGGGCGGCGGCCGTCGCCGAGGCACGGGTCGCGCGGGCCGAGGGCCTGCGCGCGTGGATCGATGAGGGCGTCGAGCTCGAGCAGGCCCAGGGCCTCGCCGAGCGCCGCGGCGCCGATCGCATCACGTGGTTTTCAGCCGTCGAACAGTCGCAGGCGCGAGTCGTCGGCCACCGCTGGCGCCGCACGCCGCAGGGCTGGCAGCGAGACCCGGACTCGGACAGGACCTAAGCAGGAGCAAGCATGAAGCGAAGCAACGCCCTTCACACTCGGCAACGTTGGCAGGTTCGGTCATGACCACTCTCGCGGTCGTTGGAGCGCAGTGGGGTGACGAGGGCAAGGGCAAGGTCGTCGACGTGCTCGCGGCCGAGGCCGACCTCGTCGCGCGCTTCGCTGGGGGCAACAACGCCGGCCACACCTTGGTCGTCGAAGGCAAGAAGATCGTCACGCACCTCGTGCCCTCGGGCTGCACCTACCCGGGCACGCGGTGCTTGCTCGGCGCGGGCATGGTCATCGACCCCGAGGTCTTCGCCGAAGAGATCGCCGAGATCCGCGGGCACGGGCTGCTGCAGGGCGATGAGCTGCGGGTCGCGCTCGACGCCCACGTGATCTTTCCGTTTCACCGCGAGCTCGACGGGCTGCGCGAGGACGCCTCGGGCGCCCAGACCATCGGCACGACCCGCCGCGGGATCGGCCCGGCCTACGAGGCCAAGGTCGCCCGGCGAGGGATCCGAGTCCGCGATCTGCTGCGCCCCGATCGTCTCCGTGAGCGGCTCGAGCACAACAAGCGGGCGCTCGAGCCCGAGTTCGCCCGGCTCGGTGGCGGGCGGGTGATCGACGTCGAAGCCCTAGTCGCGCACGCGGCCGGGTGGGCGACGTGGCTCGAGCCGATGGTCTGCGACGCCGGAGCCGAGGTGCTCTCGTTCATCGCCGCCGGCAAGCCCGTGCTGTTCGAGGGCGCTCAAGGAGCGCTGCTCGACGTCGACCACGGCACCTATCCCTATGTCACCTCGAGCTCGACCATCGCCGGGGGCGTGTGCACCGGCCTCGGGATCGGTCCGACCTTGATCGACGAGGTCTGGGGCATCACCAAGGCCTACACCACGCGCGTGGGAGCCGGGCCGTTTCCAACCAAGCTCGAGGGCGAAGCTGGTGATCGGCTCCGCGCCGTGGGTGGCGAGTACGGCGCGACCACGGGCCGTCCGCGCGACTGCGGCTGGCTCGATCTTCCGGCGCTGCGCTTGGCCGCCCGTCGCAACGGCATGACCGGGCTCGTCGTCACCAAGCTCGACGTGCTCGCGCAACTCGCGAGGGTCGAGATCTGCACCCGCTACCAGGACGATCTCGATCCCGGGCGCGATGGTTTTGACGACGCGGTCCCCGTGTTTGAGGCGATCGCCAATTGGGGCGATCCGAACTTGGGTGAACAGGTGAGCAAGGCGCGGTCGCTCGATCAGCTCCCAAGCCCGGTGCGCGCCTACCTCGACCTGATCGCCGAGAGCACCGAGGTCCCGTGCACCATGGTCTCCGTTGGCGCCGATCGGGAGCAGACCATTCGCATCGGGGCCGCGTTCTGAGCCCCGTGCGGCCAGCCATGGACGAGTTTCGAGGGGCGCGGGGTGGCGATGGGCCGCCTTCCGCGCCGCACGCCTGGGCGATCAATCTCGCGCAAGGCGCCGCGAGTTCTCCGCGCGAGTGGCCGCGACTGAGCAAAAAAGCGACCGTTTCCATGGTTGTCGCCGCAGACTTGGTTCCATATAATGGCCGCCCGCCCGAACGCTCCCGGATGATGCCCATCTTCCCCGAACGCTCCGACGCTCGCGCGCTCCCGTCCCCCATGACGCCACCCTTCAGCTACGGTCGTGCGAGCGACACGATTTTTTTCAACCTTTCGAGCCTCGTTTCTGTTAGGTCTGCCGAGCAGGTCCGAGGTTCGTTGAAGGTGCAGACTCAAACCCAGCCGGCACAACCGGTAGAGGGCCCCGTGTCATGAGAATTGAATGTGACAAGTGCGCTGCGAAGTACTCGATCGCGGACGAAAAAGTCCGCGGCAAGACCTTCAAGAGTCGCGGCAAGAAGTGCAGCAACGTCATCATCGTTCGTGACAAGGCCGCGGGCGCGTCCGAGCCCGCGGGCGCGGACGAGGCAGCCGAGAGTGACGCTGGTCCGAGCGAAGAGCCGCCCGGCTGGCACCTCGCCATCGACGGCGACACCGTCGGTCCGTTGTCCGAGGACGATGTTCGTCGTCGCTACGCCGCCGGCCAGATCCAGAAGTCGACCTCCGTTTGGCAGGAGGGCTTCGAGGACTGGATCGAGCTTGGACAGATCGAGGCCTTCGCCGATCTCCCTGATCGCGACCCCGGTGGTGGCGCAGGTTTGGGCGCAGCCGCAGGTTTGGGCGCAGCCGCAGGTTTGAGCGCTGTGGGCTCCGGTGCCGCGGCCGATGATCCGTTTGCGAGCTCCGGCTCCGATGACGCGTTCGCTGCGAGCAGCGGCAACTTCGACGCCGGTGGTGGCGGCGGGGGCAACTTCGACGCCGGTGGTGGCGGGGCCGATTTCGGTGGTGGCGTCGACTTTGGCTCCGCGCCAGAGCCGGCCGCGGCTGCGGCCGCCGAGTCGCCGCGGGTCGACCCCTTGACCGGCCAGCGCAACGAGAACTCGGTCTTGTTCTCGCTCGACAGCCTCAAGGCCATGGCGTCGACGCAAAAGCCGTCCTCGGCTGGCCCCGTTCGTCAGGCACCGTCGACCACCGCGCCTTCGTCAGAGGGCTCGGGTCTCATCGACATCCGGGCGATGGGCGCGATGATGGATATCCCGTCCGGTGGTGGTGGTGGCGGTGGCGGCGGTGGCTCGGGCGACGACGACATGCTTCCGACCTTCGGCGGCGGTGGGATCGGCGGGCTCTCGGTCGAGCCCCTAGTCGAGCCGCAGGTCGCCGTCGCTCCGGTGGCCGCGGCACCCCAGCGATCCAATACGCCGATGTACATCCTCATCGGGCTGCTCGCCGCCGGCCTCATCGGTCTCGGCGCGGTGCTCCTCCTCAAAGAGGACGAGCAGCCCATAGTGGTCGATCGGATCGTCACGGTTCCGGGTCCTGTCGAAGAGAAGGAAGACAAGGACAAGGACAAGGACAAAGACGAGGACAAGGACAAGGACAAGGACAAGGACAAGGCCGAGGACGAAGCCGGCGAGACCGGGGGCGAAGCGGAGGCCCCAACGGACGGCAAGCCGGCCCCCAAGACCGTTCGCAAGACCACGACCACCACGAGTGGCAGCTCCGGCGGCTCGAGCGGCGGCAGCACGACCACCACGGGTGGCAGCTCCGGCGGCTCGAGTGGTGGAGCGCCCGCGCCGGCCAAGGGCCCGGACGTCGACTGTCTCCTCGATCCCAACCTCGCCAAGTGCAAGGGTGGCGGCGGCGGTGGTAGCAAGCCCAAGCCTGCGGCGGATCCAAGCTTGCCTGCCAAGCTCGGCCCCAACGAGATCAAGGGCGGGATCGAGACGGTCAAGAGCACCGCGGTGGCTTGCGGTGGCAAGAATGGGGCGCCTGCGGGCACCAAGGTCGACATCAAGTTCTCGGTCAAGGGTTCAACGGGCACCGTCAGCTCGGCGAACGCCACCGGTGAGCACGCTGGCACAGCGCTTGGCAAGTGCGTCGAGGCTGCGGCCAAGAAAGCGACCTTCCCCAAGTTCCAGGCCGATCAGCAGGGCTTTACCTTCGGCTTCCGAATGTAGTCTCGCTCCAATCGAGCAAGAAGGGGTCGCCATATGGCGGCCCCTTTTTTTTCAGCTTAAATTTCAGTTCAAAACCCGCGAGATTCGCTCGATCGCCTCATCGATCATCGCGTCGTCGATCCCCAGGTGCACGACCAACCGGATCTCCGAGTGCTTGTTTGGATGACACAGCACGCCGGCCTCGCGCAGCGGCGCGCAGAGCTGCTCGGCCTCGCGGCGATCGGGCAGCTCGAATAGGACGATGTTGGTCTCGGGCTCGATCGCCGTCCAGCACTCGAGCTCGCCCAAGCCGGCCCACAGCGCGCGCGCGCGACGGTGATCGTCGGCGAGGCGCTCGACGTGGCGCTCGATCGCGTGGAGCCCCGCGGCTGCGAGCACGCCGGCTTGGCGCATGGCCCCGCCAAACCCATGGCGAGTCGCGCGAGCCCGGGCGATCAAGGGCTCGTCGCCGACGAGCAGCGAACCAACGGGACAGCCAAGCCCCTTGCTCAGGCACACGCTGACGCTGTCGGCCACGCTCGCAAGCTCGGCCATCGGCCGGCCCGAGGCGACGTGGGCGTTCCACAGCCGCGCGCCGTCGATGTGGACCGGCCGAGCGTGAGCGTGGGCGAGCTCGGCGATCGCGTGCATGCGCTCGACCGGCCACACCCGCCCGCCTGCGAGGCCAAGGGTGTTCTCGAGCCAGACCAGGCCGACCCGCGGCCAGCCACAACGCTCCTCGCGGATCCGGTCGAGCAGCTGCGAGGGTGTGAACCCGAAGCGATCGCCGAGCGGCGTGGTTTGGACGCCGGACAGCCGGGCCGGAGCCGCATCTTCGTGGACCTGCACGTGCGCTTCGGCGACGCAGGCGAGGGCGTCTCCAGGCCGGGTGTGACTCGCGACCGCGAGCTGGTTGGCCATGGTCCCGGAGCCGACGAACAGCGCGGCCGGTTTACCGAGCAAGCTCGCAACCCGGCGCTCGAGCTCGTTGACGCTGGGGTCGTCGCCGTAGCAATCATCACCGACTTCGGCGGCCGCCATCGCGGCGCGCATCGCTGGGGTGGGCTTGGAGACGGTGTCGCTGCGCAGGTCGATCCGCTGCATGCGGCGGTTCTAACCTGGACGGGGCCTGGTACGGAGCCCGCTATGGATTGTGGGCCGGAGTCAGCAAGGGCACGGAGTGATCGTCTTGGGGGTCGTCTGGCTTGGGCGGCGGCGGCGGATCGTGCTTGGGTGGGGCCGCTGGTTGCCCACGCTCGGCTCGAACCTTGGCCGCGACGCCGTCGAGGATCGCGTTGGGCAAGTGCAGCGGGCCGGCGCCGGTGTTGACGGCGATGCTGACGCTCGGCCGGCCGGAGGCGTCCTTCAGCGGGAACATCTCGATGCTTCCGCGCCCGCTTCGGTCGCCGTCGAGCGGGAACTCGAACAGCATGTAGCCGGCCTCCTCGTCACGATCGGTCACCTGGAAGCCCCGATCGATGCGCAGGTATCGGATCGTCGTGGACCAGACCTGGTCGATGGGATAGCTCAGGATCCGACGGTTCTCGATCAACGCGAACGGCCCGGTTGCGGTGGGCGCCACCGCCAAGCCGTCGGCGGGCTGCGCGATCAAAGTCAGCGTGATGGCTCCAAATGCGAAGCGCGACACGAAGCGCGAGCCAATCCGTCGGCGGAGGAGGCGAGGACCCGCGGGTTCAGTAGCTATGTTGGGCTGATCGTCGCCACCATCGCGCATGAGAGCACGCTACGTAGGGGTGGCGAACGGATCAAAATTCCGGCATTTTTGACGAGGACACGAAGGGACGGTTCGCGAGAGACCACCGGTGGTGGTCGAACGTTCGGCCCCGAGTCCGTGCTCCCGAATACCGCCTCGTCAGCGAGTCATCGCCTCGAGCACCCACAGTTTCGTCGCCAAGTCGCCCGTCCAGCGGAGGTCCAGCAGATGTCACGAGAAAACTCAGCCCTGATCGCACTCGAAGAGCTCAAAAACCTGGAGGCTCAACGAGTCCAACAGGTCGAGGATGAAGTTCGCGCCGCCGAAGAAGCCGAACGGCGGGCGCGTGAGGAAGCCGAGCGCAAGCGTTGCGAAGAGGAAGAACGCGTCCGCCTCGAGCAAGAAGAACGCGTCCGCCTCGAGCAAGAGGAGCGCGAGCGCAAGGAGCGAGAGGAGCGGATCCGCGTCGCCGAGACCGAGGCCCGCAGCCGCGCCGAGCAAGATGCCCGGCTCCGCGAAGAGCAGATGCGGCTCGACGCGCAGGTCAAGATGGCCGAGCGCAAAAAGACGCCCTACTGGCTCTACGCCACGGTCGCCGTGCTCGTCGTCGGGCTCGGCGTCGGCGGCTACGTGCTGCTCGAGAAGAAGAAGGAGAACGAGAAGATCGCGGCCGAGAACGTCGCGAAGGACTCGGAGCTCGCGCTCGAGAAGAAGGCCCGCGAAGAGGCCGAAGCCCGGGCCAAGGAGCTCGAGGAAGAGGCCGAGACCCTCGCTGCCAAGCAGGCCGATCTCGCCAAGCAGCTCGCCGGTGCGACCAGCGACGCTGAAGCCGCGAAGATCCGCGCGGAGCAAGAGAAGCTCAAAGAAGAGCAGGAGTCGATCACCAAGAAGATCTCCGCCAACAAGAAGCGGACGGGTGGCACGACCACCGAAAACAAGCCGGCGGTCAAAGAGCGGACGGACAAGATCAAGCTCGGTGGCGGCGACTCGCCGCTCGGCGGGCTCTAGCCTCTAGCGCCGACGTGGGCGACCACGTCGGCGTTCGCTCGTTCGGCGGCCCAAACCCCTTGCTCGCGGGGTTGGGCCATGCTAGTTGACCGTCCCCCAACGCTGGCGCGGTGGCCAAGTGGTAAGGCGGAGCTCTGCAAAAGCTCTATTCGCCGGTTCGAATCCGGCCCGTGCCTCTCGCAAACAGACCAGCACCTCGGAACCCGAGGTGCTGGTCTTTTTTGTGGCTCGAACGGGCTCCGAGTGATCAGCGCGGCGTCGCGGCCAGGGCCGCGCGGGCGGTCTTGGGCAGCTCGTTCCAGCGCAGGTAGCTCTGCGCCATCTGGTATTCGAAGTCGCCGAGCATGTTTTGGGCGAGGACCTGCGCGAGGGACTCGAGGCCGCTGGCCTTGCTGCCTGATCGCCAGCGCCGCAGGCCTTGGTAGAAGAACGCCTCGGAGCGCTGTCGTGTGTTGGTGGCGGCCGTGGCGAGCTCGCCATCGCCGAGCTCACCGAGGCCAAAGCGGGCGAGCTTGCGCAGCCAGGGATCGCTGCCGTCGGCCGCGTAGCGCTCGAGGTAGGCCTTGGCATCGGGGGGGATCGGATGGCCGAGGCGCTGGCCGAGATCGACGACCCACATCGCGAAGTATACGCGGAGGTCGGCGCCGTCGCTCGGCTCCTCGGCGCTGGGATCGCTGTGGCCCTCGAGCGCGGCGGCGAGGACCTCGGCGGCTTCGTCGAAGTGACCGTGGACGACCGTGAAGATCAGCGGGAGCGAGTAGACCGAGCTGCGCTCGGGCGCGAGGGTCTGCGCGCCGCGGTAGTCGCTCATCGCCAAGTTGATCTCGCCGAGGAAGAAGAACACCTGGGCGCGGCGGAGCAAGAACTCGACGCGGATCGGATCGGCGAGGCCCGGGTAGCTCAGCAAGGTGTTGAGCTGGGCGAGGGCGTCGCGCAGGTGGGTGGCGCTGGCCGACTCGTCGCCAGCGAGCAGCTCGATCTCGCCGAGCCGGATCCGCGAGTCGATCTGCCACTCGTAGCGCTCGAGCTGATCGGCGAAGGCGAGGCCCTCGATGCGACGGATGCGATCGCGGGCCTGGTTGAAGTCGCCGCGACGCAAGGCGATCAGCCCAAGCAGGGACAGGGCCGCCGGGTGGGGCTCGATCGCGATGGTCTGGGCGAGCAGCTGCTCGGCCCGATCGACCGCGCCGGCGTTGAACTCGGCCTCGGCGACGGTCAACCACGCGAAGGTGACCGGCGGCTCGACGGGCCGCTGCGGCCAGGTCTGGGCCGCGCGGGCGTGGAAGTCTTCGACGCGGCCGAGCATCGCCGCGGCCGCTGGCGGGTCGGACTCGGCTCGGGACTCGAGCACGCGCTGGTAGAGCTCGGCGAGCTCGGTCCAAGCGAGGTGGAGATCCTCGCGGTCGGTCGCCCGGGTCTTGCCGGCGAACGCCCGCTCGTAGTGGATGATCGCGGCCTGATCGAGCTTTTGCGAGCGCAGCACCCGGCCGCGGGCGAGGTGGGCTGGGGGATGATCGGGGAACCGACGCAGCGTGCGTCGGGCGAGGTTGTCGACGATGCCCCAGCTCTGCCGGATGATCTCTTCAGGGAGGCGGTTGTCGGGCTCGGGGGTGAACTCGCGGGTCAGCTGGTCGAGGTCCGCGGGCGATCGGGTGTCGGTGCTGGGCGCGTTCGCGGCGACGATCAGCTCGCGCAAGGCCAGGGTTGGGGCGTCGCTGTCGAGCCGATCGATGGCGGCGATGGCCGCGTCGAGGTCGTCTGCGCGCAGGTACAAGCGCGCGAGCAGGTAGGGCGTGAACGCGATGCGCGGGTCGTTGGCCTGGGTCAGCTTGCCGCCTTGCTGGGCCGCGCGGTAGCGATCGAGGTAGATGGTGGACAGCTGGTCGAGCAAGAACGGGCTTGGAAAGATGGAGCTGACGTCCTCGAGCAGCCGATCGAGGACGTCGCTCAGGCGAGGATCGTTGCCGAAGTCGCTGGTCCGATCGAGCCACTCGTGGAGCTGCTCGAGGTCTGCGGTCGCGCGCGCTTTTGCCTGGGCGTCGCCGAACGCGTGGGCGAGCCCGAGCGCGAGCAGGGCAGGGCGCTCGGCGCCGGCCGGCGCGACCGCGGCGTAGACCCGCATCGCGGCCTGGCTGAGCCGGGGATCGGGGCTCAGCACGCGAAGCTCGGCGGGCGTCCACAGCCCCGCGAGGTGCTCGAGGGCGTCGATGGCCGCGGCGTTGCGGTGCTCGACGATCGCGTGGTCGAGGTAGCCGATCAAAAAGTCGCGCAGCGCGACGCGTTGCTCGACCCGACCCGGCTCGCCGACCTCGAGCAGCGCGAAGGCGTTGCGAGCGTCGGCGTAGTCGTCGAGGTCGCTGATCCGCTCGGGTGCGATCAACGCGGGGGCTTGGGTCCCGGAGCCGCGGGTGCCGCCGCAAGCTGAGGCAAACACGAGCGGGACCAGTAAAGCGAGAGTTGTCAGCGCAGCGCGTCGAACCACCGGCACAGTGTACGGAGTGGATAGCGAGGGGGCCAGCGGCGGCCTTGCTGGCGCGCGACTATCGACGGTTCTTGGGGAGCTCGCGGGCGCCGAAGCCTCGCTCGGACCAGCGGATCGCAAACGAGAGCGAGTGCACGACCCCGGTGTAGATCGCGGCGTTGGTTGGGAGCCCGCGGCCCGCGAGCACGGCCCCGGCGGCGCTCGAGTTGATGTCGGCGCCGCCGCGCTCGAACGCCAACGCGGCGCTCGGGCTGAACGCGGGGTCGTGGCCACCGGGGCCGACGCGAGTGGGGAACATGAGGTCGACGCCGTAGGCGGGGATCAGCGACCAGGTGCCGTTGCGCCCGGGCAGGTTGAAGCTGGTGCCGACGGTCGCAAGCGCGGTCCAGCCGTCGTTGTTCGCGGCCGTGATCGCGCTCGGGCGCACGCCTGGGGAGTTGAAGCCCCCGCCGAGCAAGAGATCGACGCGGGGCACACAGCGGATCTGCTGGCCGGTGGTCGCGTCGACGCCCTCGCGCCCGCCGCTGCACAGGACCTTGTAGTACGGCAAGCTCGCGCCGATCAGCTCGTCGAGGCGGTAGCGAGCCCACAGCTCGGCGCCGTAGACGTCCCGGAGCCCGCGGTAGATGGTGGTCTCGGACAGGGTCGAGGCGTCCTCGTCGAGCCCGACGAGCTCGAGCTGTCGGGCGTCACGCCCGTCGCAGCCGCCCTTGCCGTCGCTGCGCCCGGGGCAGCGATCGATCCAGTACAAGTTGGTGTCGATCTTCCAATTGCGGAACTCGCCGGAAGCCCCGATCGCGAGCTCGCGCGGGATGATCTCGGTCAAGGTCGCGTCGACCGGCGTGGCGGTGTTGCACGACGAGAGCGAGCTTTGGTCCTGGGCCGCTGCGGTCGGCCGGCAGACCGCGGCTTCACCGTTGAGCGTGGTCGAGCCGCCGGCGAGCAAGGGCTGGGTGCGGTAGCGGATCCCCACGGTCGCGCGCTTGCGGATCGTGAACGCGACGCCGACGGTCACGGCGAAGTCGAGCCGCGTCGAGGGCCGCGGGTTGAGGCCGAACCACCGCAGCCGGGTGTTGCCGCGGAAGCTCAGGCGCTCGGCGCAAGCGGGGTTCTCGACGGAGGCGGACTGGGGATCGCAGCCGGTGTCTGGGTTGGCGCCGGTCAGGACCGAGTCGACGTCGCGGGCGAGGTAGCTGCGTTGGCGTGGGAAGTGAGCGGTCGCGCCGATGCTCATGAAGTGCAGGGCGTTCCAGGCCAAGGCGAGGTCGAAGTCCGTGCGCATCTCGACCATGCCGCCCTCGCGCAGCTGCGGGCAGGTCCGCGCGCTGTCGAGCCGACAGCCGAAGTCGTCGTCGGCCACGAGGTGGTAGTGCAGGCTCGGATCACCGTTGACGCGAAACCGCGGATCAAAGGTGTGGACGGCGGCCCCGATCGCGATGGGATCGAGCAAGAAGCTCGCGCCCACGAAGTAATCGAAGCTCGGGTTGACCACGTTGATGCGACCGCCAAGGCCGTCGACCGGCTCGCCTTGGAGGTCGATGCCGAACCGCCGAATCGCGAGGTGATCGGCGCCCGCTCGGATCGAGGACTCGAAGGTCAGGCCCGGCAACATCCCGAGCATCGCGGGGTTGTGATAGATGCCGGTGACCGAGGACGACGCGGGGCCCTGCGCGCTGGCCCCGGCGAGGCGATTCGCGACCCCAGGTCCGGCGAGGGCCTGACCCGGGGTAGCGAGGCTCGCGACCCCGGCGAGCGCGGCCAAGCCCGCCGACCACCAGCGGCGGCGGCGAACGATCTCGCTCGAGCTGGCGCTGGCGGGCCCCGGCCGCCCCGGTCCGCGGCGGCCGAGCATCGGCGCGCAGCATACCTTGTCGGGCCATCGTGACCTGGGGTTGCGCGCTTGGCGATGGCTCCGCGAAGCGCGGGTTCGGGCATTTTGCCAGCTAGCTGGTGATCCAGACCCGTTTGGACCCTCAGCCGGGCACCGACGAGGCGCCGGGTGCCGGGTCGGCGCGGCGCTCGAGTGGGTGCCTAGCGATCGCCGATCCTGGTCACCTGTGCCGCACGCGTCGGTTTGTTGACCCATTGCCAGCCCTAGCCCTAGGATCAGCCCCGTCGGCGAGCGTCGACGTTGGCCGCGAAGCGTGGCCCGGGAAACGGCATGAACAAGACGGTCCACGAGTTCGAGTGCCGAGACGACATCTGGAAGCGAGTCGAGGCGCTAGCCAAGCGCCGCGACGTGTCGACGGACGAGATCGTCCAAGCCGCATTGATCCAGCTGTTCACGCGCAAGAAAACCACGTCGACGTCGGGGGCGAGCGACGCGTCGAGCGACGCGAAGACCCCGGCTCCTTCAGCGCCGCCTGGGCCTCCGGGCAAGCGGCCGCCGCCATCACCAAGCGGTGCGAGCGGGCGACCGCCTTTGCCTCGGCCTGGTGCAGGGGGTCCCCCAGCCAGCCCGGGTCGGTTGCCGCCGCCTGGCGGCCGTCCTGCTGGGGCAGCGCCCGCGTCGACGCCCGCGCCGAGCTCCGGTCTTGGTCGGCCCTTGTACCTGTTCTTCGAGGGCAACTGGTACACGGTCGATCAAGAGCAGTTCGTGATCGGTCGCGGCAGCAAGTTCTCCGATCTACCGATCAAGGACGCGAACATCTCGCGACGTCACTGCGCGGTGGTTCGGCGCAACGGTGACTACTTCATCAAGGATCTCGGCAGCACCAACGGGATCGAGTTCGCCGGCGTCCGCGTCGACGATCACCTGGTCGAGGAGGGCAACGTGTATTACCTGTGTGATCACGAGCTGCGCTTCTCGTTCCAAGCGCCGTACTAAACCGAGCCTCCGCGGCCGATGGCCAGCGCGAAAGACCCGCTCGAGTTGCTGCGAGCCGCGCTGCGTGACGCGGCCGCGAACCAGTTTGCGAACATCCTCGCCGACGACCTCGGCGCGCGCTTGCGTGGACCGAGTGACCGGCTGATCGCGATCGGCGTGGGTCCGCAGCAGCGCGAGCTCGAGCACTTCCGCGGCGGGCTCGATCAGTTTGAGGAGCGAGGCCAGCAGGATCGTAGCCGGGTGGTCGCGCATGGCCTGCGGATCTGCATGGCGATCGCGTCGCGCCAAGCCGAGAGCGAGGCCGCGGCCAAGCCCAAGCCCGGCCCGCGCAAGCAGGACCTCGGGCGCAGGCTCGGGCGCTCGAGCGCAGCGGCGGCGGCCGACGAAGCGCCCGTGTCTGAGCCAGCCGCGAAACCGACAGCGAAGCCCAAGCCCAAGCCCAGCGGACCGCGGCCGGCTCCGATCAGCGAGTCACCGGAGCTTGCGAGCTTGCGAGCGGCGGCCAAGGAGCGTCACGGCGGGCTCGATCTGCTCGCGGGCGTCGGCAAGAAGACCGCGGACAAGCTGGCCACCCGCGGGCTCGCGACCATTGAGGACCTCGCCTACCTGCTGCCGCTCGGCTACGAAGATCGGCGCAAGACGACGAAGCTCGAGGACGTCGAAGAGGGGCTGCCCGTGGTCATCGACGGGGTCATCCGGGCGTGGCGCTCGGGCTGGTACTCGGGGCGCTACTCGGCGACGATGCGGGTCGAGCAGGTTCAGCGCAACGGGGCGCGGCTCGGGCTCGAGGCCCGGTGGTTCCACGCGGTCGGCGGGCTCGGTCAGCGCGTGAGCACGGGCCAGCCGGTCATGCTCGCGGGCGTGGTCAAGCGGTTCCGCGGCAAGCTCAGCATGGTCCACCCGGACGTGCTCGATCCCGCGAGCGGGCTGGGCATCGCCTTGCGGTATCCGGTGGTCGAAGGGGTCGGCCAGCGCACGCTCGCGCGCTTGTGTCAGGCCGCGGTCGAGCGCTTGCACGCGGCCAACTTGGCCGATCCCTTGCCGGCGGAGCTGGTCCGCAAGCACCAGCTGGTCAGCCAGATCGACGCGCTTCGCCAGCTCCACGGGCCGCCCGACGATCTGCCCGAGGCCGAGTTCGAGGCGCTGATCCGCCGCGACAGCCCGGCCCACCGGCGGCTCGCGTTTGACGAGTTCTTCTTCTTGCAGCTCGCGCTCTTGCGTCAACGCGGGGTCTATCGCTCGGTCCCCTGCGCGCTGCCGCCGGTCGCCGCGGGCAGCTTCGATCGGGAGCGGCTCCGGGCCTGCCTGCCGTGGGAGCCGACCTTGGCCCAGTGGCGGGTGATCGGCGAGATCGAGGGGGACCTCGCCCGAGCCAAGCCGATGTTGCGGCTGCTGCAGGGCGACGTTGGATCGGGCAAGACCGCGGTCGCGTTCGCGTCGGCGCTGGCGGTGATCGACGCCGGAGCCCAGGCCGCGTTGATGGCACCCACGGAGATCCTCGCCGAGCAGCACCTGCGCAGCCTCGCGCCCTGGGCCGAGCGGGCGGGGATCCGCATCGCGCTGCTGACCGGCTCGACCCCGCGCGCGCAACGGGCCAGCTTGCTGGCGCTGCTCGGCGCCGGCGAGATCGATCTCTTGGTCGGGACCCACGCGCTGCTGGTCGAGGGCGTGGACTTTGCTCGGCTCGCGCTGGTGATCGTCGATGAGCAGCACCGGTTTGGGGTCGAGCAACGCGGGGCGTTGCGAGGCAAGGGCGCGGCGCCGCACCTGCTGGTCATGACCGCGACCCCGATCCCGCGCAGCTTGGCGCTCACGGCCTTTGGTGAGCTCGACGTCTCGGTCATCGACGAGCTCCCGCCGGGCCGGGTCTCGCCGGTGACCAAGGTGTTCGCCGGGCCGCGCTCGCTCGCTCGCGCGCGGGCGGCGTTGATCGAGCGGGTCCGCGCCAACGACAAGGCCTACGTGGTCTGTCCGCTGGTCGAGGCGAGCGAGGCGATCGCGGCGTCGGACGTCGAGGCGACCGCGGCCGCGCTGCGCAAGCTGATCCCGGACCACACGATCGAGGTGATCCACGGGCGGATGCTCAGCCGGGACAAGGACGCGGTCATGCAGCGGTTCCGCGCCGGCGAGGTTCGGGTGTTGGTTGCGACCACGGTGATCGAGGTCGGCGTCGACGTGCCCGACGCTCGGGCAATTTTAATCGAGCACGCCGAGCGGTTCGGGCTCGCGCAGCTGCACCAGCTCCGCGGCCGAGTGGGCCGCTCGCAGGGGAGCTCGGTCTGCTTGCTGCACACGGCCGGCGAGCGGGACTCGGACGTCGGCCAGCGCCTCGAGGTGCTCGAGCGCAGCGGCGACGGGTTCGTGGTCGCCGAGCGTGATCTGGAGCTGCGCGGCCCCGGCGAGCTGTTTGGCACGCGGCAGTCGGGGGTCCCCCGCCTGCGGTTTGCGAGCTTCTCCGGCGAGGGCATGAAGATGCTGGTCGCGGCCCGTGACGCCGCGCTGGCGATCATCGAGCGCGACCCGAGCTTGGCCGAGCACCCCTTGCTGCGGCTCGAGCTCGAGCTGCGGACCGGCGACGCCCAGCTGTGGGCCGGCGAGTCGGGCTGATCACTCGAGGGTGACGTAGGTCGGCCCGACCTCGGCCTGCCAGTCGAGCACCCGGTGCTCGCCGGTCGCAAAGTCGGCGACGATCAGCACGTTGCTGCCGGGGACCGGGACCAGGGCGAGCTCGTCGCTGGGTTCGAATACGACGCCGAGCGGGAGCCCGGTGACCGGCACATCGATCTGCTCGATGATCTCGCCAGCGTCGACGTCGTAGAGCTGCAACGAGATCGCCAGCCCGGTGTAGATCGACAGCAGGATCTCATTGCTCGCGGCCCCGAGCGCGCCAGCGTAGGCGACCCCGGTGATCGAGATGGTCTCGATCACGCTCGGCGCGGCCGGGTCGCTGACATCGAGGAGGCTGTAGCCCGGCGGTCCGAGCGAGTTGATCGCGACCGCGCGGCTCGAGGGATCGTCGAGCAGCAGCACCCACGAGGAGTCGGCGGAGACCATCAGCGGCGGCGAGAGGCTGGCGCTGGGGTTGGCGGTCTCGAACAGGCGGATCGATCCATCGCCGGCGGTGTTGATGATCGCGAGCGAGCCGTCGGCCGAGAGGTGCAGCTGCTCGGGCCCGGGGCCGACCTCGATCTCGCTGGTGACGGCGAAGTTGACGAGGTCGATGGTGCTCAGGGTCGTGCCGGACTGGCCGTTGCCGCCGTAGTTGGCGGTGAAGGCCGTGGTCCCGTCGGGGGTGATCGCGATGCCCATGGGGTAGTGCGCGAGCGTGAGCTCGGCGAGGACCATGCCCGCGTCGATGTCGACGATCAGCAGCGCGCCGCCTGGGGGGACGTCGCCGCTGGCGAGCCCGACGAGGGCCCCGCCGGCCCCGGCGAAGAACCCGGGGGCGACCGCGACGACGGCGAGGCGGCCGTCGGGGGAGAGCTCGACCTCGAGCGGGCCGGGCTCGTGACCGGGCAGCTCGATGGTCTTCCACAGGGCGGCGTCGCGGCTCGTCGCCCCGTCGCGCAGGGCCCCGTAGTCGAGCAGCGAGAGCCGCTTGGCCCGCCAATCGGCGGTCACGGCGAGCCGAGCGGGCCGCGGAGGATCGGTCTCGGTCTCGCCGGTCTCGGTCGCGCCGGTCTCGGTCGCGCCGGTCTCGGTCGCGCTGGTCTCGGTCGAGCCGGGGCCGCTCGTGTCACCGGCCTCACCGTCAGCGGCCGGGGTCGAGCAGGCCAGCAACACGTAGGGCGCGACCACAGCGACGCAAAGGCTGACGGAATAGTTAGAGAGTCGCGCCATTGTTGATCCACTCCCGAACCAGGGCCACGCTGCGATCGTCGAGCAAGATCGGCGCGTTGCGGGGCATGTGCGCAGCGACGCCGCCGTCGGTGGTCGCGGGCGCGCAGCTGGACATGAGCTGGTAGAGCCACGAGCTGTCGGCGTCGCCAGGCTCGACCAGGCTCGTGCCCGGGCTGCCGATGACCTCGTGGCCGAGCAGCTCGTTGAGCAGATCGGGCGCTTGGAGGTTGAGGCCCGCGGCCTGAGCGGAGCTCCCGTGGCAGGCGTTGAAGGTGCACGAAGGCTGGAACACGGCGGCGAACACGTTGGCCAAGGTTGGCTCGATCTCCGCGGCCACGCTGGGGTCGTGATCGATGCACTCGGGCACCGGCGGGATGTCGGGATCGCCGGTCTCGGGCACGTACAGCGGGCCGTTCCTCTCGGCGGCGGTGGGCGGGCCCTGGGCCGGGCTCTTGGGCAGCGCCAGGATCCCGCAGGGGCCCTCGAACGAGAGCACGCCGTCTTGCTCGCCGACGGCCACGGTCCCGGCGATGACCGTCACGTCGAGGGTCACCCGGCTCTCGACGAGGCCGAGCATCACGCACATCTCTTGATCGCCGATACCCCAGCCGACGTTGACGTCGCGCCAGTTGTCGTAGCCGCAGGTGTAGCGGATGGTCTCGACGCCCGCGAGGTCGACCGGCGGATCGAACACGAGGCCGTTGGCCTCGCCGTTGAACCCGTTGAGCTCATAGACGCTCCGCTCTCCGTCCTCACCGCCGACCAGCGTGAAGTCGAAGAAGTTGCCGAGGTAGTGGAAGTGGGGCAGGACGTAGTGCAGCTTGATGTCGAGCGGGGCGTTGGTCACGGCCTGGTAGCGGGCGTCAAAGTCTTCGCAGACCCCGGTGAAGCGGCTTTGAGCGTTGGCCGGGATGTCGAGGTCGAGGTAGCTCAGGCGCAAGGGGCTGAGCACGACCTCGACCTGCTTGGGGTGGATCACGTCGAGGGTCATGAACAGCTCAGTGGCGACCTCGGCGGGGCCGACGTTGAGCAGGTGGGTGCCGGCGATGACCTTGTGATGCGGGGGGATCTTGATGACCGCGCCCGCGCGGGTCTGCTGGACTTCGACGAATGACTGGGTCGATTGGGCGAACAGCACGGTCCCGGCCGCGGCCGCGCCGATCTCCGTGAACCCGCGGGCATTGCAGTTGAAGAACCCGTCCTCGCCCGGATACAGCGTGTCGGGGACCACGAACCAATTGGAGTGGTGGAAGTAGCCGAGGTTCGAGAGCGTGACGGCCTGGACGTAGAGCGGGTGGTCGTTGTCGAGGGTCCATTGCACGCAGGGCTCGGTCTCCTCGAACGGCCCAAGCGTGATGACGCCAAAGCCATGGGTCAGCGCCGCCGTGAGCGGCGAGCCGTCGCCATCGCCGTCACCGTCGCCGTCGCCATCGCCATCGCCGTCACCATGGCCCGCGCCGCCGCTGGGATCGTCGTCGTCGTCGTCGCCGCCGTTGCGGCAGCCGCCGAGCAGCAGCGCGCCGGCGCAGGCGAGGGTCGAGAGCGGGGTGAGGATCCGGGGCCAGTTCATTGCGACAGCTCGTGGGCAGGGGCGCGGCGGCGCCTGCTGAGCAGCGCGAGACCTAGCCAAAGCCCTAGCGTGAACAGGTTCCCACGCGCAGGGTCGACGGAGCAACGGCCCGCGCGATCGCTCTCGCCCGCGTCGCTGGGCGGAGCGGCGCTCTCGGTCTCGGTCCCGCCGTCGAGGTCTCCGGTCTCGTCAGCGTCGCCGTCGCCGTCGCCGTCATCATCGCTCGGCTCCGGCGCGGGGCCCTGGAACACGATCACCGACGCGAGGGCATGGGCGACGTAGGCCGGACCGAGGGGCTGCTCGACGCTGGCGCGGAGCAACACGGCCTTGCCTCGGCTGGGCTCGGGCGGGACGAAGGTCAAGCTCAGGGCCTGCGTGCCTGCGCCGGTGACCGCTGCGGTTGCGAGCGGGGCCCACTCGAACGGCTCGGCCTTGCTCGCGACCCACTCGAGGGCCACCGTCGAGCCGAGCCCCGCGTCGACGCACAGCTCGATGTCGAGGCTCTGATCGGCGTAGAGAGCGTCGTCGGTGTCGGCGAGGGTCACGGCGGCTTGCGTGGGTTGCTGGTCGTCGTCGAGCACGCGTACGACCCATGGTGAGCGGCTCCACAGGTTGAGGGGCGGCTCCCAGGTGTAGCCAGCGATCATCCAGGTCCCAGCTGGCTCGCCGCTGGTGTCCCAGATCACCGGCTCGGCCGCGGCCTCGTCGGTGATCGGCCGGCGCGCGTCGTCGGCGGTGATCCGGGTCCAGCAGCCGGCCCACACGAGGCTGGTCTCGAGCGTGGCCTCCGGGTCATCGAGCTCGAGGGTGGTCTCGAAGCCGGCCTCGAGCGCGCGCTCGAGATCGTCGACCGAGACGTAGCGGGGCGGCGGCCGGCCTGCGGGCCACTGCCGGCAAAAGCCGATGAACTGGTGGGTGCGGCTGTCCTCGAACTCGTCGAAGGACAAGAAGGTGTCGGGGGCCGGGATCGCGTACTCGAACACCAGCAGCGGATCGACGCTGCGATCGACGGTCTGGATGCAGGGCGCGTCGGGCCACAGCACGGGCGTGCGTGGGTGCAAGGTGTTGCCAGCCGAAGCGCTGAGCGCCACAGCCACGAAGCCGAGCGCGAGCGCGGCGACCAAGCCGAGTTTGACAGACCAACCATGCATCGCGCGAAGCGGCCAGCGTAGCAGAGCCCGGCGCCTCAGCGCTTGTGGCTGCCGAGCGGCGCGGCGGCGCGACGGCGGCCGCCGTCATCGACGAGGGCCTCGAACAACGACAGCTGGCGCAACGACTTGGGCGCCCGGTCGAGCGCGAGCTCGCGTCGGGCCTCTTGCTGGAGCAGCGAGCGGATCGGCTCATGGCAGCTCTGGCAGCCGGTCCCGGCCTCGCAGCAGCGGCCGACGGCCTCGATCGAGTCGGCCCCGCCGCGGATCGCGAGCATCACCTCGGACTCGGCGACGGCGAGGCAGTGGCAGAGGAGCGGATCGGCCTTCCCGTCCGCGACCTTCCGGTCCGAGGCACGCATCGCCTCCGTTTGTAGCACCCGCGTGGCGATCGAGGCGGAGAAACTCTGCAAGCGGGGGCCGCGGGGGCCGATAGGAGGGGTATGAGCGCCCTTGGTCGTCGCTGGCTCCTGCTGTTTGCTCCGCTGGTGGTGCTCGGGCCCCTGCGCTCGCTGGTCGCCGAGCCGGTCAGCCTAGGGCAGCCGCGGCCGTGCGCGCGCGCGCAGCTGATCGAGGGCGAGCTGCGCTGCGATGAAGAGCTGGAGGCCGACCCGGGGTGTTCCGGGCTGCCCGTGCTCGTGGCCGGCGACGCCG
>Ga0114946_10000771_pt1 | contig 21638 bp, 38 predicted proteins | sample WalLakDeSediment_FD_88676 | JGI IMG/M metagenome (GOLD analysis project Ga0114946, IMG submission 88676) | Lake sediment microbial communities from Walker lake, Nevada to study Microbial Dark Matter (Phase II) - Walker Lake 11/02/13 Deep Sediment | ecosystem: Environmental > Aquatic >...
ACCAGTACAACCTCTCACTTCGGGGTTCGTTGGGCTGTCGCTGTCTCCGGACCCAGTAGAGGTTTCCCGTACAAGATCGACGCTATTCGATGGGGGCGCTCGGTGACCATTACGGAGGGTGATTCAGGTGCCCCTGCTTCTTGGGCAACCGTGGCGACTCACGCCAGCGCACTTACTAGGCGTTGGGGTCTCATTGAACCCACCGACACAGGGGCTGCTGTTCAAGGCGAGATCTTGTGGGGCAGCGGGTCAACGGCAGTTTATAGCAGAGACGCTAACCGAACAATCGTACTACTAGCTACGCTTGGCTTTGTTCCTACAGACTTTACTAAGATTGTTATTGCTAATGCTGGCAGTGATATTGAATGGTCTAACCTTACCTTCTTGGCGCTAGATACTGCGAACAGGGGGGAGGTGTCAGTTCTTAACAATGCCTCGTTCTCTGCGTTAGGTTGTTCGTTCTCAGATATTAACACAACCATAGACGGGGGTTCAAACTCCGTATGGGATGGGTCTATATGGAGACGTTGCAACGCTGTCACTGCGGCGGGTGGTTCTTTTCTTGGAGCTGCCTTCCTTGAGCCGACTGTTGCTGTTGACGCAGCAGGGTTGGTTTGGAATGTGAACGTAGCCCCTGACAGCAGGCTTGACGGGGCTGAATTTTCTAAAGGTACTAACGCTCACCACGCCATAGAGTTTGGCGCTGACGCACCCTTGTCTGTGACTTTGAGAGATGTTACTTATTCAGGGTTCAGCGGTACCAATGAACAGAACGACTCAACTCTGCTGTTTGCAGACCGTGGTTCAGATGTTACGTGGACTGTGAACGTTGTTGGCGGAGACACTCCCTCCTATAAAAGGGCACGATCCGGGGATACAGTGAACATAGTAGCTAATCCGGTCACGGTGTCCGTAACGTGTGTAGACACAAGCGGTGCTCCTCTTGAGAACGCTCGTGTTCTCCTCCAAGCAGCAACAGGCGGGCCGTTCCCGTTCCAAGCCTCTGTTACCATCACCAGGTCAGGGTCTACTGCTACGGTGGCACACACAGGACATGGCTTAGTTACAGGGGATAAGGTTGTTATCGCTGGAGTAGCTGAGATTGAGTACAACGGAGCGTTCACTATTACGAGAATTGATGATGATAGTTATAGCTATACCGTTTCTGGCACCCCCGCTACCCCGGCAACAGGCTCACCCACATCTAGTTTTGTGGCGGTAGAAGGGTTAACCGACGTAAACGGATTCATCAGTGCATCTAGGGTGTACCCGAGCAACCAGCCCGTCATAGGACGAGCCCGCAAGAGCAGCTCTGCGCCCTTCTTCAAGTCAACGACATTGACTGGAACAGTAGACAACTCTCTTGGTCTGCCCGTTACAGCGGTTATGGTCTCGGACGACTAACATGGCAATCACAATAGACTATGGTACGTTCATCATAGATGTACCACAAGCAGACCTTACATTTATTGGCGGGAATCTTTACGAGCTAAATGCTAACGACTTCCGCAACATCTTAAAAGACCTCGAAGATGATGAGGACGGGATGCATTTCCCTCCCACGCTTCGACATGCGACCGAATCACTCCTATCAGGTGTGACCTATGCTCGACAGCTTGAGATAATCAACGGTTACACCATTGACTTTGAGAATACAGGTGTACCCTACACTGTCGTAGTGGTAGGGGCCAACCATAACTTGGCAGACGTAACCAACTTTGATGGTGGTATGTCTATGATCATCGGAAACTCTGCTGGCTTGCAAGTAGTAGAGACTGGCAGCGGGTTGAGCCCAGGACAGGACGCTACTCTTACTGCCATAGCAGGTGATGTGACCGACTTAGAAGCAGACCTCGTTATCATTAACGACGGTGTGAAGAAAGCCAGTCTACTAATCCCTCATACGGACGACCTCCCTTAACGGGAAAGCCTCCTCCTCCAAGGCTTCAAATAGAAAAGCCCCGGTATCCTAATGGACGCCGGGGCTTTTTTTTTTTACTTGAACTCAGATTACTCTTTATTCAGCAAAGCTTTGATGAACTTACGTAACATACTTTCTGCCTTGTTGTAGTCGCCGGTCTGATGGAAGAATCCATGCAGCTCTCGGTGGCAGTTAGCACACACTGTCATTAGATTGTCAGGTTCGTTGTGTTCCTTGTCGCCGTCCCTGTGATGAACGTCGAGAGATCCTTTAAAGAATGGGTGGTGACCACACATCTCACAAGAATCTCCCCTGTACCTAAGCCACGGCATACCGTAGTTACCCTTATGACAGGCGGTACAGTTTTTATCCCATCGGGGGTTACCAAGGGAAGTGTAGCCTTTGAACCGTACTGGCTCTACACCACACTCTTCACACAAATCACCTTCTTGTCTAGTCGTCGGTCTTCCCTGGGGCATTGTACTTGTCCTTCAGGTACTCATGTGCATAACCTTGAAGGTTAAAAAACATAGCAGAGATGTCTTCTTCTATGCTATCTGACGCCAAAGCATCAGTCACTTCATAACCACGGTGGCGCTGCCACATGTGGAAAAAGTGACGCCACATACCCTTCATGTATCTAGCCAAAGGGATACCCTTCTGCCAGTTATCGCTCTCGCGTACTTGCCCGTCAGCTTGTACTCGGTGCTTAGTCATGTATCTGAAGTACATGTCAAGGAAGAGAGGCGATAGGTACCCATCAGGGTCGTCACGCACTATATCCTCAGACCGGGTTGCCCCTGTCTCGAACGTATTCATAGGCTGACCCTTTTGGTCTACCGAAAATTGCTGTTCTTCTTCAGGGTAGAGCCCTCGAATCTCATCTCTGTTCATTATTTCTCCGGGTAACATATGTAGGTGCTGTCGTCTTTAACGGTGAACTTCCCGTACTTGCGGCAAGACTCAACGATTGCTCGCAGAGCTTCTTTACCAGTGTCGGCTCCCCGAACACTTCGTCGAACAGTTCCTTCGTTATGAACGTGGGCCTGCTCTTGGTACTTAAGGGTGGGAAGCTCAATTACTCTGTCCTTTACGGGGGTCAACGCTTGGCACCCCACAACAAAGAGCAGGAATCCTACGATTGAAAAGATCATTCTCATTTCGCACTACTCGATCCGAAGTACACACCAGCGATGGCGTATACTAGGTGGGTGTGAATGGGTCCGAGCACCAAGCCTGTTCCTGTGGTCCAGACAAGTGTGTCGGTTGGATCAGAGAAGAACCAGAAACCTCCCACTGCTTCCGTTGCTCCATATGAGATTGGAAGATATGGAAAGAATAGAGGCGCAACCAGAGGTAATACGATAATACTGAAGACGGCAGATAAAGCGATTGTTCTTCGGGTAAAAACGAATCCTTTATCGGAGTACTCTCGGGCTGCTTGGACGGCTTCATTAGCCTTCCCAATCTTCCCCATCAGCAGCTCGTGCTTGTGCTGATTCATACGCATCTTGAGGGAAATCACCCTCGTCACTGCTGTCAGAATAAACGAGATCAGACCCGTCATCAACTCGAGGGGCATATGCCTGCACTCCCTTCTCTGCCAGAGCTACATCAAGCTCAGTCAGAAACTTAATCATATCAATGTCACGCTCTTTGGCTTGCTCTACCAACTCAGGTACTGCCTGCTCGAGGGTCAGCAGGTTACCGCTGCGCTCGAGTTCATTGTCGATAGCTATCTCTACGCCGTGCTTTTGGTAGTCATCCCAAAACAGGGTAATTGCGTTCTCTTCCATTACAGGTCCACCACTTGTACTTGATTAGGTTCAACGGCTACGAACTTACGTCGACGGCCATCGTATACTTCAACGGATACATCAAGGTCACCCTTCATCCGCTTGATTGGATTCTTGAGGTACGAGGGACGAACTACCGTCAACCGAACCTTCTGCGCTTTGTCCGCTTTTGTTACCATAACGTTTCTCTAGTTTTTCCATGTTCTTATGTAGGGCATCAACGAGGCTGATGCCTTGCATGTCAGCTACCCTTGCCAGGTAGTACATAACGTCCCCTATCTCTAGGGTCATCTCTTCTTTGTCTACTACTACGCTCCTGTTCGGAGTGTAGCGTGACTTCTTAAACGGATCAACAATCTCTGCTACCTCAGTGACTAGGCCGAATAGAGCGTGTGTCATCTGATCCTCGGGATCAATGCTGTTCGTCCATACGTCTCTAGTCCACGCTTGGTAGTAAGACAGGTCGTCTACCGATTCAATCCTTTCCATGTATCCACTCCAACGGTATCTTCTTATCGGCGTAACGCCAGGTCAGCCCTTTGAAGATTCCTCTTCCACGTCCTTCGCAAATATCTGCATAAGTTTGCTTTGCTCCCTTGCTAGTTTTTGTAAGGCTTCGGGTGAAAACGAATCTAATATCCAGGTTCGGATAGAGCGTCTTGATGATGGCGTGTTTGTATCTATCGTCGTAGTCCCAAATTCCTTTGGTCTCGACGATGAACCAGTCTCCGTTATCTTGGTGGATGAAGAAGTCTGGCTTGTACGTGTGCTTTTCCGCCGGGAGGATGTATTCGATCTTCCCTTCTTGCGGCTCGTAGAGGTACGTGGCTCGCTCAAGGGTGAGTAGCTCCGCGTTTACCCTCTCCAGTTTGCTCTTGTAGTCCGGCATCTTCTTGTGCCTTGTATTTAGCATACAGCTTAGCGATGATGTTGTTCGACCACCGCCGGATAGTATACTTACGTGCCCATGCTACTATAAAGAAGATTACACCGCCTAGCACGTTATCGGAGAGTGTAATCCCGTAGCCAAATATACCGTTGTAAACAATTACAACCATGACTACGTTCATCAGATAACCTACGACATTATCGAAGAAGGTCTCTGCTGCGTGTACGTGTCTTGCTCTTATCCTCATTACAGGTACCAGTAGTGTTCGTCCCGCTCGTGCGGGGGGAGCCACTCGTCGTCTACACGACGCTGCATGTGCAGGAGATTAGCGTTCTCTTTGAGGAACATCATACCGTAGTGTCGACCGTAGTACTTGATGTACTTCTCTTCGACATGCTCGTACATTTCCTCTTCCTCGTTCATATCATCAAGCTGCTTAACCCAAGCAGACTTAGGACCTACGTTGTAGAGCCCCTTGATGTTATCTGAGGCATCACCCACGAGTAGCTGCTTGTAGAAGTTGCGGAAGGCTTGGATGATCGACACCCAGTAGGCTTCCCCTTTCTCTACACTACGCTTCTCTTCAGGTATCTCGTTACCTTCTGCATCCTTTGCACCCTTCAACCACCACTTGAAGTGCCAGCCGGGTACGGTATCCAGGTCCTTGTCTCGTGAAGCAATGACCGTATTAGAATAACTCCGGAGTGTGCTGTCGTCCCACCCCAACTTGCTACCAACGTCAACGAGGTCGGACCACATCTGCGTAGCCATAGCGTCGTCAGCTTCTCGATCGTCCTGCCACTCAGCACCAAGCTCGTCGGCTAGGGCTTGCTTAACAGCATCTACGTTGTTGCGTTGAACGTCCTCTCTGTGGCCCTTATAAGGTAGAATCGTAGCGAGCTTGTGACGATAGTGCTTGCCTCTTGTAAGGAAAGCTTTCCACCCACCAGCTTGTGCTCCCATAACAATAGAAAGCAGTCGTCCTTTCGCAACATCAACTACTCGGTCAAGTTCGATGAGGTCTCCCTTAACAACTCGGCCAGTCTCCTCGTCAATGAGTGGCTCACCGTCTTCATCCTTCATGTCGTAGCGCAGGTGTCCTACCTCGTGGGCAATCATGTCTGCATCTATTAGAACTTTCATATTAATCCTTTGTTAACACAATCGGGAACATGCCTTCACCCTTCCCGTATACTAGTGTGGTTAGGATTTTCATCCACCTATTCCTCACTGCTTCCTCTTCCTCGTCCTCTATATCTGAGTCGGCTAGAGCATCTATCATCTGGAAGATGTCTTCCCTCTCGGAGTAGGTCAAGAAGAGCCTTGCCTTGTACTTTTCTGTCATAATCTTTACCTGACTTATGGGCATGGCCCTTCGTGAAGTACAGTTTAGAGGGACGCGGTTGCATCAGGGTTATCCGACAACGCTCGACGACTAAGCTCACGACCTATGTAGGTGCGAGCGAAGAGGAGTTCATCCTCAGACCAGGTAGATAGGCAAGCAGGCTCGATAGCCTCGCCACCAACCTTGCTGTAGATGAGGTCATTCCACTCTGCGTATACTTGTTCCATCATACTCTCCTTTAAAAGGTGGGACTTACACCCGTACGTCTCACCAGTCCAGGTATACTTACCCGGTATACCTAACGAGCCGTAACTTAACCACTCAGCCGGGATGCCCACAGAAATTAGGCTTTCATTGCCTCGAGTCGAAGCACCATAGCTTCTACCTTAGACCCGGAATAGTTCTTCGCGGACTTGATCTGTTCGCGCAGGCCATCCCAAAGGAAGTCGTTCCAGATATCCTCGTCGGGATTATCATAGTCAAAGTAGAAGGGGGTAGTATCGAGAGCACCAACCTCAATACCTTCAGGTACACCAGACACTTGACTGATGTTTGCAAAGGTACGGGATTGACCACCCGACTCTACCTCGTTATGTACGATGGTTACGAAGCACGGCTTGTTGAGCAACTCAGCCAGGTCACGGGCTGCCGGATTCAGCACGTTGACGTGCTCCATCAGGGTAGCCTTGTCCGAGCTAGACTTGCGCAGCGGTGCAGTACGTACCATGTGCTGCTTGCCGTTGTAGTCGCTGTCCGGCATATCAATGATACGAGTCGGCAGCGAGTAGTGAAGGATTACTTGATCCTTCTCACCGTAAAACGTGTCATGAATACCGATCTCAATTACCCTTGCCAGCCGTGCAGGTACTACACCTGCTGCTGGATTCGGGATACGCGGGCCACTCTCTTGCTTATTCTGCGGATTCAGGGCCATACTTTGATCCTCTTAGTTCATTGAACATTATCTGACATTGTAACACTTGTCGACGTGCGTCGTCCAGTGCGTTATGTTCTTCGCCCAACTCAATTGTGGGGCGTTTACCTTTAGACCCCCAATTTGTCAGGGAGTTCCATAGGTATGTAAGGGTGCGGACATCAAGGTCTCGGTGATAGGGAACTGGATACTCGAGATTATAGTCTCGGCAAAGGGACCGGACAATGGCGTTATCGAACATGTTGCCGTTGCCCCATATACGCTTGGCTCCCTTGCAAAACTTAAGGAAACGCTTAAGTGCGATGGCCGTAGCCTCTCGGTCTTCTTCAAAGACCTGTCGGGCACCGTCTGATTGGTTGGCCCACCACTCAACTGTACTAGCGTCGCAACTTCTGCCCTTGCTTGCTTGATCGTTCTCATCAAGACGAGCGTAAAAGTTTCGCTCTTCATCAAGGATCGACTGAATATCATCAACTGTATCCAACCTAAAGCGTACTGCTCCGATGCTAAGGACTTGGGCAGAGGCATCTGTTCCCAAAGTTTCGAGGTCCACCATGACATCTGGATAGTTCCGTTCATCGAACTCTGCCTTCTTCTTTCTATTTCTGATCCACCCCACGGGTATCTCCTCTATCAAATGGGCACCCTGGATAGGAACAATCCTCAAAGGAATTGGTTCTACCACAAAGGGTGCAGGCTTTAGTGACAGTCGGACCACGTGACCCCCTCGTTAATGTCAATGTCCTGCGGGCACCAGAGATTAAACTTCTTATTAACTGCATCTATACTGAGCCTCGCTTGGTCACGGAAGGTACTAACCATTGCGTCAGGTACCAAGAACTGCACTTCATCGTGCATCGTAGTCACTAGCAGTATGCCGGTGTCACCCACTCTCTCGAACAGGTTGTTGATGAAGTTCTTCATCACGATAGCTTCGAGGGATTGGAGCAGGTAGTTAAGCAGCATGTGCTTAGCTCGTACCCACACAGCCCTGCCGTCAAGCCCGGTGATGTAGCCCTTCGTTTTCCACTCTGCCTCCAGTATCCGGATGAGGCCCGGCAGTGAAGGGAGACCTCTGAAGTACTCTTTACGTACCTCTGCTGCCGTTACCTTGGTTATCCCTAGGTCACTGGCTAGCTTCTCATCACTCGCACCGAAGATGATGGAGTAGTTCAGCTTCTTCCCGTCTGCCCTAGTAGCCAGGCCAGCCAGGTCTGCTGCGTACTGGTGCTGGTCACCCTCAGTAACTACCAGCCTATAGTTCTCATCCCTCAGGTAGTGAGCCAGGCCGTACACTTGGCAGGACTTAAGGTCGATCCCTATCCTGGTGTACCCAGGTAAGCTGATGAAGCAGGACCGTAGCTCTTTGCCATACGGCCTACCGTTGCCAGGTACGTTGACTACAGTACGGTGGGTCATGCGACCAGTGGGTGTACCCAAAGGGTTAGCCCCTGCTGTCAGTCTACCGTCTGGCCTTATGTCACGCATGAACCCGGCAAGCATACCGGCCCTGTGTGACAGCATCAACCGCTCAACGATCTTAGCGCCTACCTCTTGGTAGCCCTCGGGCCATTGGCACGACTCGAGTGAGTCGAGGGTGAGCTTCGGTGATGTTCGTACCTTGTTACCCATCAGGTCACGGGCAGGCTTACCAGTGTTAGGGTCCTTCTTGAAGTTCCACTCGGTTGGCTTCCACCCTATAGACAAGAGGTACTCTTTCACCTGCTTGTCGCTGCCTATATTCATCGGAGCCTTTCGGACAATGAGGTCCGTGCGATACTCCTGGTCTGCTCCAAAGCTATCTCCGTAATACTTAAGTGCCTGAGCAGTAGGTTTGCCTTGCTTCGTATACTGCTTTGAGGGCCAGGTAAGTTGAGCCGTCTTGGGAAGTGCCACCTCAGGAAGGAGAGGCACCACCTCTTCATCAATCTCACGGATGCGAGCTTGAAGCTCAAACCACAACCCCCATACCAGTGGCGTATCAACTGGTACTCCGTTGAGTTCCTGCTGAGTGATGTGTCTAGCAATTGTCTGCTCCGTTTCGATAGCGTCTAGCCAACTTACCTTAGCCTGTCGCCCCTCCTCCTGAAGTGCTCGGTAGGTCGAGACGTTAATCTGGACATCCTCCGAACAGCGATGTAACATCTCAGGAGAATACACAGACCAATCACTGTGGTCAGGCTTACCGCGACCGCAGCGATAACCCCATGCAGCCAATGAGTGGGGGCCAATATTGCCAGGGGCACTAGCAGGCACAAAACGATCAGGCTTAAAGAGCCTAGAGTAGACCAGAGTATCGGTGATTTTGACATTAGATCGGGGCTCCCACCCGTATAGCTTCTTCAGCAAGGGTAGATCATACCCTACGATGTTGTGACCAATGAGTTCATCCGCGGTATTCAGGTAATCAATGCCCTGTTGTAGATCGTAAGGCGTAAAGCTGTTCGCTACATTTTCGGATACATCGTGGGTACAGATACACCATACTTGAGTGGCATCGGGCAGTAGCCCGTCAGCCTCAAGGTCGAATACAATCTTACTCATCAGTCACCTCACTTTTTATAGGGGATGTCTCCGAATACAACCTCAGTTGCCGACTTACCCTCAGTATCCATGACAGACAGGAGATCTTCCCACTCTCTTTTCTCTTCTGCGGCGATGGCAAGTTGCAGTTCATTCCGCGCTTTGTTAAAAAAGAGTCCATCAGTTTTGTCCATCCTATCACCATTGACCTGGCTCATCCAGAACATAACATCTTTCAGCCTACCAAGTAGATACACTAGAGTCTACCTCCTGCCTGTGAGTGCCCTCGTACGACAGCGTGAGGTTGTTCTGGCAGGCGTAAGCATCTGACTGCCACCCCATTAGGAACCCCTCTCTCTTGTCTCCCTCAAGCTCTTGTATGAACCCGTTGAGGGTGTCCACCTGGTCCTGCCCCATCGTACTACGGAAGGCTGCTTGGCCCTTACGGTACCACTCACGGAGGTTGTTGGACTTGCTTTCAATGAACCCCTTGGATACGGAGTCACCGCTCTCCAGGCGGAAGCGGACGAAGAGTTTAGTCAACGAGTCGTGGCCTGCCTTATTCATTGTTCCACTCCCCACCAGTGTCGGCGCTATCGTCGGACAGCGGTTGAAGAACATCTCCGATTACATTCTCTACCCGGCGTATGTCATCGTCAGACATATATATACCACGATGAGCGCACCGCACTCGCAGGTGCTCTACCGTTCCTTTAACAATCTCTCGTACGTCATCGGTTCGCATGGTCATAGTTCGTTCCCCAATTCTAGTTGAAGTACATAGTCACAACGGTCATCCATTGTGTTGTGCTTGTCGTGCTTCGGTGTATCAGACATCAAGTCTTGGTAAGAGTTCATCGGCCTGGGCCGCTTGACTATGTTGAAGGAGCGGCAACCATTCCACCTACATTGATCTACTTCTTTACCTCTCAGATCCCAGCTCCGCCCACAATCCAGGCAGTCGTGCTCTATCCATCCCGTTGCTCTCGCCATCAGTACCTCCGCAGGCTTGTCTGTGGCAGGGTCTCGAACACTCCCTTGTCTCGCAGCGTTTCAAACGGTACGCAAGGGGCATGTCGTATAATCTTGACCCAATCTCCTGGCTCAGTTGGTCCCACATTGTAGTCCGAAAATGCTCGCTCAACCTCGACCACCCTACCTGTCCCCAAGTCTCGCCATTCATACGTCGGCATCTACGTTCTCCATGACTACTCCCGCCTCTTTAAGCATGTGCCTTCCTTCGTCTTGACCTTCAGCATACTTACCTTTGCCGGGCCACGCTCGGTTGACACCAACAACACGGGCGATACGAGACTGGATAATAGCCTTGGCACAATCATTACAAATCTTATCAACTGAGTAGTTGAAGTACATGGTAGCACCCTTGAGCCTTACCCCTGCACCAGCCGCGTTATAGATCGCGTTACGTTCTGCATGTTCTACCCACTCGTACTTCCCTGGCCGCTCCCATCGGTCGTTGAGGGTGGTGACGTATCCATCTCCTTCGTGGTCGTCGTGGTCGTCGAGCCCCACCATAAGCCTTTCCGTTTCAGCCACGCCTCGAGGGAATCCATTGAAACCAGTAGCCAGTACTTCATTGTCCTCTCCTACTATGACAGCCCCACACTTCGTGCTCGGGTCCTTACTCCATTGAGCTACGAGGTCAGCCATCTTAACGAATCGTTCAGCCCACTTACTCACCCCATATACTCCGGGTTATCCCACGGGTCATTAAAAGTTTCTCTCTTCACTGTAGTTCGCTGGTTCGGGGACAGCAAGCATACGTCCAGTGTCCTCGTCGAACTTGAGATACCCCGCAGGTCCTGTTCGTCCCGTAAAGCGGCACTTAAGGACCGTAAGCTTCGAAACATTTCTACAATAGGGATCGTAGTGCTGTTGGTTTCTTGAGAGTGCGATGACATCCCAAGATAATTGCTTAATACTTCCACTTCCTCGTAGATCGTCGAGAGATGGGACTGCGCCCTGTTCAAAGCTTCGTCCGGAACCTTCTTTGCGAAGGTGTACCACCAAGAATATAACAACTTCAAGCTCCTTAGCTAGCTTGGCTAGCTTTGTCATTACTGTATCAATCCTTTCACGTTCTCCCCCTTCAGCAGCGTACTCAGAAACGATGATACTGAGGTGATCGAGGAAGATTGCTCGATGTCCGGTAGCACCAAAGTATCTAAGCTTGTTGAATAGAGATTCGTCGTCCATTCCTCCGAAGTGGTCATAGAAGGAGAAGCGTCCGGACCCGAACAGTTCCTCGTGAACCTTACGCTCGTGCTCTTCTTGGACCTGTACGTCTGGCAGATGAAGTCGTCGTCCCATGTGTAGAGACATGATCCCTCCGACACTATCCCCAACATCTTCTTCAAGTGAGATATCAGCGATACTCCAATCGGTAGTTTTCCAAACGTGATACTTGAGTTCTCTACAAACCTGTGTCTTGCCCAAGCCTGTTCCAGACGTGATCGTAACGATGCTACCCGGTCTGAATCCATATGTCATCCTGTTGAGATCGCCCCACTCTTCAGGGTAGGCGACACACTGTATGTTAGAGCTGTGCTTGTACCGTTCCCATGTGTCGGAACCGTTTATGATTCCGTCGGGCTGGTACTTCTTGGCGTGCTTGACTATTGCCCACTTGAGTTCGTCACCCTTCCCGGCAAGCAGCATATCATTGGCATCCTTTTCAGGAAGCTTGGTAACGTACACTTTGCCAGCAAGGATTGGACAAACCTTCTCAACCGCACGTCGTCCTTCATCATCTTCGTCGAAGCAGAGTATGACTCGATTAAAGGCAGAGATGAATTCGAGGTTCTCGCTGATGTCTTTAAGTGCTCCACTAGCTCCGTGTGTGAGGCTGACAACAGCAGGTGTCCATCCAGCCAGGTCGGTGCGATCAGATAGACATTGCCAGACAGCGCAAGCGTCATCTTCACCCTCTGTAACAACAAGGAAAGCTCCGCCGGTTCTCGTAACTGACTGACCGAAAAGCTCTCCACCTTTGAGGTTACCAACGGCAGCGAAACTTTTGTCTCTGTCTTTGGACTTGTATCCATCGAGCTTTCCGTTTGTGTAGTGAGGATACCAGGTACGGTCGGGTTCACCTTGTCCGTTGAACTCTGTTCTGATTCCGAAGTGTTCACACGCATCTATCTTGATTCCTTTGTGAGGGATACCAAACACCGGAAGCTCTTTCACATCGTAGAATGAAAGCTTCTCTTCTTTTACCACATCGTCACCCCTCTCCCTGGTTTGGGTACCATCCTTGCTCTCGAAGTAATGGCACCTGTTGCAATACTTATTACCGTCGTCGAACAACATCAGGTGGTTGCCCGTAGAATCTCGGCCCATCTCCCTGCATTGAGGGCAGGCAGCATCACCTATGATCTTGGACATATAGCTGAGCCCTCTCTCTGGTTAGTTTAGAAGCTGAAGGAGAAGGAGGTCTCAACCTCACGGGTTACAAGTACACCACAGTAGGACGTTGCCAGGGTGCCGCAGTGTTGAAACGTGAGGTGGGGTTGGTAGAAGCAACAACCCTGCTCCTCCATAAACTGATCCCACTCGTACACACTCAGTTCGATCTTCTCGATCTGTCGCTGTTCGAGACGAGCTACATAAATTGCATCATCAATGGCATTGGTTACGGACTTGTAAATAACGTTCATGTTAGGTATTCCTAGTTATTAATAGGTAGTCTTTCGTTCGTTAGTATCAATTCTAAAAAGGAACTAGTTATTCGACACTGAAAAGATCGTTTAGTTCCTCAAGCACACCGCTCTCAACAAACAACACGTTCTCATATCGGTTGGAACTATACCTGTGCGGATATCCCTTCGGGTTAGTGAACACTCGAGTCGATCCTTCGGTATAATTGTGACTGCTGTGAACATGTCCGTGTACCCATGCAGTCGGAGCCCTCTCTCTGATTAGTGCGCTCAAGTCACTGACGTAAGCTGCGTTCAACGTGTCACCAATAAACTCGGGTGATACGGACTGAAGAGTAGGACCGTGGTGGGTAACGACAAGTATCGGTAGCCCCTCTCCCTGATTAGTTTCTAGCTCACGGTCAATGAACTGACGAGCCATGTAATGCTCAGCAGCGGTATCTTCAGGTGTAATTTTAGGGGCATGACCAAACTCGTTAGGTAAATCTTTTCTGATAGAATGATAATCATTCATGTATTGTGATGCCATGTACATAGCACCAGAGTCTAGGTCATTAAAGTCAGTCCACAGAGTAGCCCCGATGATCTTGACACCATCAAGTACCACACTGTCTTGGTTCAGCATGTGTAGGTTAGGGATGTCCTCGAAGTGGGACTTCATATTGTCCCATGCAGTGTAGGTGCTGCTGCCGTAGTACTCATGATTGCCTGGGATATACACTACATGTTTGTGCCTATGACACAAGTTGATAATGAAGTCGACATACGTACCAGACTCCCGAGCTACAGCAATGTCACCTGCGAGGATGACGATGTAGTCCTTCTCGCTCTCAATGACAGGGACTTCCCAGCCATCGAACTCACGATGAAGGTCAGAGTAGAGGCGGAACTTAGTCATCAGCTAGCTCCATAGCTGTGCGTACCCACCACTTAGGGTACTTGAAGTGATCATCGTCCCAATACAGCGGCTTCTTAAGCGGGCACGGCTGTAGGAAGATGAGGATATAGTCTATGTAAGTCATGGACCTACCCATTCAGAGGGGTCAAACCACAAGATCTCCGCTCTTATACACCGTTGGAAGTGATCAAGGATTTTGTCCTTGCTCCATACCTCCTCGGTCTCAAGGTCAGAGAGGTACTCGGTCAACATTTCCCAAGAGTCCTTGTGCATTACGTCCAAGGAGTACTCCTTAGGATACGGTTGGTCATCGTGAACATCAATACGACCTACTCTCCACCAGTTACCGTACTTGTCTATAAAGGCAGAGCTTATAGGCCCCATGTAATTCAAGAAGTATGTCACCATACGTGTCTCCAGTAAGGTGTCCGTGCTCGGAGTCGAACCGAGATCTCCCTGTACAATCAGGGGCTCTACCGTTGAGCTACACGGGCAGTGGGTGGGGTTGTGAGGGATTCGAACCCTCTTACTATAACCTTATCGGCCTGTCTCACCCTTTGACTTACAACCCCGCAGGCGGGCCACTACAAGGCCGTGACCCAAGGCGCTAGGACTCTATGCTGTCGCCATCACTAGGCTGATCAGCGTCCATTGGACAGCTACGGCTGCCACCATCGGGATTACTCCATCTTTCAGGAGTTCGATTTGATCACAAATTGTCATGCTACACTCAGTGCCGGGCCATCAGTAATCTCTACTACAGCGATGACTCGCCCGTCCTTCAGTGCAACCGAGCTTACACCAGTGACGGCATAAGCTTCAACGCCTACCGGAAACATGGCATCGACCCATGCATCCGGCGGGAGCTTCTCAAGTTCAGCGACAAGATCGCTTACTACCATGCTTGCTCTCCGGCTGGTTGAACAGACAGTGCGCTCTGCTCAGGGCCAACCAGTATGCCTATGGTCACTCTTGCGAATGTCCAAACCCTATGATGGGCACAAGGGCTGGCCCTGAGCAGAACGCACTGCCGCAGGGCCAGAGGCTGAGTCCTCTAGCGCACTGTCATAGGTAGCGCAGTGTCTTTCGGACTATTCCCCTTATTGTGTAGCGATTTCGATGCAGCCACAAGAGCGCAGCACTCGACACTAACAACAAGGTGACCAAGCCAGCATGGATTAGTTCTCCGGTATCACCGGAGCTAAGTCCAAGCATAACACCTCCTTGGTTATTGGACAACGAAACTTCTATTGTGTTCCCGGCTACCCGGTTGCAGGGGCTATTCACAGGGAGGGATTCGAACCCTCATGATCCGCTCGTGCCTGTACCCTGGTACTGTCTAAGCAAAGGGGACGTGATTACGACACGCCGCCGGGGGACGCCCCGGTCTCGGCCACCCGTTCTCGTGGTCACCGTTGTTTCAGGTTCGGCGAAGCAGGACACGAACTCTGCTTGCTACCCGTTGCCCGATGTTAAGAACACCGTTGACAGTAGCGTGACATGCTAAGTATGCAGTCACGTACAACAGAAGCGCGACAGTTTCTATGACTAATAATTCCATTAGTCGGGCTCCAATAATATCATTGGCTCTTACCTCCTATTGATTGGCTTGGTTGATGGTGAACAGGGGTTTAAGCTGTTCAGGTTTCTTGTCCGGCTTTTTCTTTGGAGGTTTCACATCCCTGTTCAGCCTCGTGGGTTCACGCCGGGTAGTGAACGAGTCACGGTACGGCATACCGACACCGCCGGTATCCATCAGCTTATCCTTTGCCTTTTTGACCCGTTCTTCGTGCTCAGGAATCATCTTCATGAGAGCGGTGTGCTCTGCCCGGATGGTCATGAGACGGTTCTTCATACGGATGAGGTGATCCTCTTCCGAACGGTTAAAGAACCACATCCAGAAGCGAATGAAGCCTCGCTTCTGTCGTACCAACAAGCCGTTCTGGACGGCGAGACGATACATACTCATAGGTTGGGTACTCCTCGTCATGGTTGTGAGTTGAAGGGTGTTGTTGTTCAGCTTACAGAGATCACACACATACTTTTCAGGGTATGTACCTTACCACTCGGTCATCTCAGGGAGTTGAACCCGTGCGACGTGTAGCTGTAGTAGTGTTGTTGACGCAGGGACACTGATGCTCCTGCGGTACGCGCATGTATTGGAATCGCGTACTCTCCAGCGTATCCTCGATGGCAGAGGGGTGGGCTCGAACCACCATCGCTTACCAACAGTAGTGCAGACAACCAAGGCTCACGCTAGACCAGACCTTTTACTTACCAGACAAGAACAGAGGCGTGACCGGATTTCACCCCGGCTAAGCTTGTAGCCCAGTGTTCTGAATCCTAGTCCGGACTATCTGCGGTTCACCCTTAAGCCACATGCACTCCCCTCGGTTTATAGCCAGCTCCAATGGAGCGAGGGTCGAGTCGTGTTAACCATCCCCGTGGTTGAGAGCCACGGCTCGGTAACACCTGGCCTGCCAAGACACGGATCACTCCATCCGTTTGGGGATCGAACCCAACAGTGGCGCAGACTTACCATAGGTACAGATTGTCTGAAATTTTTTCTGGCAAAAATCTTTAGGCTGCCCTGCTAGACGGACAGGTTTCACCCAACGGGTCTGGAGTCCGTCAGGGTACTTGATTTATCTATTGTCAACGACGAATTGACACTGGTATCTCAACCAGTAATTATGACTCATCTTGGTAGTAGTGGTGTGCACTCCGGCGGAGCGGTAGCTACGCTACTTCACCCGGCACTCCTGCCTGACTAGTATGGCAGGTTCTGTGACGTGCATCTCATTCGGTAACGCTCGGCGGCCACTGCCGCTCGGCTAAGGGTAGCACAGTCGGCGGATACATCCGCTCGCTATGTAGCTACCGATCAACGTTCATAGGTGAACGCTGATGATCAGGTCAGGTGGATGGGAGGGTTACTCGCTGTCGGCTTACGGGCCGATACCGTTACGCTGGTACCTCCGGACCAGCTCCCCGATAGGCAGGTACTCAGCTTCGCTCGGGGGAACGATGCCAGCTTTCTTCACGAGGTCGGCCTCACGGCTCGCCTCCAGGTCCAGCACAAGCTCGGCGCGGGTACGCTCGGCCATGCTACGCACAGTGGGCTTCATACCAAGAAGCTTGCGCGTTTTCTGGTACATCTCGAAGCCCCAGGTACCGATGGCTGCGACTTGCGAAGCAGTCGTAACACGGGGCTCGACCGTCAGCTTGCGGCTGATCGTCTGGACTCGGCTGAACGCAGCTCGGTCCTGCGGCTTGGCAGCAGCTCGGTCCGCCAGGAATTTCTTCCGGCGGTACTTCGCTTCGCCTTTAACCCACGGCGCATGGTCGGTGGGTGACCGCTGCTCACGGACCCGACGGGCGATAGCTTCGCCTCGCAGGTGCTTCATGCGAGCCTCGGTTTCCATCCACCACCCGGAGAACCCGGACGTGCAGTGGGCAACCTGGACGTAGCCACCAGGCAGACACTTGATATGCTGCCTCATGTGACGCTCGAGACGCACCACCTCACGGCTCTGGCCGTGCTTGTCGTAGCAGTGCAGTTCACGCTTCGAATACTCCCGGTAGAGAATCTCCGAAGCTTCCTCCAAGGTCATGCCGTAACCTTGGGCCAACGTTGCAACGTCTGCCGCGGGTACATCAGTGATATCCCGCAGCGAATCGACAGCTTCCTTGTTGTCGACAACCTCGTCATTGGCAGCAACCACGCTGGAAGCGCGGACTGCCTGACTAGTATGCGGCAAGTGAACCGGGTTCACCTTGCCGGTAGGCACGAGCTTGACCGGAGACTCTTTCCGGGGCGGCTCTTCCGACGGAGAAGGCAAGGCAAGGGCCTCATTGCCAGCGACCGGCAACGGATGAGACACTTGAACTGCACTCTCCTTCCCCGTCGGCTTACGAGCGGTCGTCATAGGGATGACATTACTCGTAGTAGCACCGACTATCGGAGCTGCGTAACCAGAACTAACCGCACCTTCACGCTTGAGCCGGGAGACTTCCAGCTCCAACGCATTGATACGGAGACGCTGAGCGTGTAGCTCAGACAACGTCACGTCGACCTTCGCCTCGTAACTCCCCGAGATTCGGTCACGAACGATAGCATTCCGGGCAGTCGGGACCCTCATCCCTTCGTGCTTCCGGGCACTCGTCCGTTTGGAGTGACGTGTAACATGCAAGTCATGGACTAGCATACAGTACCTCCTTGGTTAAATTTTACCATCCGAACCAGGATTAGTCCGGACTACATCGCATCGCAGGCAGACCTCGCCTTGACGTAACAGCTTCTGCACTGCATGGTTACTGAGCAACCCACCTACCCTTCAGCCACATTCGCAACGTGCTAGCGTGGCTATGTATCGACAGGCTTAGCTTGTTCACACACACAATTGCTCTGCGTATTACAGCAGAGGAACCCTACGCACAGCTAGCGTAGACCTAGCCGCGGCTTACCAAGCAGAGCTTGGTGTTTACGTCAAGCAGGACGCAACCCCCCACAGACTGGTGGAGGAACAGGTCGAGCACAGCGTGAGCGCCCAACAAGAGCAGACCGAGGACCAAGATGGCAAGGATGCCAGTCGAAGGACCTCGTATCAATTTCAACAAGTTCATAGGAACCTCGTCGTGGTAGTGTGAATTACCCACAGTACAGAGGGATGCCGCCCTCAAGGACGCTAAGACCTCCAGCCTCCTCGCCTAATGGTGAGGCTGGTACGTCGTACTGTAGATCCGTTGGCAACTGAGACTAGTCCGGACTACTCATGTCCGAGGCAGATTTAAACTGCCACCCGCACGGTGCCAGGCCGTGCGATTGATCTCACTCTCAGCATCTTCACGGGGTACTAAGGGACGATGCCTGTTTTGCCCGTGTTAGAACCAATTCCACCTGGCCCACTGCTCAGTACGCGCAGAGCAGCTTAGGTACAGACCCGCTTCCTGCCAGGTGTTGACGTTCAATTGCAGGATGTGATGCGAGAAATCTTCGACAGCCACGCGCAGCTCCTCTTGGGTGTGACCGGCTGCGATAGCACGAGACTGCAACGTTTCAGCCAGCCCCATGCCACGACTCTCAAGGTCAGTGATGTCGTACTGAGGCCAGCCTCGCTGCGTACCGATCTGCACAGCAAGCGCATAGCTTACGACGCAGAATACATCGGCGGCAATGTCACTGTGCTCCAGTATGTCATGCCCCGGATGAGCTAGAGCCAAACCCGGAAGCATAAGCGCAGAGGCAATGATGTTCTTCATGGCAGTGTCTCCTTCCTAGTATGTAGTTTGTGTTCTGAGTTTCAGCCACAGTCATTCTCCGATGGAATGACACTAGCTCGGACGTGACTTGATACGCCCGTTCGAATTCATCTTGTCTTGGGTGATCACTGATCTGGCCGACCAGTGTGTTCCCCATCAGGCACCAGCGATCAATGTGGGCTATGGGTTTGTTGGGATTCATGTGTGTCCTCCTGTATCAGAGATGAGATGACGGAGGTGACCACATCATCTCATCTATAGCACAGCAGACTGTATGGCGCATCTCCATGAGTGTATCGTAATCAAATGAAGCCTCACGAGAGGAGGACAGGAGGGCTGCAAGGCACAAGTCATCAACTGCACTAGGATCTTCTCCAACGAGGAGAGCTAGTGGAACCCACGGCGTGTGCTGATTAGTGTACATTACACCCTCCATTCGCACTTAATACGCACCTTGATTGGCTGTGCCTTGCAGTATTCAGTCAGCGGTACGTCCAACGGCTTGTCAGACGGTGCTGAACTGCAACCCACAAGGCACAGCGCCAGGATAGTCCGGACTACCAGACCACGGACAGATTGAATGCCTGCACCAACGATTCGCCGATCGGCACAGCCACCCAATACACCCCAACGATTGCAAGCGCAACCATCAGGGCGAGAAACGTGCCAATGCAGACACGACCCACCGCTTGAGAGAACGAACGGTACCACATCTTTTCACTCCTTCTGTTGTTGCATAACTCTCATCCCACTTCGAACGCGGGAGGTTCTTACTCGGCTGGGACTTACCGTGTCCTCCATACATACGGCTACTCCTCGATGTCCGGAGGTGGGTAGTCACGCTCCGACGTGTGTCCACAGTTGTCACACACCGACGAGCCCCACAAGCACGGGTAGTCCGGCTCGTTGTTCTCGTTGAAGGTGTGCATCTCGTATCCGCACTCGTTGCACTTCATACCACATCCTCCGATCGTTAAGTTAGTCCGGACTACGCGGCGCAAGCAACCTGGATTGCCTGCCAAACGTGCATCCCGAACATGCCACCGAGCATTCCAATCAGGAAGTACCCAATGATGACCAGCTTACGAGGCACGACGCTGTTGCCCCTTAGCACGCTCAGCCCCAATGAGGGACAGGTCATCGTTGACAGTCTTGCTGAACTCCTTGACCCGCTGAGCAAAGCGCAGCTCCGACGCATTGCTGAGCTTGCCGAGCAGCTTGACCAGCTCACGAAGCTGAGCAGGGACAAGCTCCGTGGACTGTGCATCCACCACAGTACCTGCGGCAAGAGCCTCGGCCAGAGAGTTGTCGGGCTTGGCATCACGCTCCTTGCCTTCAGCTCCCGTGTTCGGTGCAGGTACTTCAGTGGCATCCGATGCCTCCTTGCTTGCCTTTGCTGCGCCATTAGCCTCAGCCTTCGCCAGCTTCATCTTGTAGTACGACGGAATCTTGGTCAGGTCGAGACCTGCCTTGAACGCACCCTTGATGTCCGACTTGGCTTGAGTCCATGCCTTCGGAAGCTCAGTCACCTGCATCTGCCCCGCCTCTTGGGACAGTACCCATTCTTCCTCCATCTGACACTTGGCGAGGAACTCATCGCATCCCTGACATCGACGTGCCAGCTTGAACAGATCACTGGCAGCCCCCATCTCCTTACGCATGGCAATCACGAACTCCGTCATGACTGACCGGAACGTCAGGTTATCACTCCTTCCTTTCTCACTCATCTGTAGTCTCCTATCAGGGTACTCCTACCCTTGTGGTTACGGTTGGTGTTCGGCAGTCACACCATTGACACGGCAGATATAACCCGTCACTTTCCCTGGGTACGCTGCCATGTAGTTCTGTCCTGCCTGGCGGCAAGCAGCTTGGGTTTCAAAGGTTTCCCTCTCCACCAAGTCTACCCCAGCCAGACTGGTCAGGATAATGAACAACACTACGCTCATCCCTTTCTCTCCTGTTGCTATGAATGGGAGAGGCAAGCGATAGTCCGGACTACCGCTGCCCCGTGTACATTTTGACTGTCACCTCCTTACCCATAGGGCTGTTACGCCTCGGCAGGACATAAGGCTAGGCTCTCCCTATCGGTTCTGTCTCCACTAGCTAGGGCACCAGTGGCGGGAGTAGCCTAGTCTTATATCCTCCCTATCTCTTGTACCGACTGCTATACTCTCGGTACCTGTTGTAATGGAACTCCGCTCTTTTGTAGTCCGCCCCTTCCATCGCTCGCCTACAACGGCAATAGTAGATATACGCTATCTGTTTGTAGTCCATCATCCCTACCTCAGTGGTCGCCCGGAGAGGGTGTGTCCCTGCTTACATTGGGCATCACATGAGGGACGGTATGACCGTATCTTGTGTGCCCGATCGCAGCGGCAGAGTACCACCCTCCC
>Ga0114946_10000772_pt1 | contig 21622 bp, 19 predicted proteins | sample WalLakDeSediment_FD_88676 | JGI IMG/M metagenome (GOLD analysis project Ga0114946, IMG submission 88676) | Lake sediment microbial communities from Walker lake, Nevada to study Microbial Dark Matter (Phase II) - Walker Lake 11/02/13 Deep Sediment | ecosystem: Environmental > Aquatic >...
ATTATCCCACTGGCCAAATAAACCTTGTATTTCATCTATTTAGATATTTATTGATTTTAGATTTTGATAGATGTTAATTCGGAAACAACACTATATCAACGATGATTTCTTCTACTGGCAAGATTGCGGATAATCAGAAAGAAATAAAAAAAAAGAGGCTGTCCCAATTTTTGAGACAGCCTCATTAGACGATAGAATTTACGAGTTGTTTTTATTCTTATTCAAATCCCAGGAAATCCACTTCAAACATCAATATTGAGTTGGCTGGAATTCTGTCCCTTTCCTGGTCTCTGTAACCCCAAGTGGAAGGAATGATCAAAATGGCCTTGGATCCGCTTTTCAACTGACGGAAACCAATATTAAATCCCTGAATGGCTTCACCGCTTCCTAAGGTAAACTGGAATATCCTATAAATGCGGTTGGCATCATAGAGATCATTTTCCCTGGCCAGATCTTCATTATTCGTATCAAACATTGTCCCGTTCAATAACCGGCCATTGTAATTGGTATAAATTAATCTGAATTCACCGGGTTTGACTCCTTGACCTTCCTCCTGAACAATGATAATTACCCCATTGGGGTCATGTATCCTATATAAACTGTCAATTTCTGCCGTTTCCAGAAAGTCAGCAATAATTTCTGCATCTCTGGCCAAATTTCCCTCCGTGTCATACACTGGACCAAATGGGGTCGGGGTATTGCAGGCAAATCCGATTACTGCCAAAAGCAATAGAAAGAACAATGAACTGAGCTTATTATTCGATAATTTCATCCTCAACGATCCCTTTAATTTGTATTAAATCCAATTCGAATAGCAATGGGGAATTCTTTGGAATGCCCTGTGTCTCAAAAGAACCATATCCATAAAGAGATGGCATGATAACTGTGGCCTTATCTCCCTCTTCCATTTTAAAAATGGCAAATTCAAATCCCGGGAGAACATCTCCAACTCCAAATAAAAATTGTAGGGGTTCGTATGTCCTATTGGGATTGAATATGTTTTTTTGTCTTGCGACGGATTCCAATGAGGTATCAAACACGGAATTATTCAATAATTTTCCTACATAATCGACGACAATGGTATCCAAGTTCACGGCACTTTTTCCACTCTCGGATACTTCCTGCCAGAGTATTCTGATCCCTGTTGAAGGATCCACAAATTCTTTAACAGAGGCAATGGGATTTTCCAATAAATATTTTTCAATCTTTTGAAGTTCTCTTTCAAAGATGATTTGATTGTTTTCTTCATCGGAGACACACCCGGAAAAAAGAATCAATAATGACAAAATACCAATGCTGAGTTTTTTCATAGTTTATTTTTGAACGTCTGTGATTTCTACGTCAAAGATCAATACAGAGTTTGGCTTAATTGGACCTCCGGCATTTCGATCACCATATGCCAGAGGGGAAGGAATAATGAATTTTGCTTTATCTCCTTTCTTCAAAAGGGCAAGTCCTTCATCCCATCCTTGGATTACCTGACCCATTCCAACCCTGACCTCAAGTGGAGAATATCCGTCCATCATATCTCTTTGCTCGTTGTAAACTCCATTTGCTTGGGCAAGTTCTTTACTACTTGTATCAAATAAGGTACCGTCCAAGAGGTAGCCCGCATAATGTACAAATGCCAAATCTCCTGTCTCTATAGATTCGCCGGTTCCCTGCGATTCTATGACGTAATATAGTCCTGAAGATGTCCTGCTTGCCTGAATATTTTTTTCAGCAATATAATCCTGGATAATCTGGGTATCAATTTCGAGTTGCTTCACAGAGCTTTCTGCCTGTTGCTTCATTTCAGCCTCTTGAAGTGCTGTAAAATAGGCTTCTACACCTTCGTAATCCAAGACATCCACTACGCCAATTCTGATTTTAACTTTTTGTTCGTTCTGAAGGAAGAATGGCATATTTTCCCCAAAAACCTTTTGCGCAGTGGCTTCAAAAGCAATACTGTCACCCTTTTTCAAACTTAAAAATATCTCATCCATTCCTGACTGTCTTGGAATTGAATCATTGTACTGAAGGTAGGCAGGCATTTTCTGATCATAGGTAGAAATAAAGGTCGAATCCTTATCATTCATTACTACCAGATGATACAAGACGAACTCACCGTTTTTGGGGGCTTTATCACCTTCTTTTACGTAGGTGTATTCGATACCATCTGTAGTGGTTTTGGTTTTGCTGCAGGACATGGCACTGATTGCGATGGCCATCATGGCAACAGAAAACAATAGTGATTTAATTTTTTTCATGGATGAGTTCTAATTTACTAAAGAGTGATTTTTGATTTTCTTTTATGAGTTTTTCGAATTTTTCAGTAGTTTCTTTTAAAGAAAGCGAGGACTTACCTCCAGAGGCATTTTTATGGCCTCCTCCTTCAAAGAATTCTGCAGCAAATTTATTGATTGTTACATCTTCGGTAGAACGAAAGGATATTTTGATGCCGTCTTCCCTTTCGGTAAACAATGCCGCAATTTTTATACCATCCAAAGAGAGGGCATAATTTACCAATCCTTCGGTATCCCCGGTCTGGGAACTGTATTTCCGCAAATCTTTCTTACTGATGGAAAAATAGGCCGTTTTCAGTTCTTCAATTATTTTTAATCTTCTTGTAATGGCAAAACCAATAAATTTCAGCCTATTGACAGAATTGGTGTCATAAATCAATCGGGAAATCCTGGTATTGTCTGCCCCCAATTCGATAAGTTCCGCCGTAATAAGGTGAACATTTTTGGTGGTATTGGGATGTCTGAATCCTCCTGTGTCGGTCATGATCCCCGCATATAGACAATCTGCAATATCCTTATCTATTAAATATTTATCACCAAGATTGACTATTAATTCATATACAAGCTCACAGGTAGCCGCGGCTTTTGTGCTCAATAATTTGAAATCTGCAAAATCCTTGGGGTCCTGGTGATGGTCAATATTGACGATAAAGGCTTTGGACTTTGAAATAAACGAAGCCAGGTCGTGAAGCCTTTTCAAACAGGAGAAATCCATGCAGAAAATGGTATCGGATGCCATGACTTTTTCAATCGCCTTTTCCCTCTGATCAGGATCTTCAAAATTAAGAACCTGATCATTCCCTTTCATCCAATGTAGAAAAGAGGGATAATCCGAAGGAGTAATCACAGTAACCTCATGGCCCTTCTTTTTCAAATAGTTAGCTATACCCAAAGATGAACCTAAGGCGTCCGCGTCAGGTTTATGATGGGTGGTTATAACTATTTTTTGGGGGGATGATATTCTATTTTTGAATGACTCTAATTCCTGCATTTGATTGCTTTTGTACATTCCGATTAAGGAATATAGTTCGCAAAGGTCAGGAATATTTTTCAAAATTCCCAATACCTATAAAATACTAGCATTTAAACAGATAGCAGAGAATTATAAAGCTTTATATGAAGTTTAGCTGATTTCCCCTATTTTTGCCCCCAAATTAAATTCAGATATAAAATTCCATTAAAATGGCAGGAAACAGAACATTCACAATGATTAAGCCTGATGCTTTCGGAGCTGGAAATTCAGGCGCAATATTGAAAATGATTGAAGAGGCAGGTTTTAAAATAGTTGCTATTAAAGCTACGCGGCTTACTCCCGAATTGGCAGGCAAGTTTTATGCAGTTCACAAGGAAAGGCCTTTTTATACAGATTTGTGCAAATACATGTCCTCAGGACCAATCATAGCTGCCATCTTGGAAAAAGAAAATGCAGTAGAAGATTTCAGAACATTGATAGGTGCAACAAACCCTGATAATGCAGCTGAAGGTACTATAAGAAAGATTTTCGCAACCTCTATTGAGGCAAATGCAGTTCACGGTTCTGATTCTGATGAAAATGCTGAGATTGAAGGTAATTTCTATTTCAGCCAATTGGAAAGAATTAAGTAATCCCTGAAAATAAAATCAAAATACCCACGATGGAATTCGTGGGTATTTTTATGTCATCAAGAAAATTTTTGAACTATTTTACCCCATAACTCAACCGCATGGTAATAGAGGCGGTTTTGTCTTTTGAAGACGTATTGAAAGTACCTCCCCAGGAATAGTCTTCCGTGGAATTCTGTCCCGTGATCTGAAAAATCCCCATACTTGCCGAAATCAAATTCCCCAATTTGGAACCTGAATTTTGAGCTATTTTTTCTGCCCTCAGTCGGGCATCCTCAGTAGCGATAGCAATCATCTCAATTTTAAGACTTTCCAGTTCTGTATAATAAAACCTAGGAGCCTGAGAGTAAAACCGCACACCCTGCAATAACAATTCACTGATTTCCCTGGAAATCTGCTCTACTTTTTCAACTTCCCTGGACTCAATTTTTAAAGATTGGTTCAATTGATAACCCAAAAAGGTCTGTCCCATGTAATTGCCGGAACTACTGTAATTTTGCTGGTACATTGGATTGATACTGACAGCCTGGAATATGATCAGGTCCTTGGGTATGTCTTTGGATAACAAATAGTCAGTTACTGCTTTCCTGTCTTTTTCCAGATCTGAATAAGCCAGCTTAATATCCATGTTTTCACGGGCAAATGTACCTTCCCAGACTATCATATCCGAGGTAAAATTCTTTTGGCCTAAGCCGGTCACATCAATCGTTCCGGATTTTTTATTCCTATTCACAACCGCATTGCCCAAAAGGGCAGCAGCAATTATTATGGCCAAAGCAAAAATGACAGCCGTAAGATGATTTTTCATAAAGAAGAGGATTACTCCTATAAAACTACAATAAAATTCCCTCTATATATTACAAGCAAAAGAGAAATTAACGGCCGCCTCCACCGCCACCGCCTCTTCCTCCTCCGGAAGATCCCCCTCCTGAAGATCCACTTCCTCCACTACTTCCAGCCCCGGAAGAACGGTTGATCGAATTGGTAAGGGATCTGTTGATATGATTCCCCAAAGCACCATAGGAATAGGCACGGGATCCGGAATACCAGGATGTTCTGTGCTGGTTTTGAAGGCTGGCCCTTTCCATTAAGGTTTGGAACTTCTTTCCCCAGATCTTATCCACCTTGAAAGCCATGGCATAGGGAAGTAGCTTTTCGAATACCTCCGGGGTCATTTGGGGTGGATTGAACATCTGAAGTTGCCTTTCTTCAGCTGCACTCAAATACCTTTTGAATCCGTCAATTCTAGCCTTTAAGTCCAGTTTCTCCTCACTGGGCCTGCGAATGAGATAGATATAAGTAAAAAAGGAAATGATTGCGAAAACAATAAATAGAATAAGAATAAAATTATTGAGTGAAATGGCACTTTTGGAAAATAAATAATAGGATCCTCCTAAAAACAACATACCGATCAATGAAAAAAACAACCAGTTTGTCCCTCTTTTTTTGATTAAGGAAATACTGATAAAAACCACAAAGAAAATCGCTAAAGGAAGTATTGGAACTTCATCTATATTAAAATCCCAGTTCGGTGTCTTGTAATTGTTAAAATCAAACCTACTGGCAACCCATCCATATAAAACAAAAATGGCGATTGGGCCAAACCAAAATTTCCAATTGCTTCCTTGGGTTAAAAAAGGTTTATGCTCAGTAACCAGACTGTTCATATAGGCTTGATACATGCTTTTAAAATGACTATTGAATTTACCATCAATTACCGCAATATTTTTATTGGTAAAAAAATACTGCATCAACACTTTTTCTTCTTTGGATAAGGTCCCATCATCATCTTTCAATTTGACCAAATTGAATACGGTGGATTTAATTAATCCGAACAAGACATCATTGCTTTTCTCTTCAATCCTAAGGAATCCTCTCACAGCCAGATTAACAATGGATGCAGAAATTAAATCTCCCAAAAAATAACCCTTGTGAAGCATGCCCATTGAAGCAGGGGATAATCCGGAAGGCGGATCAAATTCAGGTATAACAGTTGGTTTGGGAGGATCCACTCCATACTTATACCAAGTAAAGATGTAATATACCAGTAGTACAAAAACCGTAATCCCTGTAAAAATAAGTAAGCCAAACTGCTCATAAAAGGAAGGCGGAGGAGGAGGACTCAAAATCCCTTTTGTAAATCCGGTTGCAATGGTCAGGTTTTGCCCAGAAGCAAGGTTTTCTGCCCTGAATATCATTCTACCATCGGGAAGCGTTTCTGTACTGCAGTTTTGTTCAGTGGATCCTGAATATCCTGTATAGCATGAAGATTGTAAAAATTCCGCTTCCTGAGGAATTTGGACAGCTGCTGAAATGCTTGCTATTCTAAAAACCCAACCAAAGCCATTCACATTCCAATAAAGCTCATCATAATCCTCAAAATAGCCCAATTGCCCTTCCGCAGTATACATTATTTGAAAAGTATACCAGCCTGGATCCAAAAAAGTATCATCCCCTACATTGATAAGCAGATCTCCCTGCTTCTTCTCTGTATTATAAGGTGTATCCTTGCCATTCATTTTTACGCTAATGACCTTATACTCCGTTTTGACGGTCTTATAGCGGTAGTCTGTTCCCGTCAGGGGAAGCCTCCTGACTATTCCCCGTCTAATTTGGTCACCGGCAGCATAGATTTCTATAGTTTCCGTAACGGTTAATAAACTGGATTGGTCTACCTCCAGATCTGAATGAAATGACCTGATGTATTCTTCCTGAGCAACCAGCTGAAGTGAAAAACCAAAGAAAAGGAGAAAAAATAAGCCCCTCACTTGAAACTTACTTTTGGTACGGCTCTTTCCCCTTCATTGTCAAGTTCAAAGAAAGTTGATTTTTGGAACCCAAAAGAATTGGCCACCATATTGCTGGGAAATGAATCGATCAGTATATTCTGGTCCCTGACAGAACCATTATAATACCTTCTTGATCTTTCAATATCCTGTTCAATAGCGGAAAGATCCTGTTGCATCTGAAGGAAATTGGTATTGGATTTTAAGTCCGGATATCTTTCTGCCACGGCAAAAAGGCCAGTGATCGCGCGGTTCAGGTTATTTTCTGCAGCCTGTTGATTTTCCACTCCTTTGGCTGATAGCGCCGCAGCACGGGCATTGGTGACGCTTTCAAAAGTTTCCCTTTCATGGGTTGCATACCCCTTGACTGTTTCGATCAGGTTGGGAATCAGGTCATACCGTTTTTTTAATTGGACATCTATTCCGCTCCAGGCTTCAGAAACAGTGGTCCTCAATTTGACCAACCTGTTATAAATTCCAATAGCATAAAATGCCACAGCCAATCCAATGGCCAAAATAATCAGTAATGCAGTCATATATAAGATGAGGGTTAAATGAAACAATTGATTCTAAAAGTTAACAAATAATATTTTCACTTCCAGCATTTTGTCGAAAAAGGAAGAAATTCACAATACCCTTTGCATATATTTCTGGCTAAGTGGATTAAGAATATCGACCAAATATCCATTGACAATGGCATATCTTAATTCCCCATTTTTTGCCAAAAAGAAATTCGGTGTACCCCCACTTCGGATACCTGTTGAAACAGCGCTATTATTTTTCATCACTAAAAGCGGTAATCCATGTAATTCACGATCCAAGGATTCCTTAACTGATACTGCCAAAAAACCCTCTTTTAATAATTCCAAAGCTTTTTGATTTGAAATTTCAGCCAAGTCCTTAAACAATGATGGATAAACTTTACCTTCCACCACTTCCAGTCCAGAGGCATCCAATTCCTCAAATCCATAAAAAATGGACAAATCCCCTAAATCATCGACAACCCCATTGACAAAATAGGAACCATGGGCGTCTGTTTCCCTTCTCCTGATTCCCAAATCAATTTCAAAAACGTGTCCTTCCTTTTCCATAGGAATGTTCCTAATGACCAAATCCATCAGACGGATAGCATTGTCCGGTATGCTGTAATACTCATCCAAGGAATAATCCGTATAGGATTTGTCAGCGATTTCCTGTAAAGCATGCAGCATGATCATAAAATTGAATTTTCTGATTACCTGCTTTTCAGGATCATTGGGATAGCCTCCTGATTCTATCAAGATGGTACTGGTACCCCATTTTTGGAAATTATCCCCAAAAGCTCTTGGTTCGAAGGCATCATCATATTTACCCACGTGTCCGGGGGCCACTTTTTGCATGACCCTGTTCATGCCGACAATGACCTGTAATGCCCTTTTTCTGACATCATTGACCTCAGTCTCAAAGTTGTAAGCCGGCGCCAAAACAGAAATGGTCGCCGGTGTTGGAGACTCTCCAGCTGTATAATAAACCTGTTGGTCGTGCAGGTTAAAGCCAAAGTCAGGTGAAAAAGTATCTCTTGCATTTTTTAAGATTACTGCTTCGGGGGAGGCCAATTTGATGGCATCCCTGTTGAGGTCTATATCCAGCGCATTTCTCCTGATCCATTGGTCCATGCCATCCGGGTTGACCATAGGGATAAAACTTAAGGTGAGTTTTTCCTTGAGTTTATTTCTCAGATCCTCAAAACCATCACCCTCTCCTTCAAGAAAATTAAAAAGGTCAAATAATGCCATCGTCGCGGTGCTTTCATTGCCGTGCATCTGCGACCAAAGCATAACCTTCGTGGGTCCATTCCCGATGGTCATTTGGTAAATGGGTTTGTCCTCCACAGATCTGCCAATTTCTTCAACCAAAAAATCTCCCTTTCGATTTGTTACCAATTGGAGCACATCTGCCTGCTTGAACCTGCGGTGATTTACAGATTTCTCTTGGAAAAGTTCATAAGCCTGCTCCAAGATATCCACATCTATTTCTTCTTTCTCCCCTGCCGGTTGGCAAGAGAAAAAGATAGAAAAAACCAAGATAGATAAAAAACTGAAAAGAGGATTTTGTTTATAGTACATGGCAAGTACGGGTTTAAAATTATTCGACTAAGTTATGAACTTAGGCAAAAAAATAAATTTACTTTTGCTCCAAAACCAAAATTTTCTCCATGAAGCTGTCATTCTTTGTTCGTGATCTACATTTAAAACATACGTTTACCATTGCGCATCAGAGTCGGGACGTGCAGGATACCATCATTGTTAAACTGGAAGATGGTGAATTTTTTGGTTTGGGTGAGACCACCACCAACCCTTTTTATGGCATGACAGCAGAGAATATCAGCCAAAGACTGGAGGCCGCCAAAGATTTGGTGGAAAGGGGAGAATGGTATAGCCCGGAAGAGCTTTGGGAAATGGGGAAAGAAATATTCCTGGACAATCCCTTTGCCCAATGTGCAGTGGATATGGCGGCATGGGATATATACACCAAAAAAAAAGGGCAAAAACTTTATGAATTCCTAGGTTTAGACCCTCAAGAAATACCTGTGACCAATTTTACCATAGGGATTGATAGTATAGAAAAGATGGTGGGAAAAATGAAAGAGGTGGATTGGCCGCTGTATAAAATCAAATTGGGTACCGACAATGACTTGGAGATTATCAGGGAATTGAGAAAGCATACGGAATCTACTTTTAGAATTGATGCCAACTGTGCCTGGACGGCCGAACAGGCCATCCGTAACGCTGAAGAACTGGCCAAATTGAATGTGGAATTCATGGAACAGCCACTGGGAAAAGATGATCTGGAAGGAATGAAGGAGGTATACAAGTATTCAAAACTTCCTGTAATGGCCGACGAAAGCTGTATAGTGGAGTCCGATGTCAAAAAATGCCATGGGCTTTTCCACGGGATCAACGTCAAATTGGTCAAGGCCGGAGGCATTACTCCGGGACTCAGGATGATACACGAGGCCAAATCCTTGGGAATGAAAACCATGGTAGGCTGCATGACAGAATCATCCATAGGGATTTCCGCCATTGCGCATATTGCTCCGCTTCTGGACTATGTTGATATGGATGGTGCTATGTTATTGAAGGAAGATATTGCCAAAGGGGTTGAGATTACACCGGAAAAAGTCGCTTTCCCTGAAGGAAATGGCATTGGGGCGGTTTTAATTAAATAAATATATACCCTTTCTGTATTCGTCGGATATTGGTAGATATTGAGATGTTGGGAAATTGCTTCCCCTTCAGGTCGAATTTGACAATTCCTAACTCCCAAATCCTAAATACGGAGATGTTTCGCTACGCTCAACATGACGGAGGGTTTATTCCCCATCAGTATTCAGATTTCCCGATTCTTTTTCCTGCCAGCCATGTCTTGTTTCTTGCGTCTTGTTTCTTAAGTCTAGGACTCACGTCTCTCGCATCTCGCTTCTCTAAAAAGCTTCCCCAATAAACAAATAATACCCGGTCCCTTCCTGGGTAAATGCCACATCAAACCGGGTGTAAATATCTTTTTTCGGAAAAAGTAAAAACCGCAGGCCTGCACCGGCTGTCCAAACTACTTTATGAATGGCTGCTTTTGAGAAATCTGGAAAGACGGTTGCCGTTCCGGCAAAAGCCGAAGCTCCTATTCTTTTCGAAAAGCCCAAGGGAAGAGGAAGCATTCTAAATTCAAGTTGGGTTGCCAATTGGTTTTTATCCCTAAACCTTCCGAGGTAATATCCCCGCATCATACTATCTCCGCCCATCAAGGATAGCTGATTGAAGGGTACTTCGCCGGAATTGAACTGGCCTAAAAACTGCCAGGCCAGGACATTTTGTTTGCCAACAGGTCTAAAAATCCGTGTATCAAAAATCAGGGTATTGAAATCAAATGTACTGAGACCGGGCAAATACCTTAGATAAGCCAATTCTGCAAAATGTCCTTTTCTGACATTAAGCACATTATGCCTGTCATCATAGACCAATCCCAAGCCCAATCCGAAATTGGTGGATCCTTCAGCGCCTAATGGCAATTCAAATTCAGCTGCTTCATCCGATGGTTTGAAGGCCACACGGGAAAGCCTTTGGAAGTCAAATTCAAGTCCCCCATAAAAATTGTTTCGGATTTCCCTTAAAACCCTTTCTTTGATCATGATCTGATTGGCGTCCACTAAGGCCAGATAGTCTTTAGGGGTATCCATACCAATACCATGGTATTTCAATGGGAAACTTTGCAACCTGATTTTTCCAAGAAAAAACCATTTGTTCTGATCAGAGTAAATAGCATGGTCCAGCCAAATGCCAAACTGATTTTCCAAGGTAACAAATGTAAATCCGTTTATTTCGCTTAACCTGTTGGAGGTATCCCTCTTGGCATAGTAAACATATAGTGAAGAAAACCCAATTTCCCAGCTGGTTTCCGGGGCATATGCCAAAGTAGGATAAACCAGAAACTGTGGCTGGCTGATATCAGTAGTGTCATTGAAAATACTATTGATATATTTCTTTACAAAATTTTGAGGGAAGGCTGGAAAAGCACTAATTAAAGAAATCAAAAATAAAAGTAATAGTCTTTTTCCCATAGTCAGGAGGATAGCAATCCGGCTTTAAAATTAGGTGATTTTACCCGGTAAAACTCATCAAAAAGATAACAAATAGTAAAATTACACCTGGGTCCGGTTGAGATTCATGGTTTTTAAGGACGGAAGCTCTGGAAAATCCCCAAATGATTTGATTACCTGAATTTTACAACCTTACCATGGGCCTTGGAAGTCATTTCCTGTGGAATAGATTCACTGATTTCTTTATAAAGTAATTCCACCAACTTCTTTTTAAGAAAACTTCTAGTCAGTACTATACTTACTTCACGGATCGGTTCCTCTCCTTCAAAACGACGAAGTCTTTTCTTCTCTTCTTCAGTCAGATAGAAGGTGGACAATTCGGGCAACAAAGTAAGGCCTTTATATTGGTTGACCATATTTTTAAGCCCTTCCAATGATCCGCTCTCATAATGAAAATTCATTCTTTCAAACTTTCCCTGATTACATAAGTTCAGAACTTGGTCTCTGAAACAATGTCCCTGTTGCAACATCCACATATCATCGCTGTCCAGGTCAGTTTTGTTCAGTTTTTCCTTTACCAAGAGCTTGTGTCCCTTAGACATATAGGCTAGGAATTTCTCATAGAAAATAGGTTTTTCCAAAATACCGCTTTCTTCTAATGGGGTAACCACTATTCCGAGATCCAATTCATCGTTTTTTAGTTTTTTGATGATTTCCTCAGTCACCAATTCCTCGACCTGAAGTTTGACATTAGGGTATTTTTCCAAAAATCCCTGAATAAAACGATGTAATAGGTAAGGAGCCAAAGTGGGAATAATTCCCAATTTGATAACCCCACTGATGTCCCCCTTGAGATGTGAAACCAGCTCATAAATTCCTTTACTTTCAGAAACCACCCGCTTGGCCTGGTTTATGATCTGCATGCCTATTTCGGTTGTGATCACCGGCATTTTGGAACGGTCAAATAAAATTATTTCAAGTTCCTTTTCCAGTTTGCTTACCTGCGCACTGAGGGTGGGCTGGGTCACAAAACAGGATTCCGCTGCCTGGCCAAAGTGCCTGAATTTGTCCACAGCAATAATATATTCAAGTTGTTGAATCGTCATTTTTTGATGGAAAAAGGAATTATTACACCAGAAATTACATGAAGCATCAAATATAAAAATCTTTTTCTTTTTATTTAGATTTGATTTAAATAATGATTATTTTCGCCCCTCTAAACCGTTAAAAGATATGTTCAAGAACATTCTAAAATCATTTGTATTCGCCTTAGGTGGCGTCATTCTGTTTTCTTGCGGATCTGGCGAAAAACAGGAGGTGGTCAATGTGTATACCCATAGACATTACGAAGCTGATCAAAAGTTATTTGATATGTTTACTGAGGCTACAGGAATCAAAGTAAATGTTGTTTCCGCTTCTGCAGATGAATTAATCCAAAAACTGGAATTGGAAGGAGCCAATTCTCCCGCTGATGTACTGATAACTGTTGATGCCGGCCGACTTCACCGTGCGGAATCAAAGGGACTACTTCAGCCAGTTAGTTCAGAAACTTTAAATACCAATATTCCTGCAAAATTCCGGGACCCTGAAGGATACTGGTTTGGCTTGACTTTCAGGGCAAGGATTTTGGCCTACAGCACAGAAAGGGTAAACCCAGAAGAATTGACTACCTATGAAGGATTAACCGAGGCAAAGTGGAAAGGTAGAATATTGACAAGAAGCTCTGAAAATATTTATAACCAATCTTTGTTGGCTTCCATCATTGCCAATGTCGGTAAAGAAGGAGCGGAACAATGGGCTGCAGGATTACTCGCCAATATGGCAAGAACTCCAAAAGGAAGTGATAGGGACCAGGTGAAAGCAGTTGCTGCAGGAGAAGGCGATGTGGCTATAGTCAACACTTACTATATAGGCATTATGCTCAATGATGCCAATGAAGAAGAAAGAAAAGCAGCAGAAAAAATTGCCATCTTCTTTCCAAATCAAGAAGACAGAGGTACCCACATCAATATTTCAGGAGCAGGGGTTACCAAATATTCCCCTAATAAAGAAAACGCCGTCAAACTTCTCGAATTCCTTTCCAACCAAGATTCCCAGGAATTCCTTGCCAATATCAACTTTGAATATCCTGTAAATCCAAAAGCGGAATTTTCAGATTTATTGAAAAAATGGGGCAGTTTCAAGGCAGATGACCTCAATCTTTCAGTACTGGGTGACAACAACAGCGAAGCTGTGCTCATCTTTGACAAAGTGGGATGGAAATAGAATAAAAAATTGGAAGTTTTAAAAAGAAATTATTATTGGTGGAATAAGTGGACCGGCTATTCATTGCTGATCTTGTTATTGGTAGCTACCCCCTTATTCACCATTTTCATCAAGTTATTTGATAGTCCGGGAGGGAGTTGGTCTCATATTGCCAACAACCTCCTTTTCGGCTATTTTCAGAACACAATCCTACTCCTTTTGGGTGTGGCATTCTTTACTTTTTTACTGGGCGTGAGTACAGCATGGCTGGTTTCCAACTATGAATTTCCTGGCAGAAAATATTTCGAGTGGCTGCTCATTTTACCCTTAGGTTTTCCAGGTTATATCATGGCCTATACTTATGTGGGTATTTTGGATTATACAGGCCCCTTACAGGTTTTTCTAAGAAATACCTTTGATATCAATTTTAGAGGAAGTGTAATTGATATCATGAACCTTCCCGGGGCCATCTTTATTCTTTCGATTACTTTATTCCCTTATGTTTTTTTAATAAGCCGATCCTCTTTTGTCGGGCAATCCAAAACCCTGCAGGAAGCATCATTTCTCTTGGGGACCAACAGACTAAAAACTTTTTTTAAGGTAGCCTTGCCCATGGCCCGACCGGCCATAGTAGCAGGTATTGCCTTGGCTTCCATGGAAGTGCTGAATGATTATGGTACTGTCAAATATTTTGGTGTCAATACCTTTACCACTGGGATTTTCAGGGCTTGGTTTTCACTTGGAGATTCCTCCACCGCCATCTACCTGGCTGCCATTTTGATGGTTTTTGTTTTTGTAATCCTTTATCTGGAATCTATTCAAAGGGGACAAAGACAATATTCTTCCGTACATGGAGTCCAAAGACCTACGGCGAGGCTACATCCTACTTTGTGGAAAAAATTATTTTATTCCGGTGCTTGTCTGTTCATATTTCTTTTGAGCTTTTTATTTCCATTTCTTCAGCTTATCCATTGGGTAAGTATGACCTATTCCAAAGTGGTGAATAAGGATTTCTTCCTTTTGATTTACAGAAGTTTTGGACTGGCGGCCATAAGTGGAATCATTATTGTTTTCTTTTCTGTGGTACTTCTCTATGCTTTGCGCTTAAGTCCCTTTAAATGGGTAAAGAATATTACCAAAATAGCGACCTTGGGTTATGCTATACCAGGGGCAGTAATTGCTGTTGGAGTCATGATCCCCTTTATTGGCCTCGACAAATGGATCTATGGAACTCTAATAAGTTCCAAAACCGCGGGACTCTTTTTTTCAGGAACCCTTTTTGCGCTGGTGTTTGCCTATATCGTCCGATTTATGGCAGTGGGATATAATCCAGTTGAGGCGGGTTTTCAAAAAATCGGAATCCATGTAAATGAAGCCAGCAGGCTGTTGGGGACAAGAAGTACAAAGACGCTATGGAAAATTGATCTTCCTCTCATTAAGACAAGCTTGGTATCCGGCATAATCCTGGTTTTTGTCGATATATTAAAAGAATTACCTTTAACTTTGATCCTTCGGCCTTTCAATTACCAGACCTTGGCAACCAAAGCTTTTGATATGGCTACCAATGAGATGATAGCCGAGTCAGCCAATGCTGCCCTGATTATTATACTGACCGGAATTATTCCAATAATTTTCCTGAACAGATTGTTAAAATAAAGAAAACTTTAGGCCAATCGAATGAGTATTCTATCCCTTAAGCAAGTCAATAAAAAATACAGTCAAGAGCAGGAATTTGCCATCAAAGATGTTTCCTTTGAAGTAGAGGAGGGAGAGATTTTGGCATTAGTGGGTGAGAGCGGATCGGGGAAAACCACTTTGCTGCGCCTAATTGCAGGATTGGAACATCCTGATTCAGGCCTGATTTCACTTTCAGGACAGATCATAGTGGAAGGAAAAAAATCTGTCCCTGCCCATGAAAGGCAAGTGGGCATGGTTTTTCAGGATTATGCGCTCTTTCCCCATTTGACCATCCTGGAGAATGTCAAGTTCGGACTGAAAAAATCTCATGCTGAAAAAAAGGCGAAAGAAACTTTGAAATTGGTCGGTCTGAAGGAAGATTACAATAAATATCCCCATCAGCTTTCCGGAGGCCAGCAACAAAGGGTAGCCTTGGCAAGAGCCATTGCTCCAAACCCAAAAATATTGCTGATGGATGAACCTTTCAGTAATCTCGATGCCCTGCTGAAAGACCAGGTAAGGGAAGAGATCAGGCAGATTATTAAAAAGACAGGGATAACGGCCATTTTTGTGACCCATGACACGAAGGACGCTCTTTCCACTGCGGATAGAATTGCCATTTTGCATAAAGGCTACCTTCAGCAAATTGACATTCCGAAGATACTCTATGAAAATCCTGTCAACCCTTATGTGGCCAATTTTTTTGGAAAGCGAAATGAAATCACAGCCATCCCAAGTGAGGAAGGCTATTATACTTCCTTTGGTTTTATAACCGATCCAGAGGCAAAAAACCATACAGGAAAAATAAAGTTACTCTTCCGGCCTGAGCATGGTGAGGTAGTACAACGCGACGGACAACAGCTTACCGGGAAAATTGTGAAGATTTCCTATTTTGGAAGCCATCAGATGGTGAAATTGGCAGATGATGAAGGTACTCGGGTCACCATCCGGACCAATCCGGGAAGATCCTTTGAGGGTATGGAAAGGGCCTGTTTTTATCTATGGAAGTACGATGTAGAAGAGGCGTTTTAGACACCTGAATACACGATCAGGCCCAGTCCCAAAATAAATAAAAGGAACATTCCGGCAATTAATTTAGAAGTTCCCTTCGGTGCATTTTTAAATTCTTTCCAAATAAAAACCCCCCAGAAAGCAGCCACCATAGTAGCTCCCTGTCCCAGACCATAAGAGATGGCAGGACCAGCCTTCTCCGCGGCAATTATGCTGAAAGACATGCCTATACACCAAATAACTCCTCCCAAAATACCCACCATATGAATAGGTAGCTTCCCTTTGAAATAATCTGTTGCCATCAAAGGAGGTCCTTCAATAGGCTTCTTCATTAAAATCGTGTTGAAGACAAAATTGCTCATCAAAATGCCGATTGAAAAAACAAAAACAGCCCCATATGGAGTAAACTTCCCTCCTTCAGGACTCGAAAAGTCCAGGGACATGGATTGGGCCACAAAGAAGTAAAAAAAGGACATCAGAAAACCACCCACAAGGGCCAGGAGTAAACCTATTTTCGCATTTTTCTGGTCTTTTTGGGCCAGTTTACGATAAGCAAGGGCATCCAGCACAATCGCCAGGACTACCAAAGCCACACCGGCGAACAGTAGCATGGGGTTGCCCTTTTGGGTAGCGAAATAATTGACCAGTACACCCAATACCAAGGCTAGGCCTATTCCTACAGGAAATGCTACGGACATACCGGCATAGGCTATCGCGGCCACGATGAGTATATTGGCCAGGTTGAATATCACGCCTCCAACAAATGCCAATGAATAACTTTTCCTATCAGCTTGGAATAGGTCTTCTGAAAAACTTCTGCCCTCCTCCCCGGAACTTCCCAATGTATACCCGAAGAAAAGCGCCAATAGAACGATACCGATTACATAATCCCAATAAAACAGTTCAAACCGCCATTCCTTACCGGCCAATTTTTGGGTATTAGCCCAAGAGCCCCAACATAACATGGTAATGAAACAAAATACTACAGCAAGACTATAAGATTCGATGATATACATGGCTTTTGTTATTTAGGGTCGACCAATTGATAATTTTCCAGGGTATTGTAGAAATCTTTCATTACCGCATCCCGGTCAAAGTTTTCCCAAAGTATGATTTTTCTGAAATTCTCCGGCCTCTCTACCCATTGGTTATCAATGAGTATGGGGGCAGGTATCTCTCTTTTTTCTCCCCATTTTGGGTTTTTGAGAACTGCTGCTGCCACCATGTCAAACAATGCCCTTGAAGGCGGGTCACCATGGTAATCGATATGCTCAAATAGACTCACTGCATAATCCCCGAAATTGTAGAATTCTCCTCCATGACGACCTTCTATAGGAATTTTAATTTGTGGACCCTTCCCTGGCATTCTCTCATTGATTTCCTGTTGGGTTACTTTTACAGCATCTGTTCCGCTAGGCTCCCCATACCGAACCGTAACCATTTCAAAAGGAACTTTGGTGTTGAGCACAAAATTCATGGAAACTGTATCATTGTCCTGATTGTATTCTCCGGGTTTGGGATAATTGGAACCCAACCAGACCACCCGCACCTTCTCTGCAATACTTGGATCTCTTTCCAGAGCCAGGGCCACATTGGTCAATTTGCCCACGGCCAAAAGGATCAATTCCTGTTCATGCTTTTTGTTTGCCTGCTCAAGGATAAAATCCACTCCGGCTTTTCCATCAAAATCTCCCTCCTTTACATGCGGTCGGATGCTTTCAAATGAGCCATCAACTCCCTTATACAAAGGTATCAGCCCATATCTCTCTCCAAGTTGAAGGATTCGCTTGGCTTCCTCATAATGCCCATCAATATTTCCTCCGCTCTTTGTGGCATTTACCGTCACACCTTCCAGGTCAAAAGTGGGGCCATTGACCAAAAGATACATCAAGGCAAACTGATCGTCCAGTTCGTTATTGGCATCGGTATCATAGATCAGACGCACTTTTGGCGATGTTTCACTGACTGTGCTATGCTCTCTGGCTTTCTCTCCTGATTGACAGGAATAAAACAAAGGCAGGAGGCATGCAAAGGGTAAAATCAATTTGTTCATGGTGTTGATAGGTTATTTGGTGAAATGGTTTATTGCGTACTAATTATTACTCTTCGGTAACTTACCAGGGACGGTTCTCCTTGATCTTTTACCTGCAAAATAAGGTGAATGTCGAAATTATCGATGTTTTTTGGTATTTGGAGATATTGAACCGAATGCTCAGGATCACTGATCAGAAATTCTCCGGCATAACTATCTGCAAGTTCATACCTGAACCAATAAAATTCCAGTTGATCACCATCCGGATCCAGGGATGCAGAGGCATCAATTGAAATGAATTCTCCAGGCTGGCCTTTGATCTTCAGAATTTTACCGGAAGCATCACCGTTTACCACAGCTATAGGTTCATGGTTTACTTCAGCAGCTTCCTTCAAAGACCATAACAATCTGTTTTTAAAACTGTTGTTGACGGCTTCGTCCCATCTTTTAAGTTCGATTTGGTCTATTCCACAAGTTGTATAATAGTTATCAGGAAAACTGCTTCCCATAGGTTGAAACAGACTTCCCCAGCTCCCCTGAGTAGGGTCTTGAGGGTCATTTAGTCCGAAAACAGCACTTAGCAAATAGAAGAAAGAAGGGGAATCCCCTTCACCTCCCTCATCATAGATTTCCGACATTGGCCCATGTCCATTGACCTCCTTCGAGGTGATGGGTTTTTTCCAGTTAGGGTCCCTGCTCCACACGTAATGCCAAAAATGCCCATTGTCATATAGCACCCTACCTAATTCAACAGGTTCTTCTCCATATGTGGGGATAGCAGTTCCAAAATCAGCGCAGGTTTCTTCCTTCATTTTCAGGAAATCAGCAAAAAATTCAAAAGAGATGTCCTGAAAGAGGATGCCGAACAAATGGATTTTCGGAAGGAGCTTCCTGAACCTATCTTCTCCGTGTTTTTCACGGAAACGGTGCAGGGCCTGTACCAAAGTGATGGTACCTCCCCAAGCCTGAAAATAAATGGGGCGGTCATCTTCCTTTTCGAATACTTCTACCAAAAAATCACTCCCCTCTGAATCTTTAGGTTCTCTGTGCGGTGTAAGCCCCTCTCCGATCCAGTCATGATAATACACCGAATCCCATGAGCTGGTGACATATCGGTCAGCAATATGGTTGGAAAATTCCAAGGTGTTGGTCAGCCAGATTATGGGTAAAGCCCCTCTCCCCTGCTTGGTAACAGCCATCAATTCCCCGTATCCCGGCAAATCAGGATCATGTTTGCGTAATTGGGGCAATTCCTCCATGTATGCAGTCAGAATGGCCATAGCCTTGTCCCAAGGACCGGTGGCGTCATGGTTGAAGTCCGGAAGCTGATTGGTTACAATCATAGCTTCCAGATCAAAATAGGAAGCATAGTATAAAAACCGGATCAGGGAGTTGCCGTCGTCATGGGTCATATCGGTCAATATGACTGTTCTGAACTTTTCAGGTACCGTCTCTTTTTCCGGTCCAGGCTTCGATAGGCAGGCAAATAGAATCAACCCAAACGTAAAGAGAATGAGTTGTTGGATCAATATTGGAAGTGATTGTTTGTTTTGCATTTTTTTTGGAAAAGAGATGCTAAGCAATTCATTTAATGATTTTAGAATGCTCCTCAAATCAATAATAGGTTTGAGTTCCGGGATCTGTATTTGAATAAATGATAAGAGAATTGACCACCAATTGATACCCTTCCGGGAAGTCTCTTGGCACTAAGCGGATTTCATATGCTTGTTCGGGCAACTCATAATTCCAATAGATTTCGTGTTTCCGAAGATTTTCTTTGGTGGGCATAACCACGGTCTCTATAAAGGTATCATTCAGATATACATCAAGACTGAGTGTATAATCCGGCAAATCTGCTTTATCCTTGATGACTCGACCACTTACAACTAAAGCGGATCCGGTAAATTTTTCTTTGAATTCCAGTTGTCCCGAACCAAAACCCTTCCACAGGTCTGTCCAGGTATTGGCGATTCTTTTTTTAGGGTATAGGCCCTGAAAGGACTCTTCAAATCTGACCGGTTTTACTTTTTGGTAGCTGATTTCCACATGCTCATCCAATATTTTCCCGTCATTCCTTTCTATCATTTGCAAAGCATGGCCATATCCTACTTCATAGACATCTAATAATGACATATTTGTGAAGGCAAATTTTATGCCTTCCACCTTATCCAGGCCCTGTTTCCAATAATCAGGAATATTGCTGTAGCCCATCATGGTCCCAAGTATGCCTGCTGCATTGGCTGGGTTACAGTCTGAGTCATATCCGGCTCTGGTACTGATGTCAATGGTTTTTCCGTAATTTCCTTCTCCATACAATAAACCCAATACAATGTAGGCTGCATTGACACTGGCGTCTATATTAAAAGCTCTGAAAACCCCATCAGGACAACCTTTTTCAGCCGTCCATTTCTTTTGGATTTCAAACCAGGTTCGTTTCCAGTCATCAGGATACATTTGATGCCATTGGATTACATCGGCTATGGTTTTGTAGAACCGGCTTTCCTCTGGAATGGCTTTCAGTGCTTCGCGAACAATAAAATTGATATCGTCACTGACAAAAGCTTGGGTATACATAGCTGCTACATATATACCTCCATACCATCCATCTCCGTAGTTCATGATATGGGCGATGGGATCTGTGATTTCGGCAGCAGCATTGATCATGCCTGGAGCCATGAGACCTGCAAAATCTGCCTCTATCTGGAAATCGATGTCATCTGCATGTGGATTATTTTTCCAATGTCCTGATGCTGGAGGCATCATTCCATTCTGGATATTGTACCGGGCTGCTTGATTGGCATGCCATAAAGGATATTCCGCATTCGCAAATGCACGGGCATGCTGTTCAGCTGGCGCATCCAACCCATGTTCCTCGAATACCTGCACAAAAGTCAGGTCCATGTACACGTCATCATATAATCCCGGACTGTTTTCATACCACCACAACAACTGGTTTTCGTCCCATGGGATAGGAACATGGTCCCCGATCATGGTGCCGTTCCATTGAAACTCAGTTGGTCCTCCATAGGTGCAACCGATGACCTGGCCTGCCCAACCTCCCATGATCTTGTCTTTCAGGACTGATTTATCAATAGTGATTGATTGTCTGTCCACAAAGAGACTGAGAGACTCTTGAGTTTGAATATTGCATGCATACAATATCAAACTGGAAATAATAGCACTGGTAAATATTTCTTTTTTCATAGGTTTTATCCGTGATTTTCAATTGGTCCAGCAAACTCTTTCACCCCGTATTAGGAACCTATCCGTCTGGGTTTTCATCTCCCATACGGACTTGATGATATGACTCAATCTGCTCTCCCGGAACTTGACTTTATCTCAAAGTGCCTCCATCAGGCCACCAAGGATTTTTGTAATAAGGCGATTCGACCACGATTTCCTTTCCTTCCCA
>Ga0114946_10000773_pt1 | contig 21604 bp, 38 predicted proteins | sample WalLakDeSediment_FD_88676 | JGI IMG/M metagenome (GOLD analysis project Ga0114946, IMG submission 88676) | Lake sediment microbial communities from Walker lake, Nevada to study Microbial Dark Matter (Phase II) - Walker Lake 11/02/13 Deep Sediment | ecosystem: Environmental > Aquatic >...
AACGGTTGGGTGTATGAGCAGTAGCCGAACACTAAATTTGATTAGAAGTAGAAACTTAAATATTAACAACTGCAATAGTTAAAAACGCCTAACGGCTATTGCTTATAAACTTTGTTAGGCACAATTAATTATGAATGATTTAAAATGGATTATTGAAAATGGTGACGAAGAAATTGAATACTACTTAGAAAACGTTACTAAAGAGCAATTTGTTGCTGATGTAAAAGAACTAATGAAAAAACAAACCGATAAAAGTGCGATAGAGGAAGCTATAAAAAGATTACAAGAATTACTCTAATTGTGCCTAACACCAAGATAGGCATCCGCGATAGTGGTGTAATAATAACAAACAAATAAACAAAATAGTATGAAACGAGTTACCTATAAATTCACCGGTAATACATTTCTAGATATTCTAGGGATACTTGTAGCATATTTTAAATCTAGAAGAACATGAACATAAATTTAATTGTTGTACAGAAACCTGCTTTTGTAGAATATAATCTACTTGGATCTATTAATATAGAGCAGCTTAAAAAAAATAAAACTGTTAGAATATCTCCAAGTTTTCATACAAAAACTAGAGTATCTACAGTAATGCAGATTGGAAACAATCGTAACGGAATTAACTTTCCTATCGATAACTTTAAAACTTTTGAAAGTAAAGAACATAGTTATTTTACATCTGAAGTTCAGACTTTAAATTATTTTGTCAAATCAAAAACACAAAACTTTGAAGCATATAAAGAATATGTAAAAAGAGTTGTTGAAAAAGCGCTAGTGGAATACATTAACGTAGAACTTGACGAAGTAACTATTGAATTAGAAACGTGGGATGAAAACTATTTTGGAAAATAAAAATGTTTGACCAAGCGTTAACTCTTATGGATAAAATAGAACCTTTTACCGATGAAGAAATTAAAATCATCATGAAAGCTTCTCCTAAGTCCAATTACAAATGCAAGTATTACATCTGGAAACAACATCGCACTAACGGGTTATACATAGGGTTTGCCATTGACCAAATGCCTCATATGGGCAGAAGAACTGCAATGGATAACTCTATCGATGTAATTTGCACCAGACCTATTACCGACAAAGAGTATCTAGAAACGATACAAAATTGGGGTAAGCATAACAGAAAATATATCTGTTGGCATTACAATAACATAAACTTCCTCATGGAAGAAGATCTTATGTACGGAGTTACAACACCTCAAAAATTTATAGATGAGTGTAACCGCCGGAAATTAAATGGATCGTATCAATCAAAAATAACATTTTAATTATGGGTAAACTAAAAATATATTCCTTAGTAAAAAAAGAAAGTGATTTTTTGAATGTAAAACTTACATCATCTCAAGATGTAAATCGTTTCATCAGACAATTTTACGATTCGGATATAGAAATTTATGAATCAGCATTTGCTGTATTTATGAATAGAAGTAATACAACAGTGGGATATGTTAAAATATCTCAAGGAGGTATATACTCTACAATAATGGATAAAGTTCTCATTGCTAAATATGCAATAGACAGCTTGGCGGCAACAGTAATTATTTGCCACAACCATCCTTCTGGAGTATTAACTCCTAGCGATTCAGACATTGGAATAACTGCAGAAATAAAAAAAGGTTTAGATCTATTTAATATTAGATTAATTGATCACATGATACTCACCAAGAACGGATTTTATTCATTCTGCGATGAAGGAATTCTTTAAATCAAAAATATGTCAGAAGAAAATAACATAAACGTATCAGATGATATACTTCACAGCATTGAAAAGCTATGTGAATACTCATGGGCTGATGAGAAAAAAGATTACGAAGAGTCTTTCGGGGAACTTCCTGAAGGATACTTAGAAGATGCAGATAAGCTTACCGAAAAAAAGCATATCTTTTATCACATTTGTGTACTGAATCAATTCGCAAATCAGTAGCTTTAAAATGTTTTTTAAGTCTATTTAGGTACTGGTTGGCAACCACAAAATGCTACCCGTTATTTTATAGCGGGTTTTTTTATTTAATTATTATTAGTAACTTAGTATATGTTTAAAAAATATCACGTAACTGTAATAGATAGCTCAACAGGAGAAAAGCTAGAAACTGTTGTTACTATCGGGTATCTAGGAAAGAAATCAAAACCTTCTGATGTTTATAATGTAATCAAGAACCTTATAGATCCTCAGTATACCTTCGAAGAAAATGATATAATTGAAATAAAATCTATTGTATCAATTCAAATTGCACCTTACTGCCCGAACTAACATTGATCTAAGTAATAAACAAAATCTAAATCTTATGGCAAAAACAAAATCTAAACTTCTAGGAGAAGAATTAACAAACGCCCTATATTTACCTACAAGTAACCATATTCACAAAGGAATTACCAAGCGTGAACACTTCGCAGGATTAGCTATGCAGGGTTATGTTGTCGAAAGACATGCTCAATCTGACGAAGATATAGAGAGGTTAGCTGAATGGTCTGTAAGAATGGCTGATGCTTTACTCAAAGCCTTATCAAAATAAATAGTCATTAAATCCCTCCAATTAATAACTTGGTGTCATTTGTATTGCTAAATAACTCATAGTTCTACATTCAAGCTATGGAGGGATTTTACCTCATTGAGGATTAACGTACCTCAATTTTAAAATAATCGTTATATTTATACCATGAAAAATTACATTCTTTGCTTAATGGCATGCACGATGTTACTCTGTGTGTCAGCCGTCAGTTACGGATCTGATGGTGCTCCAACCACAAAAGCCGATGTTGCCTACGATGTTGACAACCACATCAATTCCCTGGAATTAGATTTTGTTGCATCAAGTTTTGAATCAGTTGTTATGTATGACAACACATCTACCTCGTTTAGCGACAACTCCTACATTGGAGATGTTTCTATGTCTGTAGATAAAGCCGACGCATATATAGACATTCCTATATGCGATAAAGCTAATTATAAATACATAAACAATTACACGTACAACTTGGAAAAAGAAAAAGAACCCGATAGTTATGCTACCTCATATCTCAATTATCGAAACCTTATTCTAAATTTATTTATAAGCAACGTCGAAAAAGATTCAATACGTGATGAGTTCTATAGGGACAAGTCCAGCAAAGTCAGCTTCGTAAAGCTTGAATAAAATTACAACAAAAAGTAAATAGAAAATCCCACTGCAATTATGTAGTGGGATTTTTTTGTGTTTACTATCATCAAACTCAACAGCATGAACCCTTCAACAAAAGAACTCTTAATAAAAAGTTTAGTAAAAGCCCTAACTAAAGAACAAACAGATAGATTAGCATCATTAATTTCAACATTACCCGATGAAGTTATAGATAACCTAGTTAACGAAATAACTAACGAAAAAGGTCTTATCGAGTATAACGGTTTCCAACTTCTAGATCAAGTATTGGTAGAAAAATCAAACGTTTATTCTAGAAATATAAGAGATTACAACATAAAAAATACTACCCCTAACCATTATTTAGGCATCATAACTAAATTCGATGTTTTTCAGCCTGGACTAATAGACATATCTTTTAATTGTAAAAACAGATGGGAAACATCTAAAATATATGCAAGTAATTTAATATTAAGAAAATTGTTATAACTTTAGTCCATATTTTTTGTTTATGATCGTCTATCAGTTACCAAATGGAAATGTTATCTACCTCTCGGTAGAGCAGTTTTTATGTATGACGGAAGACGATATTAAATACTATATTGAATGCGGTGCCGGCAGCAATGGCAATAATGCAAATAAAAAACTTCCCTACGGAAGTAAAGATAAATTCGTTGAAGACGATTTGGAATCAGATAACGATCCCCCCCTAGACATATCGAGTATTGACGACGATGATTTCATAGAACCATTTGATATCAATACTCTTTTCGATTAGTAACCAATATAAACTATATATCATGAATGCAATTAACAACAACGTAAAATACGTGTGTAGCGTATCAACTGTATCAGAAGGTGTACAAAACCTTTTAGTATCTAAGGTAACTCCTTTCAGTGAAAAACAAAAAGAGTTATATGGACGTAACCTCATTGGTCCAAACAATTTCTACACAAAAGAACAATGGTTTGCCTTTAACAGCAACAAAAAGAAACGTATTAAATCAGTACACTTAAAAGCTCAAAATGTATTAAACATTTACAAGCAAGAGCGATTAATCGAGATTACACAAAAAATGTTTATCAATAAAAAAGGAAACGTAAAGAATCTATTTGTTGATACAGAAGTTGATCCTACGTTTAAGTGTACTCTCCCCCTTAAAGCATTGGGGATAACAAAGAACGACATTATAGATCTTTGGATTAAAAATAAAATGCTACCTCTTAATTTTCGTGAATTATAATCATGTACGGAAAAAGGAAATGTAAACAATGTTCAACGGAGATGATTAAAAAGTCTCCGTTGGATATGTTTTGTTCTGCTGATTGCGGATATGCTTATAAACGTAAGAAAGATTCAGCTAAAACAAAGCCTAATACCCTTAAACGTTCTCCAATAAAACCAGTTTCGGACAAAAGAAAAAAGCAAAATGCTGCTTATCTCTTAGCTCGAAAAGTTTACTTGATGGAAGATGCTCATAAGTTTTGTCCAGTAATGAAAGGATTGTTTAATAAAACAGTTCCAGCTACTGAAATTCATCATACAAACGGTAGAGAAAACGATAGACTAAACGATAGGGTTTATTGGTTAGCTGTAAGTCGAGAAGGACATCAATGGATCCATTCAAACCCTCAAGAAGCTAGAGATTACGGATGGCTTATTTAATTTAAAATTTATGCCAAAAAATAGAACAAAGACTGCATACGAAACTTTAACAGAGTTTCAAGAAAAATATCCAGAGTTAACCTTTGATAATGTAGGGTACCAATACCTTTCTAAAAAAGTTCAAGAAGGTTTACATAAAGAAATAAAAGAAATTGAATCGATTCTAAAAAAAGAAATATTAGGATTTGTACAATTCAATCATTTCAAACCAAGAAGAGCAGGAGATTTCGATATTAGATGTCAATACAACTGGGGAGCTGAAGAAGGAAGAAGCTTTATAGGAGTAGGGTATTTTAATATTAAAGAATTCATTCCTATATTTAAAAACTTAAAAGTTAAGTAGCTATGGAAAAAAGATTACTACAAGAGAAAATTCAAAAAGAAACACTGTTGGTGTTAGAAAACTACAAGCAGGCATCTGTTGAATTAGGTACCGGTGTAGGTAAAACTCTGCTTGGATTAAAGCATATGGTTAAACACTATACTGATTACTGTTCTTTTTTAGTAATCGTTCCAAAGTTAACTGTGAAAGATAGCTGGTTGTCAGAGATTAAAACTCACGGGTATGAATTTTTAATCGAACATATACAATTTACTACATACAGAAGCTTAAACAAAGCATCTGTTAAGTATGACTGGACTTATGCAGATGAATGCCATAACCTTACAGATAGCCATGCTAATTGGCTAACAGAACATAGCAGAATCAATGGTAACATCCTTGGTCTAACAGGTACGTATCCAAAAAGAGGTTCTAAAAAAGAACTTTGCGATGAGTTCATACCTAAAGTGTTTGAGTATAGTATTGATGAAGGAACTGAAGCCGGTATGCTTAACGATTATAGAATATACGTTCATATGCTAGAGTTAAGCAACAAACCTACTCTGATAAAGAAAAACAAATCAGGAGGTCGATGGAAAACTTCAGAACTTAAAGATTACTACGGACTGAATAGCGCTATTGACAAAGCTTTCGGTAAGAAGAAATTGATGATGCGATTGTACCGTATGAAATCTATGCAGCAGTACGATACTAAAGTTAACTACGTAAAGGATATCTTAAAAAAAATCCCAGTAAAAACTTTAATATTTGCTAACACTAAAGAACAAGCGGACATAATCAGCAAACATTCTGTATACTCTAAACATCCTAGAGGTAAAGAAAATCTAAAAGATTTTTCCGATGGAAAGATTTACCGACTCAGCTGTGTTGAACAGCTATCTGAAAGTATCAACATTAACGACTTACAAGTAGGTATAATCATGCATGCGTTTAGCAACGACACAAAGACACGACAAAAAATTGGAAGATTTCTTAGGTTAGTTGTAAACAAGAAAGCAAAAATTCATATCTTATGTTATAAAAATACAATAGATGAAACCTGGGTTAAAAATGCTTTAGAATCTTTTGATCAATCAAAAATAAAATACCATACTCCATGAGCGAATTATACTTACTAAACGACGATGATAACACCTTTCATTATGTATATGCAACGCTTATGAAAGAGTTAAACTTTATGCCTATACAAGCAGAGCAATGTTGTTTGATAGCGCATCATAAGGGGAAAGTTCATATCAAATCAGGAGATATTATCGAGCTTTTAGAAACGCAAACTGCGTTAGAATTAAAAAAAATTAAAACAGAATTAGTAAACCCTTAAACTATGAATACAAACCCTCCATTCAAAGTTCTATGTGTTAACGATAGAAATAAGCCAGCTGAAATACCTATGGAAAAATGGGTAAAGGATAGAGAAATATACACTGTTATAAAGGTAGGTCACACTCTTGATGGCAAAATAGGATTTATCTTAAAAGAGATTACTCTTACTGAAAAAGAATATCCTTTTGAGTTATTTTCAGCACATAGATTTATACCATACACTCCATCGGAAGAAGAATTTGAAGATGAAGGTGCTGAAAATTTTGTAGAATCAATTAAAACTTTAATAACTCATGACTGAGAATTACAATTACGAAAATTTAGAAAATATTTTCCAAGAAGAATTAAACGAAGAAGATCAAGCTATCGTAGCTGAGATTGAAAGAAAGAAAGAAGACATAGAGTTTATGGAAAGAGAATTTCCAAACAAAGGGTATGCCTTTTACCATAAAATTTAAGTTATGAAACTAACTAAAGATGAGGCTAGAATTTTAGCCGTTGCAATTGAAGAATTTAAATTCGAAAATGAAAACCATGAATTTTTCGATACCTTAACTGCGTTAGAAAAAAAACTAAAAAATCACAGTAAAGACAATCGTCGTAAGGGTAGAACATCACAAGATGATTGGTACGATATGTTAAAGCGTTATACTCAAAAAAATAAACTATGAAAGGTTCCGAAGTATTTAAAGAAGCTATAAAAGATTACTTAAGAGGTGAGGCAAAAAAGAATCCTCTATTCCTTAAGACTCTCAAAAAAGAAAATAAAAATATCAACGACTGCTTAACTTATATTTTTAATCAAGTTAAAGCAAGTGGTTTAGTTGGATATCACGAATCAGAAATATATAAGATGGCAGTTCATTACTATGACGAAGATGATATTGTCGTAGGACAACCTGTTACTGATGGAGAAGTTGTTAGCAACCGAGCTGTACAACTTACAGAAGAAGAGATTCAAGCTGTAAAAGAAAGGGCTAAAGAACAACTATTTCAAGACGAGTTGAATGCTCGTAAAAAGAAAGTAGTTAAGAAGCCAGATCTTACGGAAAAAGTTAAAGAAGAATCTACTACATTGTTTTAATGCAACCAAGAACTAAGCTAGAAAAACAAGTAGTTGAACTCTCATCAAAATTAAAACCTCTAGATAGCGATTATCTAGAATATGGTAAACCTAAACTATTTTACAAGTATGCTACCCCTCACTACACTAAAGGAACATGCCTTGAGTGTGGAGAAACAATCAATGAGAATCTTCGAGGTTTAAAGAAAACAACCTGTAAGTGTTCTAAAGAAACTCTTAGAGTAGCTAAAATTAATTACGCATCTACTTATGGATACGTAGTTGTGTTAGATGCTTACCAAGGGTTTCAAGTAATAAGATATATCCAGTTAGAACATTTTATATCTAAAGGTTCTCCGGCTAGATATTCATCTTTCGAATGTGCACAAGAATGGATTTCTGAAAAAGGTAAAGTTGTTGCTCTTTCGTCTAACACGGCAGGTAATTATTATTACGGAGGTAAATACTTTATAAAAGAACCTATAGAAGTTAAATCAGGAATAGGAATTAACAATTTTATAATTCATCCTAAGAAAAAAATAACTCCTTTGCTAAAAAGAAATGGAGTAAAATCTAATTTACACAAAATAAATCCAACGTTGTTATTTAAGCTGTTGCTTTCTAACAATAGAGCTGAAACATTGTTTAAGGCAAATCAATATGGTCTGTTGAAAGATATGGCAAGTTCAAGTTTAGGCGTAAATAATATAAATAAGTATTGGTCTTCAATAAAAATTTGTATTAGAAACAATTACATTATTGAAAATGCATATACCTGGTATGATACCTTGCAACTTTTAAATCACTTCGGTAAAGATTTACATTCTCCTAAGTATGTATGTCCTTCAGACTTAACTAAGTTGCATGACAAACTTGTTGAAAAGAAACGTGAAGAAACTAGAAGGTTGAGATATCTAGAAACTTTAAAAGAGATGAGTGAGTTTAATCCTATATACATAGAGGCTAGACAAAAATATTTCCATTTAAGATTTACCGAAGGTCCTATAACTATTACACCTATTCAATCGGTGTATCAGCTTAAGGAAGAAAGTGATGCTCTAAAACATTGCGCGTTTGAAAATAGATATCACGACAAGGAAAACTCTTTATTGCTTTCAGCGCACGTTAACAATACGGCTATAGAAACAATTGAAGTTTCCTTAGAGAGAATGAAAATAATACAAGCACGCGGTTTTAATAACGAAGCATCTAAATACAACAGCGTTATTGTAGATCTAGTAAAGAAAAATATTAACCAAATTAAAAAAGCCTATCGAAAGAAAGAAAACATTCCCAAGATAGCAGTATAATTATGGATAAAAAGATAATTCATATGTCGTTATCGGATTTACTTAAGAAGTCTGCTATGCAGATATGTTATCTCCGAAAGAACAAAGAAAAAACACCACCAGTAACACCTGGGCAAATTGCAGGCAATGAGGCTGCTCATGCTAAATCAGAATCCGAGTACATAGAGATGCGCGGAACCTTCAAAGTAGGCATGAAAAGTCAAGACTTATTAATACATTACGCATTTGACGAAATTAAATTGTTGGATAAGGCGTGTGTGTTAATAGAACACAAGATGATTAAACCTGGCAGTGTTGTTGAACTATGGTACAGAAATGCATCCATACTACAGACAGTAGTATACCAAGCATTTGCATTAGTTAATCCTGACAGAAACTTAGAAACGGCAACCTTCTTTGTTGACCAAGGCAATCCTAAGCTATCAGTAAATATTGGTAACTCCTACATACGTTCTGAATTACATTTAGGCGATATGGTATTCTCAGCTACTGCAATCAAGCAGGAAAAAATCGTTAGGTTTTACGTAGACAAAGCAAAAGCTACTCTTAACTACGATACTGCTAAAGAGTTCGATGCTAAGTACAAGCATAAAGAGTTTGAATTACTCAATGAGTATTTCAACTTTAGAACTTTGGAAGAGTCTAAAACAATAAAAATTAAATAATATCATGTTATGAAAATTAGCAACTTAGACACCCCTTACAAAGAGTTGGCAATGCTTAGAAAAAAAATGCAAAACGCAACTTCTGACAGATTGCTATCCGGTAAATGTTTTGATTGGAACCTTACACCAGAGGGAGAAGCTTTTTGGGATAAGGTATCGCAAGGAGCTCATCCTATGTTACCCGAAATATCAAAAGTTCAATTAGGAATTCAAGAGGTAGCAATTCGTCCTCAAGTATTGGAAGCAATAGAGAATAAGATACTTAAGAGAATCGATGAACTAAGAGCAAGAAAACCTTTTGATGCTGAACAAGCAGATTGGTTACACAAATTACTCAAATGGAGGGTATGAATCTAAAAGAAACACTAATCTTTATTGATAACTCTAATCTTAAAAAAAAATCTAACATTAGAGAAACAGTAGCAATAAGACATTACATCATTGCTTATATGTACCACGTATTAAAAGTATACAACCTCTCAGAATTAGCACGTATTATGGATAGACATCATGGCTCTATAATACACGCATTAAAAAACGCACACCTATTTCAAGAGGAACGTATATTTGTACGTAACACAAAAAAAGTAAGGGAGCTAGCTCCTATGGATTCTATACCTCCTTACACTTCATCTACAGATACCAAAAGGTTAGACGTTGCATACCACGAGCATTCAAAAACAATGCATGTAACTATCAAACTGCAAAAAGATGAGTTTATTAAATATCTCAAAACTAAAAACCAAAAGGTTGTGCTAGATGCGTTATTCAATATGATTATTGAAAAATTCAAATAGTGCAACCGTAAGGTTGATTTTACTATCATCATAAAAACAATACACATGAACATAAAAAATATACTCGAAGCAAGACAAGATGCTATCGAATACACAAACGACCAACACAATGCGTTAATAAAGATAGAAACTTTCCTTAAAGGAGATAGTTTGTTTTTTATGCTAATAGGTAATGCAGGTACAGGTAAGACAACCATTGCAGAAAATATAGCCATGTACTCCAAAGCCAATATAATGGCGCCTACAAATGCAGCAGTACAAAGGCTAAAAGATAAATTTATGTCTAATTACATCGAAGAAGATAGATTTCAGACAATACATTCTGCTATATACGGAAAGCCTGACAAATCTGGGCATTTTTGGAAAAGTAAAAGTTTAAGAAAAAAGGGTGTTTACATCATAGATGAATCGTCGATGATCAACAACCAAATGTTTTTAGATTTAATTGGAGAAGCTAAAACAAATGCGTGTAAACTAATATTCATGGGTGACAACTTTCAGTTAGAACCTATTGGAGCAGATCCTAAGATATTCGAATGGCATAATGCTCACGATGATTATTTCTTAGAGGCTAACTACGCAAAGCTGAATGAGGTTAAACGTAACGATGGAGTTATCTTAAAGGTAGCTACCCATATACGCACTGTAGCAAAAGCTGAAATTTTAAATCTTGAAGATAAAGACTTTCAGATAGTTGGAAACTTCTCGGAAAACATAATTTCCGATATACAAGAAGATGCTAACTTTGTTATTCTTGTTTCGACAAATAACAGACGGCTAGATTACAATAAGAAAATCAGAGACTTTAAGTTTGAAGAGGAATCGTCAAACCCTGTTAATGATACAGAAAAAGTAATCTCTATTGCCAACCGCGACTTTTTGAATGGGGAGCAGTACGTAATGCTAGATCCAAAAATCATAAAGAAGTTTGACTTGAACATCAACATTGGTACTGATCGTTATCCTAAGTATCAGACATACGTTGCCTATTTGGTATTGCATGACGTACCTGGAAAAGAACAACCAGTTGAAACGCTTTTGGTTCCAAATTATGACCAAGCATCATTGCATGCAGAACAGTTACTGACAGATAGAAGCTTTTCAATGGACAATTTAGTTACCGAATGGCATCAGAGTGGTAAAAACCGAATTCTTTTACCAAAAATTAATATTGCAACCTACGGTTACAGCATTTCTGTACATAAATCCCAAGGAAATGAATGGGATAATGTGTATATTGATTGTGATTGGTTACATGCTAAATGGAGCCATCCTAGATGGTTGTATACAGCAGTCACACGCGCTAGAAAAAAAGTAGAGTTGCGAAGATCTCAATACTTTAAACTAAAAACTAATGGCTAATTACGTTTCGGTTTCAGTTTCTTTGGAAGGAGAAGAAAAAAATATACAGTTGTTGAAAAAATGCTTTAAGGCTACTATTAAAGCCCGAAAGCTAAATCCAAAAATACAATTCATTCTATATGATGATCCACCCCTTCAATCATATTTATGCGGTATATGCTTAGACAACATAGATGATGGTGAATTTAGTTATGAAGCTAGATGGACTCCGAATCCATTAGACATTATTAAAATTGTAAGACTTTTTGGTTTATCTTTCGAAATGATTACCGAAATAGATAATCGTCCTTCAGTTTATAAATATGATTTTCAAACTGATGATTTGTATGTAAAGTATATTACGCAAAAAGAATTTGATGAATGTCAACATTGCTTAGATGATAATTGCAATCACAAAAATCCAAAACAATGTGACCTTTCAGAAAATTGGGAAGAAATGGATACTATTTTAGATAAAAAAGAATGGAATTGTGTATCTAATAGTTATAAAGATTTTGTTAAAATAAAACTATGAGTAAACAAGTTCTATCAATAAAATTCAAAAAGAAAAATGGTAAGTTAGTAATAGATAATTTATTATCTAAAGAACAGTACCGATTGTTTATAGCTCAAGTAAAAGATAATGATTCAGTAAACGCGATATTTGAAATAAAACGTGTCGAAAATACTAAACTTTATCTTGCTAAGATACATGTATGTATAAAAGAATTAGCTGATGAGATGGGAGATACACCAGCTAATGTAAAAAAGCAGGTAAAAAAAGAATGTGGAATGTCTTATACCAAGGATGGTAAAGAAGAATACGATTCTTTTGCTGAATGTTCTAAAGAAGAGCTAGGAAATGTTATAGAAACAATTATCCAAATGGGTAACTTTTTAGGTATGAACCTTACAGGTTATCTTGATCAAGATTAGGAGCATCAGTTTCTATAATGTATCCCTGCTCTTTAGCAGACTCTTCTAACCCAACAAGTAAGTAAAACAAAGGATATAAAATTCTTTCTTTTTCTGTTGTTACTTTACCCGAAGAAATGTTATCTATGATTTTACCCATAGATTCTTTGCTTTCGTTATTGGAAATTAAAATCATTGTAAATGAAGCTTTAATATCCCCATAAAACTTACCGTTAATATCCAATTTGACAATCGAATCTGGATCTAAACATTTTAATTTATCACTCATGGCACAAGAAAATAAAATCGAAGGTACAATAAATAAACTAATTGAAAAATATTCCACAGTAAAAGATTCGTGGGCTCATTCATTAGTTCCTATGCTACAGCATAAAAGTTTTAAAACTCTTATGGAATTTTTAATGGGTCTATTAGACAAAGGAGTTTCTTTTACACCAGGATTTAAATCGATCTTTCAAAGATTTGATGATGCGGATTTAAACAATGTAAAAGTAATCGTTATCTATAGCGGTGAAGAAACATTGCACAACTTTAAAACAGACGAGGTATTAGAACTAAGAGTTCCTTTTACGTCCGATAGTACAAGGAGTGACGCGCATTCCTTTCTTTGGAAAAACTGCATTCAAGTTCTAATAGATTCAATAATCTACAGTAAAATAAAAAAGGTTTTTGTTTTTGTAGGAAAAGATGTTGAAAATATGGGACCAACAAAAAGCAAATCTCATAGCTGTTACTACATACCTTCCGATATATCAGAAGAAGAATTAGAAGCAGTAAAGTTTTCAATCAATGTTGTTTTAGAAAATAACAAATTCGATATGCTAGATTGGTAAAATTTAGCTATATTAGCAACCCCTTTTAATGAATTTATGCATAAACAAAATGAGTTTTTCAGAATAATTGCTAACGAAAACTTAACTCTCGGTGAATATAAAACACTGTATATATTACATTCTTCAAAAAAAGTTTTAACAAAGGATCAAGTATCTAAATACTTAAAAGATCATGACCTAATGAGGGTCTATTTAGACGTAGAAGGAAAGGTTACATCCAAAGGATTAAATTTAATAAAAAGGATTGATGCTTTATTTAAGCCAGCCAAAAAAATAAAAGCCCTCAACGCTTTAGGTGAGGACTATCAAATTAACATTGATCGCTACATAGATACATTCCCTAAAGGAAAGTTACCAAACAATCAATATGCTCAAGGAAACAAGAAAGGTATTGAAGATAATTTCAAATGGTTCTTCCAAGAATATTCTTTTAGTTGGGAAACTATACTTGAGGCTACTGATAAGTATGTAGCAGATTTCAAAACAGACAACTATAAATTTATGCGTACCGCATTTTACTTTATAAAAAAGCAAATAGATGGTCAGATAATCTCGGACCTTGCTAATTATTGTGAAGCAGTGCTATCAGGTGATCATAAAGAAAAAGTTGTATTTAAAAGAAAAGTGGTATGACTAAATGGAAATCTCATGCCAAGCATTACCAAGAAGCATTGGTATATATGCGAAAAAGACAAAAAGGTTTAATCACAAGTTACAAACTTCCATGGCCTAAAATTAACAGCGCTGCAATAGGTGGGTTAGAATTTAATTCCATCACAATTATCGGAGCTAGACCTGGAGGTGGTAAAACTTTAATGAAAGATCAAATCATTAGAGAAGGTTTTGTATTAAATCCAGGTAAGGGAATCAGAGTGTTAGATTTTTCTTTAGAAATGGTTGGTAAAAACTCTAAACTTAGAGAATTTTCAGCCGTCACTAAAAAAAGTTATAAGCATTTATGTTCTGCAGAAATCGAAGGTGTGGTAATAACAGATGAAATTATTGACATTTGTAATACCCATGCTAAGAATTCAGCTAAATGGCCTATAGATGTAGTTGATGTACCTCCAACAATAAAAGAATTTAGAGAAATTGTTGTTGAGTATATGAAAACGTTTGCTGTTAAGTATAAAACAGATGATGGTGTTGAAAAAATAAAGTATTCCGATACCGTAATCTGTATTGATCACTCTGTTCTTATGCGTAAAGCTAAAGGACAATCAACAATGGATATGCTTAATGAGTTTGGTGAAACAATGACCGAACTTAAAAAGCTATTCCCTATTGCTTTTATTGTACTCTCTCAGTTAAATAGAGACATCATGAATCCTTCTCGAGCAGAGAACGGAAAGTATGGTAACTATATAATTGAGTCTGATATCTTTGGTGCCGATGCTTTGTTACAGCATGCCGATTTACTAATAGGATTAGATCGTCCAGCACTACGTCATATTTATGAGTATGGACCTGATAGATACTTAATAGAAGATGATTCGGTATTAGTAGCACACATTATTAAAACCCGAACTGGAGATACTAGAATGAGTTTCTTAAGAGCTCGTTTTGAACACATGTGCATTGATGAAATGATTACTCCACCAATAGCAGAAGTAAAAGGAAAAATAACTAAATAGATAATATGAAAAATGTTTGGAGAAAAGAATAAACTTAATGAGAATTTAACCAAAAAAGAAAAAATAGAAAGATTAAAGTTGAAGCATGAGCCTATGTTTGAAAAATTAGGAATTGCTTCACCAAACTTTATCCCTAAGTGTGTGTTTGGAACACCTCCTGTAATGTATATATTTCCCAGCGAGTTAAAAGAAGGAAAAGATTTGTACATGGAAAAGGTTGACAAAGAATACAACTCGGAAGATCCAGAAAGAATTCTATATGTATGGAAATTCAACCCTGAATATAAAAAAAAGTACCCACAGAAAACTCTTAGCAACAGCGAAGATACTATGAGTATAATCCCTTTTAGTGACTTTGAGCCTATTGTAGAAGATGAGTTCGAAGATGAATTTAATCTGCCTAATCCGGATGAAGACTTACCTCTAAGTGAGTTAACAATTAGAGATTTAGCGGCAATAATTACAGGTAAACCCGTTAGCCATAAGGCTTGGCTAAACAAAATTTTAAAATAAGATGGCAAAAATTAATTTACCAACGGCTCCACAGCCAGCAAAAGTAACAACCCCTAAGAGAACTATTTTGTTTTCTAAACCAAAGGTTGGAAAGACTTCTGTCATAGCGCAGTTGCCTAAGTGTTTACTGTTTGACTTTGAAGAAGGTTCTCTAGCAGTAGAAGCAATGTCTGTACCTATCAAGAGCATTAACGATGTATATGATGTACTCGAAGCTGTAAAAGAAGCAAAGTACCCTTATACTTTTGCAGCAATTGATACATCCTCGGCATTAGAAGAAATGTGCAACGAGGAAGCTGAGAAAAGGTACGCACAAACTCTTGAAGGAAAGGAGTGGTTTAAGAAAGATCCTAACGATCCTACTAAGTACCATTCTGCTTCTGGAAAATATCAATACGGAAACATTATTAATTTACCTTGGGGTAAAGGATATCAGATGGTTTCTGACATTTTCAATGAGATAATTGTAAAGATTGAAAAACATTTTCCAAAAGTAATCCTTCTTGCTCATAGTACAATAAATACTATAACAAAAAAAGGAGTTGAAACAACAGTCGTAGATATACAACTATCTAAAAAATCAAAATTCATGGCCACATTTAAAGCAGATGCTATTGGTTATGTATATAGAGAAGGAAACAAAAATTTTATTAATTTCACAACCGGCGATGATATATCAGCAGGAGGTCGTCATAGGTATCTTGAAAAAGAACATATCTTGATTAGCGAATTTCTCGTAAATGACGATGGTTCAGAAAAATTAATTACTCACTGGGAATCGATTTTTGCCCCGGAAAAAAAAATCAAAAAATAATTACTAATTAAAATTTAAAGTTATGGCATTTGGTAGCAAAGAAACAGTAGAAAATGTAGGAAAAAGAGGCATCGGTAAAAATCTTGAGCCTGGTGCACGAAAGTGTAAAGTTTTAAAAGTTGTAGTTCGTAAAGCAAATTACGGAAAAGATAGAGGAGATATTCTATATCTAGATCTTAACTTGGAATCAACTCCTCCGAGCTCTGACTTTGTTGGATTCTTTATTGATAAAGACAACAAAGAATTAGGTACTCACACAGGGCAGATTGGTAGAGTTTCTACATCATCTTTTGGTTACGATGATAACCGTAAAGATAAAGCTGGAAAGTTTATTTCGAAAGAAGATAGCATTGCACAGTTCTTGCACTTACTTTGCTTAGAGGCAAACGGTTCTATGTGGGTGCATGAAAATATGGGAGTTCATGATACCTTCGAAGCCTTTATTGAAGCTTTCAACAAAGACCTTCCAATCAAAGATGTGTTTTTAAACTTTGTTATTGGCGGTAGCAGAAGTACTGATGAAAAAGGATTTTTTAAATACTTTTTATCTTTAGCTACGTTAAGCAAAGGATCTAGAGCTGCAGGGTTAAGAAACTTTTGCAATGACAAAAATCTTGACAAGCTCTGTCCTTTTGATTACAAAGAATTTGTTTACATCAAAGACGGAGGTGGATCATCTGAAGTATCCTCATTTGGAAATGAAGCTGCTGAACCTATTGCAGAAGTAGATGATGCACCTGATTTCACATCTATTGAGGAAGATCCTTTTGCTGATGATGATGCAGGCGCGTCAATAGCTCCAGAAGAAGATGATGAAGATCCTTTTGCTGTAGATTAATACATCGAAATGATATAAACTATATAGGTGGGGTGTAATGCTCCACCTATTTTTAATTAAGCTGTATGGCATTTGGAAAAAAAGAAAGTTTAAATTATAACATAAGCACATTCCCGGTACCATCGCATTGGATATTTGAAAAATTATTAAATTTATCAGAACCTTTGCTCGGACAATCTGTGTCTATCCATTCAATATTTAACGCTGCTGATACTAATCCCTCGATGATTATATACTACAGCTCTGACATTGATCAATATAAATTTAAAGATTTTTCTTCAGGATTAAGAGGAGATTGTATTGATTTTATTCAATGTTTATATGACATTACCGATAAGCAAGAAGCTTTTAGAAAAGCTTTGTTGCTATATCAAAACGATGAAGATTACGATGTGCAAGACAGAGTGATTACAAAAATAGAAAAGCAAATTAAAAGTTTCACAATCAGAAAATGGAACGTGAACGACCAAAGATATTGGACTGATTATCATATCACCTCAAAAGATTTAGAACAATACAATATCAAACCTTTATCATCCTATACTTTTGAAATAAAGCAAGGAGATAGTGTATCAGAAAAAACTTTTGAAAACACTCACTGTTACGGATATTTTAAAAATGACGGGACTTTGTATAAGATTTACAATCCAAAAAACAAAGTAGCAAAGTTTGTGAAAGTAAAAAATTATATTCAAGGACATGAGCAATTATCTTTTTCTAAGCCTTGGTTAATGATTGTATCATCAATGAAAGATTTAATATCTTTTAATAAGTTAGGATTTAAATACATTGAATGTATAGCTCCCGACAGTGAAAATGTAACGCTTACTGAAAAACAAATCGGCTATTACAAAAAAAGATATAAGCTGGTAACTGTAATGTTTGATAATGATGTTGCAGGAAAAAAAGAAGCGTTGAAGTACAAAACTATGTACGGATTAGATTCAGTACCTTTCGAAATAGAAAAAGACACAGCCGATTGTTTAAAAGAACATGGTATATCTAACACAAAAATGTTTATAAACCCTTTACTAACAAAAATATTAAATGCTTACAAATCAAATAAAAAAGCTTCTTGAGTCAAATACCGAAGAGAATAATACTTTGGCGTTGACTATAATAAAAAACAAAATTAATTCGGAAAACGTTATTCCGTTATTCTGCATAATGGTTAAGACGCAACTCTTAGATACTTCTGGAGAAACCCGAGAGTTATTTAGAAATGAATTTAAAGATTCTTTTGATATTGATTATTCTAAGTTAACGCCTACAACTTTGTTTTCTTACGTAACAAAAAACAAGATTAACGTAGAATCATTAGATTCAGCTTTAGAATTGTACATTGATTACTGTAATGAAATGCGAGATTTAGCACTAAAAGTTATATACAAAGAAGATGAATTAGAAGATGAAACAATTCATCCTTTTTAATTATGAAAGATGTAATTTCCATAAGTAAAAAGTTAATATACACACAACCTTTTTACGGTTCTGTATTATTGGCTTTGCAAAAAGAAATAAATAATTCAATTCCTACTGCTGGAGTTGGGTTAAATGGAGTTAATTATAAACTCTATATCAATGAAAATTTCTGGAACTCATTATCCGAAGACCATAAATTTGGATTGCTGATACATGAACTAGGACACATTGTTCATTTTCATTTAACGGAATACAAACATTTAAAGGATCCTGAGTTAGCAAACATCGCAAAAGATATTTACATTAATCAAACGATTGATGAAAAATATTTACCGCCCGGTGGATGTACTTGGGAAAAGTTTAATGTTCCCAAAGGAAAGGATACAAACTATTATTACAAACGTTTATTGCAAGATAAAGAGGATGGAGATTCTAAAAATTTAAATGAAGCTTTAAAAGCTATGAGTAAAGGAGAAGGTTCTTTTACTACTAATGATGGACAGCAAGTTAATTTACCGAACCACGAATGGGAAGAAATAGATTCTGCGTCCGATGCTTTAAAAAAAATCGTTCAAAAAAATACAATTCAGTTAGTAAAAACTATCACTGAGCTGGTTAGCAAATCTTCTCCTGGATCTGTACCGGGTTCGGTAATGGAATTGTTAAAATCCCTTTCTGTAATAGAGCCTCCAAAATTTAACTGGAGAGCTTACCTAAAAAGATTTGTAGGAACATCTACAAAAACATGGGTTACTAAAACACGTAGGAAAAAATCCAAGAGGTTTACTCAAATGCCTGGACTAAAAGAAAAAACGTTTTCTAAAATTTTAGTTGCAATAGATTCATCTTTATCTGTATCAAAAAGCGATTTAATAGAATTTCATAAAGAGTTAGTACACATGTACAAAACAGGTAATGATATTGATATTGTAGTTGCTGATACAGAAATACGTGATCAGTTTAAATTCAATCCCAGAAAACCTTTGGAAATTAAAGGTCGAGGGGGTACTATTTTTCAGCCGGTAATAGATTTATATAACAAGAATCTAAAGAAGTATTCTTGCTTAATCTATTTAACCGATGGAGAAGCAAGTACCCCCGTAGGATGCAGAGGTAATATCCTATGGGTACATGGAACAGAGCATTCCATAAATGAAAGTTTGCCAGGAAAAAAAGTCAAATTAAATTAAATTAAAATCATGAGTAATTTCAATCAATCAAAAATTAACATCAGTGAGCTTAAAAATGTATTAAAGCACATCATTGAAACAAATAAAACCTTACAAGAAAAAGGGTTAGTTCCTTTAGCTGTTAATGTAGTTGGTCCAGCAGGACTTGGTAAAACATCTACTCTGAAACAAGTAGGGGTAGAATGTGGATTTGAAAAATCTAATATTGTAATGCTTTCGTTGTCTAGCTTTGAAGAAGTTGGCGACTTAATCGGTATTCCAATATCCGAATACAAGATGATTAAAAAAGAAGCATCGGGTGTTAAGTCGATATGGGTTAATGAAGTAGCTTTAACTAGCTATGAAAAAGCTGGATGGGTAACAACATCTGAATCAAGAATGAGCTATTCAGCACCCGAATGGATTCAAGGAAAGAAAGGTCCAGGATTACTCATACTTGATGATTACACGCGGGCATCACAAAGATTTACCCAAGCTATCATGGAATTGATTTTGAATCAAGAATACGTATCCTGGAAACTTCCAGAGAATTGGACTATTGTTCTTAGTTCAAATCCAGACGATGGAATTTATAACGTAACTGATCAAGATCCTGCTCAAAGATCTAGATACCTTAACGTATCTTTAGGATGGGATTCTGAAATTTGGGCAAAATGGGCAGAGCATAACTCTGTTGACTCTCGTTGTATAAACTTTGTGTTGATGAATAATGAGATAATCCGAGAAGAAACTCCAGAAGTAAATGCTCGAAGTATTACATTATTTTTTAATGCTATCAGTTCCATTAAAGATTTCAACGGAAACTTAGAGTTAATACAATTACTCGGAGAAGGATCATTAGGAACAGAAGTTACTGCTACGTTTGTAGCATTTATTAACAATAGTTTTGACACTCTTATTTCAGCAAGTGAAATATTAGATGTTACAAAACCTTTTGAAGACGTAGAGAAAGCAATCAAAGATGTTATTAAATCCGATATAGAATATAGAGCTGATATCGCGTATGTAATAACAACGAGGTTGATTAACTACATTGACCTTAAGACTAAAAACGATTTCTATAATCAAGCCGTTCTAGATAGAATAGCATACCTAATTACATCAAACGTGTTAGGAGGAGATTTAAAATTCGTATTAGGAAGAAAGCTAACAAATCTAAACCACCTTCCTGCGTTAAATAATTTATTCGCAATAGAAGGTGTAATAGATAACATCTTAGATTAAAATTAAATTGAAGGGGAGCAGCATCCTACACTGCATTAACTTTAAAAAGGTAAATTATGGAGATAAACACACAAAGTATTAAAGGTGGGAATAGTAAAACTACCGAAGTTGGGTATATCCTTATAAGTCTTAGACACAACCAAGATAGAATAAGCATTGACGATTTCACAGGTCATGGAGATTCCTATAAGCAAAGAGAACAACAAGAAATAATGATAATCGAAAATGGAAACATGTTGTTCTCAGGAACAAAATACGAACTATTCGAAATACTAAAAAACAATAACCTTAATGGCTAAAGTTTTAACAGAAAAAGATATACCGAAAATTAAGGAGTTGTTAAAAGCTTCAGAAGAAGATCAAAACTTAGTAATGTCGATAATAGACAACTGCGATTTAATAGAATCTTTTCCGATACTATTAGCATTAGCACCAGCACAAACGAAAAAAGTACCAAGAATAAAACCCGTAAAGCTAGTAGATTACGTGTTTAAACTTTACGAAATGTCCAAACTAAAAGACTATCCTTACCCAAGTATTACTCTTGAGAACAAAAAT
>Ga0114946_10000774_pt1 | contig 21596 bp, 12 predicted proteins | sample WalLakDeSediment_FD_88676 | JGI IMG/M metagenome (GOLD analysis project Ga0114946, IMG submission 88676) | Lake sediment microbial communities from Walker lake, Nevada to study Microbial Dark Matter (Phase II) - Walker Lake 11/02/13 Deep Sediment | ecosystem: Environmental > Aquatic >...
CTACGAGTACCACATGGCCCTGATGGAGCCCTGGGACGGCCCGGCCGCGGTGGCCTTCACCGACGGGCGGCAGATCGGCGCCACCCTCGACCGCAACGGCCTGCGCCCCGCGCGCTATCTGGTGACCAACGACGACCTGGTGGTCATGGCCTCCGAGATGGGCGTGCTGGACATCGCCGAGGAGCGGATCATCAAGAAGTGGCGCCTGCAGCCCGGAAAGATGCTGCTGATCGACCTCGAGCAGGGCCGCATCATCGACGACCAGGAAGTGAAATCCGAACTGGCCGCAGCCAAGCCCTACGGCGAGTGGCTGAAGAAGACGCAGATCCGGCTGGAGGAACTGCCCACCGGAGTGGGCCCGATGGCACCTGACGATGCCACGCTGCTCGACCTGCAACAGGCCTTCGGTTACAGCCAGGAAGACCTGAAATTCCTGCTGACTCCGATGGTGCTGACGGGCCAGGAAGCCATCGGCTCCATGGGCGCGGACAATCCGCCTTCGGTCCTGTCCAGTCGTCCGAAGCACCTGTCCACCTACTTCAAGCAGAACTTCGCACAAGTCACCAATCCGCCGATCGATCCGATCCGCGAGGAACTGGTGATGTCGCTGGTCTGCATCATCGGTCCCCGCCCGAACCTGCTCGGGATCAACGAAGCCGGCAAGCACTGGCGTCTGGAGACCGCACAGCCGGTGCTCACCAATCAGGATCTCGAAAGGATCCGTCACATCGAATACAACTCGGGCGGCGCTTTCCGCACCCGCACGCTGCACACGGCCTACCCCGCGCCGGAGGGCGCCCAGGGGATGGAGGCGGCCCTGGAACGCCTCTGCAAGGAGGCGGAGAAGGCGGTGCTCGACGGCTACAACATCCTGATCCTGTCCGATCGCAACATCGACCGCGATCACATTCCGATTCCGATGCTGCTGGCAACGTCCGCGGTGCATCATCACCTGATTCGTACCGGGCTGCGCACCAGTTCCGGGATCGTCGTGGAGACCGGCGCCGCACTCGAGGTCCACCACTTCGCAACGCTTTCGGGTTATGGCGCGGAGGCGATCAACCCCTACCTCGCCTTCGACACCATCCAGTCGATGCTGTCGCGCTTTCCGGAGCGGCTGACGTTCGAGGAGGCCCAGAAGCGCTACATCAAGGCGGTCGGCAAGGGCCTGCTGAAGGTGATGTCGAAGATGGGGATTTCCACGCTGGAGTCCTACTGCGGCGCCCAGATTTTCGACGCCGTGGGCCTGAGGAGCAGCTTCCTGCAGACGTACTTCACGGGTACACACAGTCAGGTCGAGGGGATCGGCCTGGCCGAGGTCGCGCGCGAGGCGGTTCGCTGGCACTCGCTCGCCTTTGGGGCCGAGCACATCTACCGCAAGCAGCTCGACGTCGGCGGGGACTACGCCTACCGTCTGCGCGGCGAGGATCATGTCTGGACTCCGGAGACGATCTCCAAACTCCAGCACGCGACCCGTGCCAACGACCCCAAGACCTACGCCGAGTACTCGCGGCTGGTCAACGAGCAGAACGAGCGCCTGCTGACCTTCCGTGGCCTGATGGACTTCCGTTTCGCCGAAAAGCCGGTTCCGATCGAGGAGGTCGAGCCCGCCGTGGAGATCGTGAAGCGCTTTGCCACCGGGGCGATGTCCTTCGGCTCGATCTCCCACGAAGCACACTCGACGCTGGCCAGGGCGATGAATGCCATCGGCGGCAAATCCAACACCGGCGAGGGTGGCGAAGAGGCCGAACGCTTCCTGCCGCTTGCCGACGGTTCCCGTAATCCCGCTCGCTCGGCGATCAAGCAGGTCGCCTCCGGCCGCTTCGGCGTGACCACCGAATACCTGGTCAACGCCGACGACATCCAGATCAAGATCGCGCAGGGCGCCAAGCCCGGCGAAGGCGGCCAGTTACCCGGGCACAAGGTCAGCGCGCAAATCGCTCGCGTACGCCACTCCACGCCCGGTGTCGGACTCATCTCGCCTCCTCCGCACCACGATATCTATTCGATCGAGGACCTGGCGCAGCTGATCCACGACCTGAAGAACACCAACCCGCGGGCGCGCATTTCGGTGAAGCTGGTCTCCGAGATCGGCGTCGGCACGGTTGCGGCCGGCGTTGCGAAGGCCCACGCCGACCATGTGACCATCGCCGGCTACGACGGCGGCACCGGTGCGAGCCCGCTGACGTCCATCAAGCATGCGGGAAGTCCGTGGGAGATCGGGCTCAGCGAAACCCACCAGACGCTGGTCATGAACCGGCTTCGCGGACGCATCGCGGTGCAGGTCGATGGTGGCCTGCGCACGGGCCGTGACGTCGTGATCGGCGCACTCCTCGGTGCCGACGAGTTCGGCTTCGCGACCGCACCGCTAATCGTCGAGGGCTGCATCATGATGCGCAAGTGCCACCTGAACACCTGCCCGGTCGGCGTTGCGACACAGGACCCGGAACTGCGCAAGCGCTTCACGGGCAAGCCCGAGCACGTGATCAACTATTTCTTCTTTGTCGCCGAGGAAGTGCGGCAGTTGATGGCCCAACTGGGTTTCCGGACGCTCAACGAGATGACGGGCCAGTCCGACCGTCTGGAGATGCGTCGGGTCATCGACCACTGGAAGGCCTGCGGCCTGGACTTCTCGCGTCTGCTCCGCAAGCCCGAAGTCGGACCCGACGTCGCACTGTTCAACTGCGAGTCCCAGGAACACGGGCTCGACAAGGCCCTGGACCAGGAACTGATTCGCCAGGCCCAGCCTGCCCTGGACCACGGAGAACCGGTGCGGATCGAGACCACGATCAAGAACTACAACCGCACCGTCGGCACCATGCTGTCGGGCCGTGTCGCGGAGCGCTATGGCCATGCGGGACTTCCCGACGACACGATCCACATCAAGGCACGCGGTACCGGCGGGCAGTCCCTGGGGGCCTGGCTCGCGAAGGGCGTCACCCTGGAAGTGGAGGGGGAAGCGAACGACTACGTCGGCAAAGGTCTCTCCGGCGGCAGGCTGATCGTCTACCCGCCGAAGGATGCGGGCATCGCCCGTGCGCAGGAGAACATCATCGTCGGCAACACCGTGCTCTACGGCGCGATCAGTGGCGAGTGCTTTTTCCGCGGCGTTGCCGGAGAGCGCTTCTGCGTGCGGAATTCCGGCGCCATTGCAGTCGTCGAGGGGGTGGGCGATCACGGCTGCGAGTACATGACCGGCGGCATCATGGTCTGCCTGGGCTCCACCGGCCGTAACTTCGCGGCGGGCATGTCCGGCGGCATCGCCTATGTCTTCGACGAAGACGGAACCTTCGATCAGCGCTGCAACCTGGCCATGGTGGAACTGCAGCCGATCCCCGACGAGGACGACGCGATGGAATCGCTGGACCATCAGGGCGGCGATCTCGAGACCAAGGGGCTGGTGGATATCCGGCACGACATGACTCGCCACGACAAGATGCGTCTGCGGCTGCTGATCGAGCAACACCTGCAGTACACCGATTCGGAGGTCGCCCGCAGAATCCTCGATGACTGGGACAACCAGTTCGCCCGCTTCGTCAAGGTGATGCCGCTGGACTACCGCCACGCCCTGGAGCAGATGAAGGCCCGACAGAGTCGGCCACCCACTTCCCACCGGCCCTTGAAGGCCACACTGGCCATGAAGGAGAGCGCCGTTCATGGGTAAGCCAACTGGATTCATCGAATACCAGCGCCGCGACCGGCGTTACCAGCCCGCATCCGACCGCATCGTGCACTACAAGGAGTTCGTGATCCCGATGCCGGAGAGTGAAGTCCGGGAACAGGGTGCGCGTTGCATGGACTGCGGTATCCCCTATTGCCACCAGGGCTGTCCGGTCGACAACCTGATCCCCGACTGGAACGATCTGGTGTATCAGGGCGACTGGCTGCAGGCCATCGAGTCGCTGCACTCGACGAACAACTTCCCCGAGTTCACCGGGCGGATCTGCCCGGCGCCCTGCGAGGCTGCCTGCACCCTCAATCTCGATGACGTACCGGTCACGATCAAGACCATCGAGTGCGCGATCGTCGACAAGGCCTGGGAGGAGAACTGGATCAAACCCCAGGTTGCGCAGCGGCGCACGGGCAAGAAGATCGCCATCGTCGGCTCGGGCCCCGCCGGACTGGCCTGCGCGCAGCAACTCGCCCGTGTCGGCCACCAGGTGTCCATTTTCGAGAAGGCGAATCGCATCGGCGGCCTCCTCCGCTACGGCATCCCCGACTTCAAGCTGAGCAAGCACCTGATCGACCGGCGCATGGCGCAGATGCGCACCGAAGGGGTCGAGTTTCACACCAATTCCCACATCGGTACGGACATCCCCGTGTCCCGATTGCAGGAAGAATACGACGCCGTGATCCTTGCCGGTGGCTCCGAGGCGCCGCGCGACCTGCCCGTGCCCGGCCGGGAACTCAACGGCGTTCATTTCGCGATGGACTTCCTGACCCGCAACAGCAAGCGGGTCCAGGGATTGTTCGTGCCCGAGGAGGAGTTCATCAGCGCCGGCGACAAGCACGTGGTCGTCATCGGCGGTGGTGATACGGGCTCGGACTGCATCGGCACGTCGAACCGCCACGGCGCACGGTCGGTCACCCAGATCGAGATCCTCGACAAGCCCCCGGCAAGGGAAGACAAGGGCCTGACCTGGCCCGAGTGGCCGAACCGCCTGCGTACCTCGAGCTCCCAGGAAGAGGGCTGTGAGCGGATGTGGAACGTCGCGACCAAGGGCTTCGTGGACGACGGTCGCGGCAACGTGCGCGCACTGCGCTACGCGCTCGTGCGCTGGGACCGCGACGCGCAGGGCCGCTGGCAGATGTCCGAGGTACCCGGCAGCGAGGGAGAGATGAAGGCTGACCTGGTGTTGCTGGCCATGGGTTTTGTGCATCCAGTGCACGAAGGCATGATCGCCGAGCTGCAGGGGCAGGCGCACCTGGAACTCGATCCGCGCGGCAACATCAAGGGCAGCACCGAGGGCGCGAAGGCCTACCACACCAACGTCGATGGCCTGTTCACTGCCGGCGACATGCGGCGCGGCCAGTCCCTCGTGGTCTGGGCCATCCGCGAGGGCCGGCAGTGCGCCCGCGCCGTGGACGAGTGGCTGATGGGTGCCTCGGACCTGCCACGCTGATCCGAGAGGGGGATGGTCGGGGCCTCGGCCACCCTCCCCTTCGACGGCCCTGCGGTGAACCGATCTGCGCTCAGGCGGATCGCTGCAGACAGGAACCCACCGCCCACTCGATCAGCTCCGGCCCACAGCCCCCGCGGCGCACCTCCTCGGTGAGCACGCGGCGCCAGTGCCGTGCCCCCGGCGTGCCATGGAAGAGCCCCAGGACATGCCGGGTCAGGCGCACCATCGGGATGTCCCGCGAGCACATCTCTTCCGCCAGCGCGACCAGCCCGTCGACCACCTCCGCGCGATTCGGATCCCGCTGCGCGCCGTAATAGAGGCGGTCCACCTGCGCGAGCTCGAAGGGACGGTAATAGGCCGTTCGCCCCAGCATGACCCCATCGACCGCGGGCAGATGCCCGAGTCCTTCCTCGGTACTCTGGATTCCGCCGTTCACGATGATCTCGAGTTCCGGAAACTCCTGTTTCAGCCGGTGGACGCGGGCATAGTCCAGCGGCGGCACATCCCGGTTCGCCGCCGGGCTGAGCCCCTTCAGCCAGGCCTTCCTGGCGTGGACGATGAAGGTGCGGCAGCCGGCCTCGGCGACACGCTTGACGAACCGGTGCAGGTCCGCCTCCGAATCCTGGTCATCGATGCCGATCCGATGCTTCACGGTCACCGGGACCGAGACGGCCGCGGTCATCGCCTCCACGCACTCCGCCACCGTATCCGGCGTCGCCATCAGACAGGCCCCGAAGGCACCGGACTGGACGCGCTCCGAGGGGCACCCGACGTTCAGGTTGATCTCGTCATAACCGAAGCCCGCACAGATCCGCGCCGCCTCAGCAAGCAGCGGCGGCTCGGAGCCGCCAAGCTGAGCGGCAACCGGGTGTTCCTGGGCGTCGTGACCGAGAAGATGCCGCCGGTCGCCGCGGACCACCGCGTTCGCGTGCAGCATCTCCGTGTACAGCAATGCCTCCCGGGTCAGAAGGCGATGGAAACGACGGCACCAGCGGTCGGTCCAGTCCATCATCGGCGCAACGCAGAAGCGGCGACTGAGCGCGTGCGTCGGGGGGGAGGAAAGCCTTGTCATGTCATCCTGACCTGAAGCTATACGCATTCTGCGGGTTCAACCTTCTTTCGTGGATCGGCAGCGTCCTGCGCTCCAGGGTGCCGAGCTTGATGCCTTCGGGAGCCCCTTTGTGCCGGTCGCAGGAGGGCCGGGAGCAGGCAAGACTGCCCGTTGACGGTAGCCGGGAACCTGTGCGGGAGCGCCCGACATAACGAAGAACGCCACCTTTGCCCCGCGGGAGTCTGCCACATTCGCCATCCGCCGGTGGGAGCGCGCGCGGCCCTTGCAGGAGACAGCATCCATTAGATTGATTTTCGGATGCTTTTTACTACACTTACAGATGGGCATCAAGCACCTTTCCGGTAGCAGCCGGTTGTTCCCGGGGGTTTCTACCATGGCACTGACGCGCAGAACCTTTCTCAAGCAGATGGCCCTGGCCGGGAGTGCCGCCTATCTCGGTGCGTGTTCGCGGACAACCACTGCCGAGCACCCACCGGGCTCCTGGCAGCCCGCGTACGCAGGCTTGCACGCCGAGGGCAGACTCGCTGAACGGGCCGAGGAGGCCTACCGTCTGTTCGAGCGCTGCGAGCTATGCCCGCGCCGATGCCGGGTCAATCGCAGAGCCGGAGAGCTAGGTTTCTGCAACGCCACGGACCGGGTCAAGGTCCACAGCCACCAGCCGCATTTCGGCGAGGAACTGCCTCTCGTCGGGCGACGCGGCTCAGGCACGATCTTCTTCTCCAACTGCAACCTTCGCTGCGTGTTCTGCCAGAACTGGCCGATCGCTCATTCGGGACTCGGCCGCGAGGTCAGTGACGCCGATCTCGCAGACATGATGCTGGATCTACAGGAACGCGGCTGCCATAACATCAACGTCGTCACACCCACCCACGTGATGCCAAACATCGTCAACGCCGTTCTCATCGCTGCAGAAAAGGGGCTCAGGCTGCCCATCTGCTACAACACGGGCGGTTACGAATTGGTCGAGAACATCAGGCTCCTCGACGGTATCGTGGATATCTACCTCCCCGATCTCAAATTCATGGACGGCGCCGAATCGGCGCTCTATGCAACCGCCGGTCCACGTGATTATCCGGAGATGGCCCAGCAGGCGATCCTGGAAATGCATCGGCAGGTCGGCCGGGTCGTCACCGACGATCGGGGCGTGGCCCTGCGCGGGCTGATGGTTCGTCATCTCGTGATGCCCAACCGGGTCGCCGGTTCCCGGGAATTCATCGGCTGGATCGCGACGAACCTTCCCAAGGATACCTATGTGAACATCATGGCGCAGTATCGCGTGGAACACCGCGCCTTCGAATACGAACCGATCGCCCGCGCCATCACCTCGCAGGAATTCCTGGAGGCCATGGAATGGGCCCGTGACGCGGGTTTGAGCAATCTCGACGAACGTTCGTTGTCCCAGGCCGAGGTACACCGTCGCCGGCTGATGTGATTCACGCCCAGCGGCCGGGAATGGCTTCCCCGCAATGCGAACACCGGCCCGCGCTGAGATTCACCTCGTCGATGATGAACCCGACGCGCCCGATCACGATCTCCCCGCAATTCGGGCAGTAGGTGTTCTCGCCCGCATGACCGGTGACCCTGGAGACGTAGACATATCTCAGCCCTTCCTCCAGCGCCGTCTCCCTCGCCCTGTCGAGCGAGGAGACGGGCGTCTGCGGCAGGTTGGCAAGCCTGTACAGTGGATAGAAGCGGGCAAAATGCAGCGGGACATCCGCTCCGAGTTCGTCCCTTATCCAGGCGCACATGCGCCCGATGCTGCCGATGTCATCATTCAGCGTCGGTATCAGGATGTTGGTGATTTCCAGGTGCACCCCGGCCCGTTTCAGCAACAGCAGGGACTCCAGCACCGGGGCCAGTTCTCCGCCACAGACATCCCTGTAGAACGCGGCGTCGAATCCCTTCAGGTCGACATTCGCCGCATCGATCCTGGCGGCCAGTTCCTTCAGCGGAGCGGGCTGGATATGGCCGGCCGTATGCAGCAGATTGAAGAGGCCCGCGTCCCGGGCCATTTCCGCCGTTTCGAACATGTATTCGTAGAACACGACCGGCTCGCCGAAGGCATAGCTGACCGACTTCAGATGGGCCGCCGTGGCGTGGTCGATAACGGTGGCGGGCGGCATGTCATACGCATGCACCTCGTGCGGATCGACCAATGCCATGTCCCATACCTCGCAGAACTTGCAGGCGAGGTTGCACCCGGCGGTCGAGACGGAAAGCGTTCTGCTGGAGGGCAAGACGTGAAAGAACGGCAGGCGTTCGACCGGATCCTCCTGAACCAGAACCGGATTGCCGTACGCGAGCGTATGACCGATTCCACCCTGGTTGCTCCGCACACGGCAACGCGCTGTTTCGCCGGGCTCTAGCGCACACTCCCACGGACACAGCTCACAGTGGACCAGGCCCCCGGCCCCTTCCCTGAACCATCTTCCGGGTCTGGGCCGAACCAGGCCCCTTGGGGCAGGGCTCGCCTGAGTGCGTATCGCCCGGCTCCCGACCCCGGCAAGGCACAATGCACACAACCCGCCGAAACCGGCTTTCAACAGTTTCCTCTTGGCCAGATCCCGTCCAGTAGCATCGTTACTGTCCATGGGGCCTCCTGGATACCATCAGTACTGCAAACGCCGTCGCGTTGACCGTTGCCGCCAGCAGGCAACAGGCCACAATTCCAATGATAGGCGCGACAATGGCACTTGCCAAGGCGGCCCCAGCACAGGCCCCGAGCAACTCCACCCCGTACACCATGCCCGCCGATTTCTCCGCGCGACGATTCATGGATCTGAAAGCCTCGGCCGCCAAAGGAAAATCCAGGCCGTTCAGCAAACCTGAAACAAAGGTCAGCAGCGAAAACAGCAGGAACACCATCGTCGCCGACTCCATGGCCGCCGAGTGGGGGAGCACGACGGCGATCAGGCCGGCGAGAATGGCAATCGACAGTTGGACCCCGGCGAGGATGTCCGTGTTGGCCTTGTCCTTCACGAACCGGTTGGTCAGCGCCGTACCCGTCGCAAGGCCGGCCATGAAGATCGCCACGATCAGGCCCACCATTTCGTAGATGAACCCGTAGATGCTCTGAAACGAGAACAGCAGCGCAATCTGCAGCGCCATGGTGGAAAGACCGGTGGTGAAAACGGCAAAAACCACCGCAAAATGCCGGTCCGGACGCGTGCGCCGGATGCCTCCCAGAATACGAAGGAAAAGCGACACGGCGATGACAAGGGCGACTGCCGGAAGAACCCACCATCGCTCGACATGCAACAACCGCTTCAGCGTCTCGGCATGACCCGCCCGGGTCAGGTCGCCCCAGAACATCAGCGTATAGAAATACCCGATGGGCTTGAAATCGGAATTGATGAAAAACCGGGCATTGACCGGCGGCAGATCCCCCTCGCCGGCCTGTTGCTGGGCAACGGAGGCGACGCGGAACGGGGCTGACGGAGGTGCCGCCAGGTGCGCATCGGCCGTGCGCCCGTGGTTGCGGAGAATCCAGTTGACCCGGCGCAACTGCGATTCCTCCAGCAGGAGGTGGAAGTGGTGGCGGGAAAAGGCCTCGGCGTCGACACCGCGAGCCAGGTAGCGCCGTTGCAGCACCGCCGGATCGATGGAGATCTGATCCGCGGCATCGGAGGCGAAATAGATCAGGAAGTGCTCGCCCACCGGCAGAACCGTGGCGAAGACGCTGCCCAGCGTATGGTGGATGGTCGCGTTACGATTGGCCACGGCCGTTCCGCGCAGGCCCGCCGTGGACACGGCGCCGATGACGAATACGCCGTCTGGATTGAGCAGCCTGCGTACCTGTTCGAAAAACTCCCGGGTGTAATAGCGGTTCAGGACGGCGGTGGCGGGATCGGGGACATCCACGATCACCATGTCGTAGTGTTGATCCGCCTCCTTGACGAAGACGCGTCCGTCGGCGTGAACGAGCCGTACGCGCGGTTCCCGCAACGCCGCCAACGTGGCCTCCGAGACATGGGCCCGGGCGGTCCTGGTCAACACCTCATCCAGTTCCACGTAATCGACCCGGTCGACCGGGTGTCTGGTGATGGCACCCAAGGTGCCACGCAAGCCACCGCCGATCAGGAGGACGCTTTTCGGGTCGGCGTGCTGGGTCATGGCGAAGTGCGCGAAGACCGCCGCCTCCTGTTCCTCGAAGTGGGGAACCGCGGTGTCGTGCCCTGCGGCGGCAAACATCAGGTGGCCGCTGCGAAAGAAGCTGAACTGGTCGTCGCGCCGCGCGATCGCAATGTTTCCGTATTTCGATTGATGCGTCGCGACCAGTTCATGATCCGGGGCCAGGTGCCGCCACTGGATGCCATGGGCCCAGTCGTCGAGCTGGCCGAGAAACACGAGCGAGCCTCCGCCCGCGATCAACAGACCCGTGAGCACGGCCCGGGTCCGGCCCCGTACCTGCTCCGCGAATCCCTTGACCCTGCGCCCGGTCCACAACACCGCTGCCCCCATCAGCATGCCCGCGAGCACCACCGACTGGAACGAGTTGAGGTAATGCACCATGACCAGCGTGAAGACGATCCCACCGAAGATGTTGCCCACGGCTTCGCCAATGTAGGTCTTGCCGGCGCCGGAGGTATCCTCGGCCCTGTCGCTTTGCCGCCAGAGCTTGGCCAACAGCACGAACTGCATCCCGATCAGGATGCAGGCTGGCGCCATCACGGCAAAACTGGCAACGAAGATGTCCGGCAAGGACAGGTATGCCCCCGGCACCACGTCGAAAAAGCCCCGCAGACCACGGATGAGCAAAACCGTACCCGCCAGCAGGGGCAACAGAGCCGCCGCGTTCAGCATCAGAACGACCAGCACCCGCCCCGTCCGTTCGGCGACGACCGCCCCAAGGGCGCTTCCGACGCCAACCCAGGCCATCCATGCGGAGAGGATGATGCCGATCGACAGTTCATTGCCGTGGAACACCATCAGCAGTTCGCGCAGCAAAACCACCTGCGCGATCTGGGAAACCATTCCCAGCATCAGGACCGAGAAGAATGGCGCGGGGAATCTGCGCATCATCGCCGCCGAGAGTGGAGTCGAAGCCCCTTGAGCATGGCTCAGGCACCGGCATCCCGCCACCCGCGGTGCATGGAGCGCCCGACGCCCTCCCGCAGTGCCCCCCCACGTCCGCCCCCCTTCTGGCGATGGGCGCGGTATCCTTCCCAGGTGCGATGCGTCTTCCGAGTGCGCATCCCGGAACCAAAACGCCTGCCCGGAGGTTGCCTTGAGCATGACCCGCGAACACTTCGATGCCATCGTGATCGGCAGCGGCCCCGCCGGCGAAGGTGCTGCCATGAAACTGGTGAAGTCCGGCCGGCGCGTCGCGATCGTCGAGTCGCACCCGAGCGTCGGGGGCGGCTGCACCCACTGGGGCACGATCCCCTCCAAGGCACTGCGCCACAGCGTTCAGCTGGTGGCCGACTACCGTCGGGACCCCGTCCTGCGCCGCCTGTTCGGCGTCTCGCAGGTGGGTTATCCGGAGATGCTCGAATCCGCGGCCGACGTGATCAGCGAACAGGTGCGCACCCGCAACCGCCACTACACCCGCAACCACGTGCCCATTCTCCATGGGCACGCCCGTTTCACCGACACGCATACGGTTGCGCTGAGCCATGGGGAAGCCACCCGAACCTTCACTGCCGACCACTTCGTGCTGGCCACCGGATCCCGGCCCTATCACCCGGACGACGTCGACTTCAGCCATCCGCGGATCCTCGACAGCGACTCGGTGCTACGCCTGGGGCACTCCCCGGCATCGATCACCATTTACGGAGCCGGCGTCATCGGCTGCGAATATGCCTCGATCTTCTGCAATCTTGGGATCAAAACGAACCTGGTCAACACCCGTGACCGGCTGCTCTCCTTTCTCGACGACGAGATCACGGATGCGCTCGGCTACCATCTCCGGCATCAGGGTACGGTGATCCGGAACAACGAGGAATACGAACGCGTCGAGGCGCGTGACGACGGAGTGATCCTCCACTGCCAATCCGGCAAGAAATTCCGCAGCGACGTGCTCCTGTGGGCGAACGGCCGTTCCGGGAACACCCAGGAAATGGGATTCGAGGAAATCGGGGTGGCGGTCAACCACCGGGGCCAGATCGAGGTGAACGATCGCTTTCAGACCTCGCTACCGCACATCTACGCCGCCGGGGACGTGGTCGGCGCACCCGCACTGGCCAGTGCGAGCTACGATCAGGGCCGCTTCGTGGGTACGCTGATTGCGGATGGAGAGACCGACTGGCGCCTCATCGATGACATTCCCACCGGCATCTACACGAGCCCCGAGATCAGTTCCATCGGTCGCACCGAACGCGAGCTGACCGCCCGGAAGGTCCCCTATGAAGTGGGCCAGGCGAATTTCAAGAGCATCGCCCGGGCACAGATCACCCGGCATACCGTAGGTGTGCTGAAACTGCTGTTCCACCGGGAGACCCTTGAAATCCTCGGTATCCATTGCTTCGGCGAACAGGCCTCCGAGATCATCCATATCGGGCAGGCGATCATGGCCCAGCCCGGGAAGGCCAATACCATCGAGTACTTCGTCGAGACGACCTTCAACTACCCGACCATGGCAGAGGCCTACCGCATCGCGGCGCTGAACGGCCTCAACCGGCTCTTCTGAGCCGTTGGGGGCCGTGGTTTCCACTGATCCAGGAGGAGTCCCATGCCGGACCCGGTTCCACACGAAGGATTTCGCGACAGCGTGGCAAGCATGGTCGAACACGCCATGTCGCTGCTGGACGTACCGGAGGGTACCGCCGACGCGCTGAAGGCCTGTTCCTCCGTGGTCCAGGTCAGCTTCCCGATTCGTCTGGGCGACCGCATCGAGGTCTTCACCGGTTGGCGTGCCGTCCACTCCGCCCATCGCCTGCCGGTCAAGGGAGGGCTGCGCTTTTCTCCCGACATGGACCAGGATCATGCGGAGGCCCTGGCCGCACTGATGACCTACAAGTGTGCCCTGCTCGACGTCCCCTTCGGCGGGTCCAAGGGCGGACTCAGGATCGATCCCCGGCAATACGACGAGGCCAGCCTCGAGCGCATCACCCGCCGGTTCGCCCGGGAGCTGATCCGGCGGGGGTACATCAGCCCGGCCGAAAACGTGCCCGCACCCGACATGGGTACATCGCAGCGGGAGATGGCCTGGATCCTGGACAGTTACAAGGATCTGCACCCCGAGGACCTGAACCATATCGCCTGCGTCACCGGTAAGCCCCTCGAGCTGGGTGGCATTCCCGGACGGCTCGAGGCCACCGGCCGCGGCGTGAAATATGCCCTGGATGCCTTCTTCAGCGAGCCCGACGCGGTACGCGAGGCCGGGCTCGACGGGAAGCTCGGCGATCAGCGGATCGTCATCCAGGGGCTGGGGAATGTCGGATACCACCTCGCATCGCTGCTGCAGCAAAAGGACGCGCCGCGCATCGTCGCGATCATCGAGCGGGACGGAGCCCTGTTCGACGAGGCCGGCCTGGATGTCGCGGCCGTGCATGACTACATGCAGCGAACCGGGGGCGTCGAAGGCTTCCCCGGTGTGGGTTTCGAGCGCGATGGCGCGCGCATGCTCGAGGCCGACTGCGACGTGCTGATTCCCGCCGCGTTGGAAGGGGTCGTCCATGCCGGCAATGCCGAGCGCATCCAGGCGCGCCTGGTGGTCGAGGCGGCCAACGGGCCCTGCACCTGGGAGGCGGACCGGATCCTCGTCTCGCGCGGCATCACCATCCTGCCGGACGTGTTCGTCAACGCCGGCGGCGTGGTGGTTTCGTATTTCGAATGGATCCGCAACATCGGCCACATCCGCCTGGGACGGCTGCACCGGCGGCACGAGGCAACGCGCGGGCAGCACGTGATCTCCGCGATCGAGATGATGACCAACCGCTCGGCACCGGATTGGCTGCGCGAGTCATTGACACGCGGCACACAGGAAATCGACCTGGTACGCTCCGCACTGGACGATTCGATGCGCCTCGCCTTCCAGGAAATACGCGAGACCCGCGAGATCGAAGGCAATGACGTACCGATGGATTACCGCACCGCCGCCTACCTGATCGCCCTGCGCAAGGTCATCCGCGCGCGCATGGATCTCGGACTGATCTGACCAGCCAAATACAGCCCTGCGCCAGTAGAAGCCCCCTCCTGTGGGAGGCGAGCCCCCTCGGCGACCCGCCGCGCACCTGGATCTCGGACTGATCTGACCAGCCGGTAGAAGCCCCCCTTGTGGGAGGCGAGCCCTCTCGGCGACCCGGCGCGGAGTCGTCCACCGACGGCAGTCTGTTCCGCCGATGTTGGATCGGCCAGAGGGTTGGCCTACTCCGGGGGAGGGTCGCCCAGAGTTGACCCGCCCTACACGGAACCGAAACGGGATTCCAGCAGGCTCAGCACAGCCCTCAGCGCCATGGCCTCGCCGCCCTTTGGGCGGCCGGGACGTGACCGGGTGTTCCAGGCCATCACGTCGAAATGCAGCCAGGGAACGTTCGCCGGCGCGAACTCCTTCAGGAACAGGGCGGCTGTGATCGCGCCGGCAAATCGGCTTGCACTGCTGTTGACCATGTCCGCGATGTCACTGTCCAACAGGTATCGGTAGTTCCGATGCAAGGGCAGTGGCCAGACCGGGTCGTCCCAACGTGCCGCGTGCCCGCTCAAGGCCTCTGCGAACTCCGGCTCGGTGCAGAAGAATGCCGCGATCTCGGTTCCCACCGCCACCCTCGCGGCTCCGGTGAGCGTGGCGAAGTCGATCAACAGATCGGGCTCGATCTCGCCTGCCCGAACCAGCAGATCGGCAAGAACCAGGCGCCCCTCGGCGTCGGTATTGTCGATCTCGATGGTCTTGCCGTTGCGCGCGGTCAACACGTCCCCGGGCCGGAAGGCGCGCGACCCCACGGCGTTCTCCACCGCGCCCAGCAGCAGGGTGATACGGATCGGCAGGGAGAGCGCCATGATGAGCCGGGCGAGTCCCAGCGCGATGGCGGCTCCACCCATGTCCTTCTTCATCAGGCGCATGCCGTTGCCCGGCTTGAGATTCAACCCGCCGGAATCGAAACAGACACCCTTGCCCGCCAGCACCACGTGCGGGCGCCCGCGCTCGCCCCAGTTCAACTCGATCACCCGCGGCCCGCACGCGCTCGCGCCGCCTACCGCATGGATGCAGGGATAGCCTGCCGCGATCTCGCCACCGTCGTGGATCACGCCGATACCAGCGCTGAACTCCGCTGCGAGCTTCTCCGCGACCTGCGCCAGGTCGGACGGCATCATGTCCGCCGCGGGGGTATTGATCAGATCCCGGGCCAGTGCATGGGCGCTCACCATGGCCTCCACCCGCCCGCGATCGATGCCCTCGGGCCAGATCAGTTGCGGCGATGCCTTTTCCGCCTTACGGTAGCGTTCGAAGCGATAGCTCCCCAGCCCCCATCCGATCGCGGCGAGCAGGTGCATCTCCTCACCGAGCGGCTCGCCCCCGAGGCGGTAAACGCCCGGCTCCAGCTCCTGTGCAGCCTGCGCCAGCATCCAGAGCGGCGCGTCCGGATCGTATCCAATGAGCACCGCCTCGGTCAGGCCCTCTGCCGAGGGAATACGCAGCAGGCTGCCGGCCTTGGCCCGGAAGCCGTGTTGTTCCGTCCATTTGCGCCAGTGATCGGGACGCGCGGCCAGCGCGCCGGACAGACGCTCCCGAGTCACCGGGATCAGCGGGACGGCAAGCTCGGCATGCGTGATGAAGACGGATTCCACGGGAGTTCCTCCGGGTGTCGGGATGAATTCGATACGCTGGTGCGTCCTTTCCAGTCGCGGAGTACGACTGTCATGATACCGTCATGCGCCACCCCGGGATCGCCCAAAAATAGAACAAGGACCGACGCATGATGACCGCAGCGCTGGAGATTCGAGGCCTGCACAAGACCTACCGTAACGGCTTCGAGGCCCTGAAGGGCATCGACCTGACGGTCGCACCGGGAAGCTTCTTCGCCCTGCTGGGACCGAACGGCGCCGGCAAGTCGACCACCATCGGCATCGTGACCTCGCTGATCAACAAGACCTCGGGCAGCGTGCGCGTGTTCGGGCACGACCTGGACCGGGACCTGCAGGAGGTCAAGCGCAGCATCGGCCTGGTCCCGCAGGAGTTCAACTTCAACACCTTCGAGCCCGTGGGCGAAATCGTCGTCAACCAGGCCGGGTACTACGGCATTCCGCGCCACGAGGCCTGGCGGCGCGCCCAGCACTACCTCGGCGAACTCGGGCTCTGGGACAAGCGCAAGGACATGGCCCGAACGCTTTCAGGCGGAATGAAGCGGCGGCTGATGATCGCCCGCGCCCTGGTGCACGAACCGCGGCTGCTGATCCTGGATGAACCCACCGCAGGGGTCGACATCGAACTCAGGCGCTCGATGTGGGACTTCCTGCGCAACATCAACTGCGATGGCCGCAGCATCATCCTGACCACTCACTACCTCGAGGAGGCCGAGCGGCTTTGCCGGAACATCGCCATCATCGATCACGGCCGGATCGTCGAGAACACGACGATGAAGAGCCTGCTGACGAAGCTGGATACCGAAACCGTGGTGCTGGACCTGCTCGCACCGGTGCGGCAACTGCCGGTGCACGACAGCATCGCGCTCCGGAGAATCGACGAACTGACGGTCGAGGCCGACATCCACCGAGGAGAAAGCCTGAACACATTGTTCCATCTCCTTGACAAGGAAAATATTCAGGTCCAGAGCATGCGCAACAAGACCAATCGCCTGGAGGAACTCTTCATCCGCATGACCCAGGCGCCGAATACCCGCGGCCGCGACATGCAGACCTCGCAATGACGCCGCTGCACCTGCACGAGCATTGGACGGCGCTGCGCACCATCGTGACCAAGGAAGTGCTGCGCTTTGCGCGCATCTGGGTACAGACCGTCCTCCCGCCGATGGTGACCATGGCGCTGTACTTCATCATCTTCGGCGGGCTGATCGGATCCCGGATCGGCGAGATGGACGGCTACCGGTACATGGACTTCATCGTGCCCGGGCTGATCATGCTGGCGGTGATCACCAACAGCTACGCCAACGTCGTGTCCTCGTTCTTCAGTTCCAAGTTCCAGCGGCACATCGAGGAACTGCTGGTCTCCCCGGTACCCAACAGCCTGATCATCCTCGGTTTCGTGGGAGGCGGCGTCGCCCGCGGTCTGACGGTAGGAGTGGCGGTGACGCTGGTCTCCCTGTTCTTCAGCCCGCTCAGCGTCCACAGTATCCCCGTGACATTGTCGGTCGTGGTGATGACGTCGATCGTGTTCGCCCTTGCCGGACTGATCAACGGGGTCTTCGCCCGCAGCTTCGACGACATCTCGATCATGCCCACCTTCGTTCTCACCCCCCTCACCTACCTGGGCGGCGTGTTCTACTCGGTCTCCCTGCTGCCCGGGTTCTGGCAGGACGTCTCGAAACTGAATCCCATCCTGTACATGGTGAACGCCTTTCGCTACGGCCTGCTGGGCACGACCGACCTGTCGCTCTGGGTCTCCTACGCCATCATCATCGCTTTCATCGTCGGCCTGTACGTGTTCGCACTGAACCTGCTGAACCGCGGCGTGGGGGTGCGGACCTGAGGGCTGCGGCAAGCCCATGCAGCTTCCCGGCCGGCCCCGCTCCCGCCCTGATCCGTGCCCACGCGCCGATGACACCGGTTTTTCATTCGACCGAAATGATGGTATAAACCGGGATTCTCGAGCCGACGCGTGATCATGCCCGTCAGAAAAACGCTCTACTCCCTGTTCGCCATAGGCGGCCTGGGTATCACAGCGATTACCGCATCGGGCTATTTTCCCGCTGGGCACGCGTCCAACGCGGGCGTGGCCGGACTTCTCAACGAGCATCCAGGCCTCGTTGCTGAGCAACCGGCAGCTCGCCTGCAGGATCTCGAATGCCGGCCCGAAGTCGGCCCCATGGAGGCGTTACGCCAGGCGGCGCGCTCCAGACTCGTGCAGATCAATGCACCCCCCTGGGCCGCAGTCGAAGGCAGCGGCGCCAGCGCAAGGGCCACTCGCGGCGAAGCATCCGCTCTGCTGTATGAGTATGACTTCGCAGTAGCCACCTCCCGGGACAACCAGGATCCTGAAGAGCCATCGGCCCTGCCCGAACTCAGCCAGGCGCTGTGGTCCAGGCATACCCTGAACGAGGGCGAACACCTGGCGGCGCTTTGGAACAACGCCTGGGGGCTCCGGTTGCGCACGCTCTATCGGCTGCTGGAGGATCCCGAGAGCGCCGGCATCCTGAACCGGGTCTTTCCGGGGCAGAAGGTCGAGTGGCTGGTGGATCCGGATGGAATCCTGAAGCGGCTCCGGCTCTGGAGCGACCGCGCCGAAGGCAATGAGTGGGTGCGTCTGGATGGCACCGACGCGTACAGCCGGCGGCAGATCGAAAGCGCGCGCGAGGTCACCCACCAGGTCGCCGCGGGTCAGATCCGCAGTGACATAGCGACGTCACTGGCCGCCAACGATGCCCTGTCCCCGCCTGCCGTCGCCGCGCTGAGCGTGCTCCTCGAACGGTACCTCCCTGACCCCGAAGCGCTGCGTGACGGCGACCAATACATCGTCCTCATCGAACAGGAGACCCTGATCGGGGACGATACGCCCTACGACGTACGCCTCCTGGCTTTCAGCTACAGCGGGCAGGCAGTGTCGGTCAGCGCCGTCCGGAATACCGATGGGCTTTTCTATACGCCCGATGGGCAGAGCCTGTTGCCGCCCTTCGATCGCAAGCCGTTCTCCGGAACCTACCGAATCAGTTCCGGATACCACCCCGGGCGCCGGCATCCGGTCACGGGCCGCGTCGCGCCGCACCTTGGCACTGACTTCCCGATGCCCGTGGGTACTCCGATCATCGCGCCCGCCGACGGCAAGGTGACTCAGGTCGATAGCCACCCGCATGCAGGCCGTTACCTGGTGATTGAGCACGGCCAGGGCTACACGACACGCTACCTGCATCTGCAGAAGGCCCTGGTGCGTCCCGGACAGACTGTGGAACGAGGCCAGGGCATCGCCCTCTCCGGCAACAGCGGCCGCACGACAAGCGCCCATCTGCACTACGAACTGCATGTGGACGGGCGAGCAGTGGACGCCATGCGGGTGCAACTGCCGGAAAACGAGACGTTGACCGGAGCGGACCTGAAACGGTTTCAGCGGATCGCCCAGCCCTTGATCGCCGAGTTACAGGACGCGACGCCCGCACGCCAGGTCGCGATGCATCCCTTCCCGGGACAGGGCTTCTGATCCAGCCCCCCGCGCAGATCGCCACAGCCGGCGGGTAGCGCGGTGCTGCCGTCACTGATGACACCCCTGGCCCCCGCCCACCTGCAATGGGACGGGGACCAGCCCCACGCCGTGGATTACGAAGACCGGTACTTCAGCGCTCGAGACCCAAGGGGCGAGGTGCGCACGGTCTTCGTCGAGGCGAACCGACTCCCGCAGCGATTCGCGAGCGCGCGCCGCTTCGCCATCGGGGAGACGGGCTTTGGTACCGGCCTCAACTTCTGCCTGACCCTGGAGACCTGGCGCGAGCATGCGCCGCCGGACGCCTTTCTCAGCTACCTGAGCGCGGAGGCCCACCCACTTGTGCCTTCAGACCTGTCACGCGCACTCCGTGCCCAGGGCATCGCGGACGGCGACATCAGCACCCTCCTGGCGCAGTACCCACCCCCGCTGTCCGGGTTGCACCGGATCCATTTTCCCGCCGATCGGGTCGTGCTGAGCCTCGTCTACGGCGATGCGGCGCCTGCGCTGGCACGGGTGCAGGGCCGCGTGGATGCATGGTTCCTCGACGGCTTCGCGCCCAGCCGGAACCCTGCGCTCTGGAACCTGGCGGTGTTTCGGCAACTGGGCCGTCTCTCCGGACGCGGAACGACCCTCGGCACCTTCACCGCGGCCGGGCAGGTTCGTCGCGATCTCGAAGAGGTTGGCTTTGCCTTGCAGAAGGTCCCTGGCTTCGCCGACAAACGCGAACGTCTGATCGGCGTCTTCCCGCAAGGGCAGCCACCAGCCGCCGGACCGGAGCGGGTCGCTGTGATCGGCGCCGGAATCGCCGGCCTTGCGACCGCATGCGCCCTGCGCGAGCGCGGGCTCAACCCCACGCTGTTCGACCCGCATGGAGCCGGCAACCGGGCGTCCGGAAACCCGGCAGCACTCCTTACACCCCACCTCAGTGCCGGGGACACCCTCCGAAATGCGTTGAGCCTGAGCGGCATGCGGGCTACACAAGCCCTTCTGGGCACCACGGACGTGAACAGCAGCGACCGCATCGTACTCGCCCGCGGCGTGGAGCATCGCGGAATCACGAGGCACGCGGCACGACGTCTGGCGCACCTCGCTGCCAGCGACCCCGGTCTCACCGGTGGCCTGTTTGCCGTGCGCTCCGACGACCCCGACCTTCCCGTCATCTTCTACCCCGATGCACTGGGTATCGATCTGGGCCAGTACTGCCGACATCTCGGCGCGGAATTGCAGCTACGCGATCGCCAGGTCCGGACGGTCCAGTCAAGAGCCGACCGCGTCACGGTCGATGCCGGTGAAGGCTCCGAGCCCTTCGACGCAGTCGTGATCGCGACCGGCGCCGGCGAGGCGGACCTGGCCACGGGCCAACCACGCCCGTCCGTCGTGGGCGGTCAAATGACCCGTATACGGGCTCCGCTGACCACGCTGGGGGATTTTGCACTGACCGGCAAGGGATACTGCCTGCCCGAGCGGGATGGCCAGTACTGGCTCGGCGCGACCTATCGAAGGGACGCCGGGAGCGCCGGCGTACGGCACGCAGACAACGCCGAGAACCTCAGCGCCTTGCGCTGGGTGGACCCGGCGCTGGAAGATCCGGCCGCAGTGGAGGTCACCGGTGCCTGGTACGGCCAGCGCGCGGTCTTTCCAGACCGCCTGCCGATGGTCGGTGCAATGCCCGGGCCGACGGCGACAGGCTGCGCTCCCCTCCCGCGGATATTCCTGAACCTGGGTTACGGTTCGCGCGGGCTGTTGTACGCAGCGGTCGGGGCACAGTTGCTCGCGGACCGTCTCTGCGGCCTGCCCGAGCCGTTGCCGGACACCCTCGCTCAGCTTTTTTCGCCGGCCCGGTTCGGGGCAGGAGAGCCTCGGGGCCGATGACCCCCCGTCAACTCGCCCCGCGCCTCTTTCGAACCGGCTTACGCGGTGCTGCCGCGGCCTTCAGACCCGTATGCTGGGTCTTGAACCGCCCTCCCCGGGCTTGTCCGCCCACCGGCTTGCCACCACGGACACCGGTTCCAGCGGGCTGGTAGTTCGGGACCAGATGCCGTTTGCCGTTACCGATCAGGTCGGCACGGCCCATCCTCTGCAGGGCCTCGCGCAGCAGCGGCCAGTTCTCCGCATCGTGGTAGCGCAGGAAGGCCTTGTGCAGGCGCCGCGC
>Ga0114946_10000775_pt1 | contig 21596 bp, 17 predicted proteins | sample WalLakDeSediment_FD_88676 | JGI IMG/M metagenome (GOLD analysis project Ga0114946, IMG submission 88676) | Lake sediment microbial communities from Walker lake, Nevada to study Microbial Dark Matter (Phase II) - Walker Lake 11/02/13 Deep Sediment | ecosystem: Environmental > Aquatic >...
CGCGGCAGGTCGCGGCTGGCGACGACGTCGACGCCGGTGCCGAGCACGTCGGCGGCGATCACCTGGCCGATCGCCACGGGCGCCTCGAGGTTCAGGCCGTGCAGCAGGCGGCAGACCTCGATGACGGCGCCCTTGGGCACCTCGCCGCGGGTCTTCACCGGCAGGCGCGGCCAGATGCCGCCCTCCACGGCCACCGTGGTCGTCACCACGCGCCGCGGGTCGAGGTGCTCCTGCTTGCCGAAGACCTCGCCCTTCTTGCACGACTGGCCACGCACCTCGACGTTCCCGCCGCCGAGTTCCTCGACCTCGAGCCGGCAGCCGAGCGGGCAGCCGATGCACAGGTAGTGGCTGACGGTGGCGTCGCCCTCGTCCTTGCCCCGGACGTCGCTCATATGGGCGTCGCCTCCCCCCGGGGCACCACGTCGACCCGCAGCGACCCGCCGTGGAACCCCTCCAGGAACCGCGGCCGCACCTTGAGCGTGAGCATCTCGCCGGGGAACACGTAGCGCAGCGGGCGCTCGTAGACGTCGCCGAGCCGCAGCGTGCAGGGCGCCATGGGCTTCGTCACGCGCATGTAGACGGTGTGCTCGCGCTCGGTGGTGATGGTGGGCGGCACGCAGTAGCGCACGTTGAGGCCCGGCGTTAGCCGCACGTTGTCGGGCCGGGCGGCCGCGCCGGTGGCGAACGCGCCGGCGCCGCGGCCGGCCAGCAGCGACTCCTGGCTGACGTAGTCGACCAGGTCGTGGATGTGGACGACGTTGCCGCAGGCGAACACCCCGTCGCGCGAGGTCTCCATCGTGCTGGTCACGACCGGGCCGGTGGTGACGGGGTCCAGCCGCAACCCGAGGCGGTGCGCGAGCTCGTTGTCGGGGATGAGGCCGATCGACACCAGCAGGGTGTCGCAGGGGACGTCCCAGGCCTCGGCCATCCTCGGCTTGAAGGCCGCGTCGACCGGGGCGACGGTGACCCGGTCCACCCGCTCGCGCCCGTGGATGTGCACCACCGTGGTGGAGAGGTGCAGCGGGATGTCGTAGTCGTGCAGGCACTGCACGATGTTGCGGTTCAGGCCGTTGGCGTGCGGCATGATCTCGAAGACCCCGAGGACCTCGACGCCCTCGAGCACGAGGCGGCGGGCCATGATCAGGCCGATGTCGCCGGAGCCGAGGATGGCGACGCGCTTGCCCGGCAGCAGGCCGCCGAGGTTGACGAGCTTCTGGGCGAAGCCGGCGGTCATGACGCCGGAGGGGCGCTCGCCGGGGATGCGGATGGCGCCGCGGGTGCGTTCGCGCGCGCCCATCGCGAGCACCACGGCGCCGGCGTCGAGGTAGGCGAGGCCGTGATCGCGCGAGGTGACCTTGAGGCGCCGGTCGGGCGAGACGTCGAGGACGTAGGCGCCCGAGAGCACGTCGACATCGTGCTCCAGCGCCTGCTCGATGGTGCGCTGGGCGTACTCGGGGCCGGTGAGCTCCTCGCCGAAGTGGTGAAGGCCGAAGCCGGGGTGGATGCACTGCTGCAGGATGCCGCCGGGCTCGGGCTCGCGATCGATGACCAGCACGCGCTCCGCGCCGGTCTCGCGGGCGCCGAGCGCGGCGGCGAGGCCGGCGGGGCCGGCGCCGACGACGACCACGTCGTAGCGCGGCTGCAGCTGGGCGGGCTTGGCGGCGATCATGGCGTGGCCTCCGCCGATCCGCCGGCGCTCACGCGCTCGGCGGCGGGCGCCTGCCCGTGGACGGGCAGCCGCTCGCACGCGATCCAGGAGTCGCCGCCGCGCTTGGTGACGGCGGTCAGCGGCATGCCGAGGCGGCGGTGCAGCAGCTCCATGCAGTTCCAGGTGCAGAAGCCGCCCTGGCAGCGGCCCATGCCGACGCGGGTGCGGAACTTGAGGCCGTCGAGCGTGCGGGCGCCGCGGTCGATGGCGTCGCGCACCTCGCCCTCGGTGACGATCTCGCAGCGGCACACGAGGCGGGCGTAGGCCGGGTCGCGCGCCACCAGGCTGCGCTGCTCGGCGTACGACAGCTCGGCGAAGCGAACCGGCTCCGGCACGCGCGCCTCGAAGTCGTCCTTGGCGACCAGCTCGAGGCCGTCGTCGCGCAGCGCCTCGAGGACGGCGGTGGCGACCGCGGGCGCGGCGGTGAGGGCCGGCGACTGCATGCCGGCCGCCAGCACGAAGCCTGCCACCCGCGAGGGGCCGAGCACGAACTCCTCGGCGTCGGACACGGCCCGCAGGCCGGCGAACTCGGCGATGGTGTCGGCCTCGCTGATGCCGGGGGCCAGCTTGCGGGCGCCGGCGAACGCCTCGGCGCTGCCGGCGGCGGTGGTGGTGAGGTCGTCCTTCTCGGCCCAGACGGCGGTGGGGCCGACCATCAGGGTGCCGTCGTAGGTGGGGATGATCAGGATGCCCTTGGAGGTGGGCGTCGGACAGGGGAACACGATGCGCTTGACGAAGCCGATCAGCCGCTTGTCGAGCAGGTACTCCTCGCCCTTGCGGGCCCGGATGGTGAAGCCGCCCGCACCGACCATGGCGGCGATGTCGTCGGCGAACAGGCCGGCCGCGTTGACCACGAAGCGCGACCTGACGTGCTCTTGGGCGCCGGTGCCGGTGACCTCGACGTCGATGTCGAAGCCGTGCTCGCCGCGCCTGATGCCCCGCACCGCCCGCTCGAGGAGCAGGTCGACGCCGTTGAGCACGGCGCTCTCGGCGAGCATGAAGCACGCCTCGTAGGGGTTCACGACGCCCGCCGTGGGGCCGTACAGCGCCTCGACGATCTCGTGCGAGAGGTTGGGCTCCTCGCGTCGGAGGCGCTCCGGTCCCCACAGCTCGAGCCCGGGCACCCCGCGCCGCTGGCCCTGCTCCAGGATGCGTCGCAGGGTGGCGCGCTGCTCCTCGTCGAAGGCGCAGGTGAGGTCGCCGACGCGCTTGAAGCCGAAGTGCAGGTCGTGCGCGAGCGCGTCCCACATCTGGTTGCCGCGCCACTCGAGCTCGCCCTTGAGGGTCCCCTCGGCGCCGTGGTGCCCGGCGTGGATGATGCCGCTGTTGGCCTTGCTGGTGCCGAGCCCGACCTCGCACTCGCGCTCGATCACGACGGCCCGCAGTCGGTAGCGCGACAGCTCGCGCGCGATCGCGCAACCGATCACGCCACCGCCGATGACCGCGACGTCGTAGCGCATGCCGTCGACCTCCTGTCCCATGGTCCCGCTTGCCCGGCCAGGGCCGGGCTGGCGCACGCTCGGGGGCGGGGGCCACCTCCCGCACCGCGGCCGGTCCCCCCATCGTAGGAGTGCGACGGCCTCCCCTTCAGGGTCCGGTGTCCCTGGCCCGACGCGACGGCGACGCGTTGCCCGGGCCGACCGGGCGCCCACGTGCCCAGGACGCCGCCCTCTTGTGAACCACGGAACATGGCCGTAGGCTGGAAGGGTACCCACGCACCGGGCGGCCGCCCCTCGTCGGGAGAGGGCCGGCCCCTGGCAGTCCCCCGTCCCGGCCGCGCCCGCCTCGGCGGCACCAGCGGCGGCAGGAGGTCCCGCATGACGTCCGCCCCGACGCACATCAGGTGGCTCTCCAACCTCACCCGCATCGACGCGCCACTCGTAGGGGACAAGCACGCCGCGCTGGGCGACATGGCCCGGGCGCTCGGCGACCAGGGCGTCCGCGTACCGGCCGGCTTCGCCACCACCGCCACCGCCTACGAGCGCTTCGTCGCCGCCAACGGCATCCACGAGGCCATGGAGGCGCAGCTGACGGCCCTCGCGGCCGGCACCCGCCCGATCCACCGGGTCGGCAAGGCGATCCGTCGGCTCTTCTTGCAGGGCGACTTCCCGCCCGAGGTGACGTCGGCCATCGTCGAGGCCTACCGCGAGCTCGGCCGGCGGTTCGACCAGGAGGAGATCGACGTCGGCATCCGCGCGTCGGCCACGGTGACCGACCTGCCCGAGGCGAGCTTCGTCGGCCAGCAGGCGACCTTCCTCAACGTGCGCGGCGACGCCGACGTGCTCGACGCCTGCCGCGCCTGCTTCGCGTCCCAGTTCACCGACCGGGCGATCAGCTACCGCATCGCGCACGGGATCGACCACCTGCGCATGTCCCTCTCGGTCGGCGTCCTGAAGATGGTCCGCAGCGACCTCGCCGGCGCCGGCGTCATGTTCAGCATCGACCCGGAGACCGGCTTCGAGGACGCGGTGGTCATCAACGCCGCCTGGGGCCTCGGCGAGACGGTGGTCAACGGATCGGTGAACCCGGACGAGTACATGGTGTTCAAGCCGCTGCTCGAGCGCCCGGGGCTGCGCCCGATCATCGAGGTGCACGTGGGCGAGAAGCAGCACACGATGGTCTACGCGGAGGGCGGCACGGTCAGCACCGCGATCAAGGAGACCAGCCAGGCGGAGCGCCGAGCGCGCGTGTTGACCGACGACGAGGTGCTGCAGCTGGCCCGTTGGGCGGTGACGATCGAGCGCCACTTCGGCTGCCCGATGCACCTCGAGTGGGCGAAGGACGGCGAGAGCGGCGAGATCTACTTCGTCGCGGCGCGCCCCGAGACGGTGCAGTCGCAGCGGTCGCACGACGTCCTCAGCAGCTACGCGCTGGACATGCGCGGCGAGGTGCTGGCGAGCGGCCAGGCGGTCGGCGAGGCGATCACCCACGGCCAGGTGCAGGTCATCGAGAGCGTCAACGACATCGACCGCTTCATCGACGGCCGCATCCTGGTCACCGGCATGACCGACCCCGACTGGCTGCCGGTCCTGCAGCGGGCCGCCGGCATCATCACCGACCACGGGGGCCGCACCTGCCACGCCGCGATCATCAGCCGCGAGCTCGGCATCCCGTCGATCGTCGGCACCAACGACGCCACCAGCGTGCTGCGCGACGGCCAGGAGATCACGCTGTCGTGCGCCGAGGGCGATCGCGGGTTCGTCTACGCGGGCAGCCTGCCGTTCCGCACCACCTCGACCAAGGTGGCCGACGTGCCCCGCACGCGCACCCAGGTCATGCTCATCATCGCGAGCCCCACGGCCGCGCTGCGCTGGTGGCGGCTCCCCTGCCACGGCATCGGCCTGGCGCGCATGGAGTTCATGATCAGCGACCTGATCAAGGTCCACCCCATGGCGCTGGTGCGTTACGACGAGCTGCAGGACGAGGATGCCCGGCGCCGCATCGCCGACCTGACCCACGGCTACGCCGACAAGACCGAGTTCTTCGTGGACCAGCTGACCCGCGGCATCGGCAAGATGGCCGCGTCCCGCTACCCGCAGCCCGTCATCGTCCGGACGAGCGACTTCAAGACCCACGAGTACGCCTCCCTGATCGGCGGGCGCCAGTTCGAGCCCTTCGAGGAGAACCCCATGCTCGGCTTCCGCGGCGCGTCGCGCTACGACGCCGAGCTCTACCGCGAGGGCTTCTCGCTCGAGTGCCGCGCGATCCGCCGCGTACGCGAGGAGCTGGGCTTCGACAACGTGGTCGTCATGATCCCGTTCTGCCGCACGCTCGACGAGGCCGACCGGGTGCTCGCCGTCATGGCCGAGGAGGGACTCGAGCGCGGCAAGAACGGCCTCGAGCTGTACGTGATGGCGGAGGTGCCGTCGAACGTGCTGCTGGTCGACGGCTTCGCCGAGCGGTTCGACGGCCTGTCGATCGGCTCGAACGACCTCACGCAGCTCGTTCTCGGCATCGATCGCGACTCCATGCTGCTGGCCGACATGTTCGACGAGCGCGACGAGGCGGTGAAGCGCGCCGTGAAGATGCTCATCGCGGGCGCCCACGCCGCCGGGCGCCACATCGGCATCTGCGGCCAGGCGCCGTCCGACTACCCGGAGTTCGCCGAGTTCCTGGTGGCCGAGGGCATCGACTCGATCTCCCTCAACCCCGACAGCATCCTGGGGGTGCTGCCGCAGATCGCGGAGGCCGAGGCGCGGCTGGACCGGGTCGCGGGCTGAACGCCACCTCGCACACGCGCCGCCGCCGGCGGCGCACGTCGCCGGCGCCCGTCGGCGGCGGCGCGCACGCGTCGCGCGCCGGCGTAGCATGGCGCCACCCGCCATGCCGCCGCCACCCGACCCATCCGCCGTGCACGACATCGACGACGTCGTCGACGCGCTCTCCGCGATCGTCGACCAGGCGCGCGCGGATGGCGAACGCTTCGGCCTCTTCGCCGCCCTCTACCGCCGAACGACGGAGGAGGTGCGTCGCGCCCTGCGGGCCGACGCCTTCCGGGACCCGGCGTGGGTCGAGCGCCTCGACGTGGTGTTCGCCCGGCGCTACCTCGAGGCCTACGCGGACTTCCGGACCGGTCGGCCCACCACGGCCGCGTGGCGACACGCCTTCGAGCGCGCGAGCGAGCCCGGCCACCTGGTCCTCCAGCACCTGCTGCTCGGGATGGCCGCCCACATCCTGTTCGACCTGGGGTTGGCGACGCACGCGGCCGAGCCCGGCCCGCTCACGCGCCGCCGAGCCGACTTCGTGGCGATCAACGGCGTGCTGGCCGCGATGCTCGACGCGGTCCAGGAGGACGTCAACGCGGTGTCGCCGGTGATGGGTTGGCTCGATCGCGCGGGTGGGACGTGGGACGAGCGGTTGGCGATCGCCACGATGCGCGGCTGGCGCACCACCGCCTGGCGACGCGCGGGAAGTCTGGCACGCGCGCCGGCGGGCGCCCGGCCGACACTGGTCGCGCGCATGGACCGAGCGACCGAGCGCGTCGCGCGGCGGCTCTGCCCGGCCGCGGGCAGCGCGGCGGGCGCCGCGGGCGGACGGCTGTTCGGCTGGGTCCGGCGGCGTGAGACGGAGGACGTGCCCGCGCTGATCGCGGCGATCACGGGTCGCCGGCGTTAGGCGCGGCCCGCGCGGCGGGCGCGGCACCCGCGTCCGACGCGGCGGGCGCGCCGGCCGAGACGCGGGCGTGGTCGGGCAGCCGCGCCTCGACGTCGCGCACCAGCGGGCGAAGGTAGCCCGCCAGCCCGATGACGCCGGTGACCGCGCCGGCCACCACCAGCATGAGCCCCATCCCCGCGCCGGGACCGACGCCGACGAGCGGCCCGAACGCGTCGGCCAGCGCGCCGCCCGGCTGCAACGCGGGCTCCATCACCCGGTCGGCCAACGGACCCACCGCCAGCATCGCCAGCGGCGCGGTCCCCTGAGCGATGAAGCGGCGCGCGGCGAACACCCGCCCCTGCACGTCGGGCGGCACCTTGGCCTGCCAGATCGCCTGGTTCGAGCCGTTCAGGATCGGGATGATGAACGCGCCGGCGAAGGCGGCCGCCATCCACCAGGGCAACGCCTGCCCCAGCCCCAGCGGCAGCGTGCCCAGCAGCCCGTAGGCCGCCATGCCGAGCAGGACGCCGTGGATGCGGCGCCGCGGCCCGCCCCAGAGGCTGAGCGCCAGCCCGCCGGCCACCCCGCCGGCGCCCATGGCCGAGTAGACGCTGGCCAGCGCGAGCTGGTCGCTGCCCGTCCGCGCCAGCACCATCGGCGCGATGACCACCGTCCCGAAGGTGGCGATGAAGTTGCTGGCGGTGAACAGCAGCTGCAGGTGCAGCAGCGCCGGCCGCGCCAGGATGAAGCGGAAGCCGTACAGGGTGTCGCGCCACAGGCCGCCGCGCGCCGTACCGCCCGCGCGCGCCGCGAGGCCCTCGGCCGAGGGGGGCGGCTGCGGGATCGCCACCGCCAGCAGGGCCGCGATGGCCAGGACGAACGTGACGATGTCGACGACGAACACGCCGGCCACGCCGATCGTCGCCAGCAACAGCCCGGCGAGGAGGGGGGCGGCGATGCCCGAGGCCGACTCGGCCAGCGCCAGCATGCCGCTGGCACGGGCGTACTGCTTCTGCGGCAGCATCGTGCTGATCGCGGCGGAGTAGGCCGGGAACTGGAAGGCGCCGAAGGCGCCCGCCCAGGCGCCGAGCAGGTAGAGGTGCCAGATCTGCAGCGCGTCGGCCAGGTACAGGAGCAACAGGACGATGGTCGCGAGTCCCGTCGCCAGGTCGGAGAGCATCATGACCAGCTTCCGGTTCCAGCGGTCGACCAGCGCGCCGGCGACGGGGCTGAGGAGGAGCGAGGGGCCGAAGGTGAACAGGCCGACCAGGGCGAGGGTCGTCGCCTGCCCGGTCTCCTGCCAGGCCCAGATCGTGATGGCGAAGGCCGTGAGGCCCGAGCCGAGCAGCGACGCCACCTGGCCCACCCACACCAGGGTGAACCCCGCCATGCCGGCCGGTCGCCGCCACCTCACGGCGGGCAGTGTACGGCCGCGTCAGCCCTTGATGACACCCAGCGGCCGCAGCCGGGCGACCTTGGTCGACAGGCCGGCGCGGTGCACCACCTCGACCACCCGGTCGACGTCCTTGTAGGCGTCGGGCTGCTCCTCGTCGAGGCCGCGGCGGCTGGTCGCGCGGGCGATCACGCCACGCGCCGCCAGCTCTGCCCGCACGTCGCGCCCCTTGGCGGCCTTGACCGCCGCGGTGCGCGACAGCGCCCGGCCCGCCCCGTGGCAGGTGGTGCCGAAGCTGAGCGCCATGGCCTCGGGCCCGCCCACCAGCACCCAACTCGCCCGACCCATGTCGCCGGGGACGATGACCGGCTGGCCGACCGCCCGGTACGCCTCCGGGACGTCGGGGTGCCCCGCCGGGAACGCGCGGGTGGCGCCCTTGCGGTGGACGCACAGCGTCCGCTCGACCCCGTCGACCAGGTGCCGCTCGAGCTTGGCCATGTTGTGCGCGACGTCGTACACCAGCGTCAGGCCCAGCCGCTCCCAGGGGCGGCCGAACACGCGCTCGAACACCTCGCGCACCTGCCACGCCAGCAGTTGGCGGTTGCAGAACGCGTAGTTCGCCGCCGCGCGCATGGCGCCCAGGTACGCCTGGCCCTCGGCTCCCTCGACGGGCGCGCACGCGAGCTGGCGGTCGGGCAGGACGATGCCGTGCCGCTCGGGGACGCCGCGCAGCGCCCGCAGCGCGTCGTCGCACACCTGGTAGCCGAGCCCGCGCGAACCGGAGTGGATCAGAACGCAGACCTGACCGACCTCGAGCCCGAAGGCGGCCGAGATCGCCGGGTCCGTGACGCGGTCGACCACCTGCACCTCCACGAAGTGGTTGCCCGAGCCGACCGTGCCGCACTGGTCGGCGCCCCGCTCCTTCGCGACGGTGGAGACCAGCTCCGGTAGGGCGTCCTCGACGCAACCCCCGGCCTCGCCGTACTGCACGTCGTCGTCGGTGGCGAGGCCGCGCCGGCGAAGGTAGGGCACGCCCTCACGCATGAGGGCGTCGAGCTCGCGGCCCGCGAAGCGGTACGGCCCCGAGCGCCCCACGCCGGCGGGCACGTGCGCCAGCAGCGCCTCGATCAGCGGCTCGAGGCGACCGTGCAGGTCAGCCTCGCGCAGGTCGCTGCGCAGCAGCCGCACCCCGCAGTTGATGTCGTAGCCGACGCCGCCGGGCGACACCACGCCGCCCTCCGCGGGGTCGGTGGCGGCGACGCCGCCGATGCAGAAGCCGTAGCCCCAGTGGATGTCGGGCATCGCCAGGCTCGCGCCGACGATGCCGGGCAGGGTCGCGACGTTCGCCACCTGGTCGAGCGCCGGGTCGTCGCCCAGCGCCGCCATGAGCGCCTCGTCGGCGAACACCACGCCGTCGACACGCATGCCGCTCCGCGCGCCGCGCGGGATCCGCCAGCGCTGCTCGTCGATCCGCTCGAGCCGGCCGTGGAGATCGCTGCGGTTCATGGTGTCACCTCCGTGGACGCCGCGCCACATCGGCCGCGGGCGCGGCGGGCGCCGTCCTCCCGCTCAGACATCGACGATCACCTCGGCCGCCCAGCCGCCGTCGTGCCTGCGCAGCGAGAGCCCATGGTAGGTGATCGCCTTGACCTCGTGCACCAGCCGATGGCGGGCCGGGTCGACGCGTTCGCCCCAGGCGCTCGCGCGCAGCACGATGGGGCCGTCGACGCCCTCCGCCGCGGCGGGCTCGGCCAGGCTCACCCGCGCGCGGGCGAAGAGCAGGTGCCGCAGTTCGAACGCCACCAGCAGCGCGTGCAGCCAGTCGAACAGCAGGTCGACGGGGTCGGCGGCGCGCAGCTCGAAGACCTCCTCGGCCCGCGCCTCGACACCGTCGAGGTCCTCGACCACGAGCGACGCGAAGGCCCGTGCCGCCTCCTCGAAGAGCGCGGGCAGCGTCTCGGCCTCGACCCGCAGGCCGAGGTCGGCCGTGTGGTCGAACACCTGCCAGGGCATCTGTCCCGACGGTACACCCGCGCCAGCAACCGCGCTCGCGCCCGCAACCGCAGCCTGCGTCCGCGGGCCGCGGCCGCGGCCTGCGGGGCTCAGCCCCCGGCCGGCCGCCAGGCGCTCAGCAGCAGGTCGTAGCGGCCGCCCACGTGGGTGCGGAAGCCGTGCTGGTGCAGGTAGCGTCGGTAGGCGGCGAGGTCGCGGACCACCAGCGACAGGTCGGGCGCGCGGTAGTTGCGCGTGCGGGCGCCCCACACCGGCTCGCTCCCGCGGAAGCGGCCGTTCGGAAGACCAAGCAGCAGGCCGCCCTGCGGCGCCAGGTGCCGCTGCACCAGCCGCCGCAGGAGGGCGCGGTCGTCGACGCCCGGTCCCTGCAGCACGGCGATGGCGACGACCAGGTCGAAGCGGCCGAGGTCGTCGGGCAGCTCGGCAACGTCGCACAGGAGGAAGCGCGCCCCTGCGAACCGTGCAGCCGCCTCGGTGAGCGGGCCGGACGCGTGGTCGACGCCCACGACCTCGAGCCCGGCGGGCGGGTCGTCGAGCATCCCGATCGCCGCGATCTCGTCGCCCCGGTGGCAACCCAGCACCAGCACCCGCCCACCGTCCGGCGGCCGCACCCGCGCCAGCGCCTCCAGCAGCGGCAGCAGGAAACCCGGGTGATCGAGCTTGCGCACGGCGCCGAACCCCGCCGGGTCGGCGTAGCGCGCCTCCGCGGCGACGTCGCGCGCGCCGTGCCAGGCCGCCTCCGGCGGCAGCGGCGCGAGCCGCAGCCGCGCCCGGCCGCCGGGGAGGGCTGCGGGCGCCTCCAGCCGGCACCCCAGCTGCTCGGCCAGGTCGCACCAGCCGCGCCAACCGCCCGCGACGGGGCCCGCCCCGTGCGCGGCGCGGCCCGCACCGTGCGCGGCGCGGCCCGCGCCGTGCGCGGCGCGGCCCGCGTCGGACTCGACGGGGACACCCGCCGCGCCGTCCGGATCGGGCACGTCCAGCTCGATCGCCGTCGCGCCGGCGGCCAGCGCCGCCCGCAGCCGGCGCGCGAGGCCGGCCAGGTCGCGATCCCCGGCCGGCAGGCGCCAGCGGTCGTCGCTCATGGCCGCGCCGGCGGCGCGGGGGGGCACGCCGTCGCGGCAGTGGGGCGACGTTCCTTGCATTCTACAAACGTCCCGAGATATGATCTTTGCATGTCGTCGAACCCGGGCGCCAGCCTCGCGCGCCGCCTGGTCCACGGCCTCGCCGGCGCCTGGCGCCGACTCGAGGCGCGTGCGGCGCCCGACATGCTCGCCAGCGCCGGCCTGGACCTGAACGACTTCGTGTTCCTGGAGACGGTCGCGATGACCGATCTCTCGCCCGGCGAGATCGCGGCCGCCCTGCGCATCCCGCCCCATGGCGTCTCGCGGCGGTTGGCGGCGCTCGAGGGCGCCGGGTTCCTGCGCCGGGCGCTCGACCCCACCGACCAGCGGCGTCGCGTCCTCACCGTCACGCCGCACGGCCGGACCACGCTGGCGGCGGCCCACGCGGCGCTCGAGGCGCGCGTCGCCCCGATGCTGCGCGAGCTGGGCCCCGAGCGCAGCGCGGCGCTGCTCGACGCGCTCACGCGCCTCGCTTCGGGCCTCGACCCGGAGGACGCGGCTGGCGCGGGCATGACCCAGGCTACCGCCGACGCGGGCTAGGCTGGTCGGCAAGCCCGAGAGGGGGAGCCGATGGGCGTCTTCCGTAGCCGACCGCTGGCACCGTTCCGCGCGCCGCGCCCGGGGTGGGACCCGAGCACCTGGGCCAGCCGCGTGCCGCTGCGCAAGCTCGACAACTTCACCGAGGTGTTCCGCGCCGCCTGGGAGAACCGCGACCGGCTCGGCTATGCCTGGCGCGTCCTGAGCCAAGGCGCCTGCGACGGCTGCGCACTCGGCACCCACGGGCTGCGCGACTGGACCGTCGACGGCGTCCACCTGTGCAACGTGCGGCTGCGCCTGCTCCGGCTGAACACCATCGGCGAGCTGGACCCGGCCCGCCTGGACGACGTCGTGGCCCTGCGCGCCCTCCGGGCCCGCGACCTGCGCGAACTCGGCCGCCTCCCCTACCCGCTGCTGCGGCGCCGCGGCGAGCCCGGCTTCCGGCGCGTCGGCTGGGCGGAGGCGCTCGACCTGATCGCCGAGCGCGTGCGCGCCACCGACCCCGACCGCGTCTTCCTCTACCTCACCAGCCGCGGCATCCCCAACGAGACCTACTACCAGGCCCAGAAGGCGATGCGCGCCATCGGCACCAACAACGTCGACAACGCCGCCCGGCTGTGCCACGGCCCCAGCACCGTCGCGCTCAAGCGCTCGCTGGGGGTCGGCGCGACCACCTGCAGCTACGCCGACCTCATCGGCAGCGAGGTGGTCACCTTCATCGGCTCCAACCCGGCCAAGAACCAGCCCGTGGTGATGAAGTACCTCTACCACGCGAAGAAGGCCGGTACCCGGGTCGTGGTCGTCAACCCCTACCTCGAGAGCGGCATGGACGCCTACTGGGTGCCCTCCGACGTCGAGAGCGCCCTGTTCGGCACCAAGGTCGCCGACCGCTTCGTGCAGGTCGCCCCCGGCGGCGACCGCGCCTTCCTGCGCGGCGCGCTCAAGGCGCTGATCGCGGCCGGCCGGGTGGACGAGGCCTTCGTCGCCGAGCACACCGCCGGCTTCGAGGCGCTGCGGGACGAGGTCGCTGCCCTCGAGTGGGAGCGCATCGAGCGCGAGAGCGGGGTGGCCCGTGCGGAGATCGAGGCGTACGCCGACGAACTCGGGCGCGCCGACAGCGCCGTCTTCGTGTGGGGCATGGGCCTGACCCACCAGACCGCGGGCGAGGAGAACGTGCAGGCGGTCGTCGACCTGGCGCTGGCCCGTGGCTTCGTCGGCCGGCCGGGCAGCGGCCTGATGCCGATCCGGGGGCACTCCGGCGTCCAGGGCGGCGCCGAGATGGGCGCCTACGCGCCCGTCTTCCCTGGCGGCGTGCCGGTCGACGCCGAACAAGCCGCCGCGCTGGAGCGGCACTACGGCTTCCCCGTGCCGGCCCGACCCGGCCTCACCACCCCGGCCATGATCGACGCCGCCGCCCGCGGCGAGATCGACGTGCTGCTGGCGGTGGGCGGCAGCTTCCGCGAGGTGCTGCCCGATCCCGTAGGCGTCGCCGCCGCGCTGGGGCGCGTGCCGCTACGGGTCCACCTCGACCTGACGCTGCACCCGACCATGCTCGACGAGCCGGCCGACACGACGCTGCTGCTCCCCGCCACCACCCGCTACGAGGTTCCCGGCGGCGTCAGCCAGACCTCCACCGAGCGGCGCATCGTGTTCAGCCCCGAGGTGCCGGGACCGCGGGTCGCCGAGGCGCGTCCCGAGGGCGACGTGCTGGGCGAGGTGGCCGCCCGCGTGCGGCCCGAGCTGGCCGATCGGGTGCGCTTCGCCTCGACGGCGGCCGTGCGCGCCGAGATCGGGCGGGTGGTGCCCGGCTACGCCGGCATCGAGCGCCTCGCCGAACCCGGCGACCAGTTGCAGATCGGCGGCCCGCAGCTGTGTGCCGGCGCCGCGTTCCCGACGCCCGACGGCCGCGCCCGCTTCGGGCGCCTGAGCCTGGCGGCCGAACCCCTGGGCGACGCGCGGGACGCCGACGCGTTCGTGCTCGTCACCCGCCGCGGCAAGCAGTTCAACAGCCTCGTCCACCAGGACGTCGACCCGCTCGGCGGGCTGGCGCGGGACGCGGTGGTCCTCGCTCCCGCCGCCGCCGCCCGCCTCGGGCTCGGCGAGGGCGATCGGGTGCGGGTGAGCAACCCGCACGGGCACTTCACCGGCCGCCTGCGCCTTGGCCCCCTCGCCGGCGGCGCCGTCATGCTGCACTGGCCCGAGGCGAACGTGCTGCTCGACCCGGCGCGCCGCTCGGCCACGGCCGACACGCCCGCCTACAAGGACACGCCGGTCCGCGTGGCCCGCGCGGACGACGCCACCCAGCGGTCCGCGACGGCACCCGCGGCACGGACCGACGACGCGACCCCCCGGCCGTGAGGCGCGCCGGGCCCACCCGGCGCGTACCGGTCCGGCACTTCGGCCCATCCGCCGACCGCCCGCACGGCCGCGCCCGCGACGCCGTCGCCGGCGAGGAGCCGCTCCAGCTGCGGCTCGAGCGGGATGGCGCCAGCACCCCACTGGTCACCACGCTGCGCACCCCGGGCTCCGACTTCGAGCTGGCCGCCGGCTTCCTGCTGGCCGAGGGGATCGTGCACCGGCGCGAGCAGGTCCTCGGCCTGCGCTACTGCCGCGACGCGCCCTCGGAGGAGCGCTTCAACGTCCTCCAGCTGCGACTCGCCCCCGACGCGCGCCTCCCGGACGCCGACCACCTGCACCGCTTCACCGCCACCGCCGCCTGCGGCGTGTGCGGCAAGGGGCAGCTAACCTCGCTGGCCGAGCGCGGCTGTTCCCCGATCGAGGACGGCCTGCGCGTGCCTGCGTCGGTGCTGGCCACGCTCCCCGAGCGCCTGCGCGACCACCAGCCGCTGTTCGGCGCCACCGGCGGCCTGCACGCCGCCGGGTTGTTCACCGCCGACGGCACCCTGCTGGTGGCACGCGAGGATGTCGGCCGCCACAACGCGGTCGACAAGGTGTTCGGCTGGGCGCTGCTCGAGGACCGGCTCCCGCTCACGGGCACGATCGTGTGCGTCAGCGGGCGCGCCGGCTACGAGCTGGTGCAGAAGAGCTTGGTGGCTCGCGCGCCGGTGTTCGCGGCGGTGTCGGCGCCCTCCAGCCTGGCCATCGGCGTCGCCCGGCGCTACGGGTTGACGCTGGCGGCCTTCGTGCGCGACGGGCGCCTCAGCGTGTACGCGGGCGACGAGCGGGTGGTCGACGACCTCGGCCGGGGCTGATCGGTCCTCTTTCTGTTTGCATCCTGCAATCGTTACGTATCGCGACCATCGTGCTGGTTGGAGGGCTCTCGCGCCCTCGGGCGACGGCGCGTCAAGGCGCCGCGCTCGCCCGCCGCCACTCGGTCGGCCACCATGACCATCGACACGGGCTGCGACAGGCCGAAGCCGGCGCCGAAGACCATCATGAACAGCGCCAAGGCCCACCAGGAGGTCGTGAACGCCACGCCCATCAGCCCTGTGGCCATCGCGAGTAGCGTCAGCACGACGGTTCGCTCACGGCCACCCAGCGCGGCCACCATCCGCGGCATCCAGGGGCGCACCAGCACGGCCACCAGCGAGCGCAGCGACAGCAATGCGCCGATGGCGGCGGCCGGGACCGCCAACAGCTCCAGGTGCACCGGCAGGAAGGTCACCTGCACGGTCACGGCCCACAGCGCGGCGCTGCTGGTGAGCATCGCCAGGCCCACGGTGCGGTCGCCGAGCAGCCGCCGCGCCGCCCCCCAACGCAGCCGCGCCCGGGTCGTCTCGACCTGCCCGCTGACCCGCATCGGCAGCGTCAACGCGAACGCGGCGACCAGGGCCAGCGCCATCGACCCGAAGCCGACCTCGGCACCGAACAGGTCGAGCAACAGCCCGCCCAGCAGCGGGCCCAGCGTCTGGCCGACCGCCACCGAGGTGGTCCACCAGCCGTAGGCCGCCTCGCGCGGGCCGCCGGGCTCGGCCAGGTCCGCCACCAACGCCTGCGAGCCCACGATGTGGACCAGGTGCGCCAGGCTGGCGACGACGTACCCGAAGACCAACGCGGGCCAGGCGGGCGCCCATACCATCGGGAGCGCGGCCGCCGCGAACGCCAGGAAGCCGATCCGGGCCATCCGCCGCGCGCCCCAGCGGTCGACCCAGGTCCCCGCCGGGACGGCCAGCACGAGCGGCAGCAGGAAGCCGGACGACACCAGCGCCCCGACGGCGGCCGGGCCGGCGCCGAGGCGAAGGGCCACCAGCGGCGTCAGCAGCCCGAGCATGGTGTAGCCGACCGCCGCCATCACCGCGGCGAGGCCGAACAGCACCAGGTCTCGGCGGTGGGTCACGGCCGACCGCCCGCGGGGCGCTCGGCGTCGACGGTCGGGTGGCCATCACGGAGGCTCCGCACGTGTCTCCGCTCTGCGGTTCTCGCTTCCGCTCAACGGTATCAGCGCCGGCGTGCGCGGCCTCAGTGGATCCGGTGCAGCTCCGTCTGACGCCCGCCAAGGAAGTGGATGCGCCCGCCGGTGAAGGCGACGATCTGCTCGCTGGCGAGCTTGACCCTCTGCTGGTCCCACTCCGGCACCGGCACCTCGACGAACATTTCGAACGAGTGCAGGGTGTCGTCGTGCAGCGGCAGGTCGCCGCGGCCGGGGACACCCGCCTGCTGGTCGTACAGGCCGATCATCGGTCCCGCGCCGTGCCCGTGGACGCCGATCGGGTGGGTGTACACGCGCCCCTCGAGCCCCTCGGCCGCCATCGCCGCCCGCACCGCGGCGAGGATCTCGTTGCCCGTGCGTCCCGCCACCATCTCGGCGGCCAGCAGGTCCTGCTGCTGGTTCGCCGCGGCCAGCGCGAGCTCCAGGCCGGCCGGCGGCGCCTCCTCTCCGAGGCGCAGCACGTAGGCGTTCTGCTGGGTGTCGGTCGCCAGCCCCAGGTAGTGGAGGCCGAAGTCGCAATGCAGCAGGTCGCCCGGCCGGATGACCTCGTCGGGACTGCTGCCGATGTCGCCCACCTGCGCCCCGCGGCGCTGGATCGACACGGTCGGCTGGAACCAGCACGACAGCCCCAGGTCCGCCGCGCGCTGGCGCAGCCACCACGCGACGTCGACGGCCGTCGTCACGCCGGGATGCACCACGCGGCTGGAGAACGCCTCGCCGATCATCCCGTGGGCGATCTGGTTGATGCCGCCGGCGGCGTCGATCTCGCCCTGCGTGCGGCGCTCCAGCCAGCCGACGGCGACGCGCTCGGCCGACACCGTCCGCGACCACAGGTCGGGGCCCAGCGCCTCGCGCAGCGCCTCGTGCTCGTGGTGGGAGAGACCGTCGCCGAAGGCGAAGTGCTCGCCCACGTTCACGCCGATGCGACGCGGATCGCGCTCGGCCACCACCCGCCGCAGGCACTGCCACTGGTCCTCCTTGGCCTCCTCGGTGCGGCTCTTGTCCCACATGGGGCGGTAGGTGCCGTCGAGGCCGATGCCGGCGTTGGCGATCGCCAGCGCCTCGAAGGCCCCGCCCTCGGGCGCGTGGAACACGAGCATGGTGCGGCGCCGGGCGGACATCATCGGCGCAGGCAGCAGGCTCATCAGCACGGGGTCCTCGTTGTACTCGCGGGCGACGACGATCCACAGGTCGAGGCCCTCGCGCCGCATCACGTCGGGCAGCACCGTGCGCAGGCGCTCGCGCAGCCAGCCGTTGGTGACGTCGGCCTGCCGACGCAGCGGCAACACCTTGGCGGACCAATCGCCGGCGTGGACGCGCTCGTAGGCGAGGCGGGCCGTGGGGGTGGTGGTCATGGGGTTCCTCCGATCACGCGCCGACGATACCCGCGGGCCGACCCGCTGCCACGACGCGCGAGCGGCGGTCTGGGTACCATGCGCCCCATGGCCCCGGACGAGACGCCCGCGTCGCCGCTGGTCGCGACCGCCCCCGTCGAGCGCTTCTTCGGCTACTACCCCGGCACCGTCGCCGTGGTGACCTCCGCCCACGCGGGCGCGCGCAACGTCATGAGCGCGGGCTGGCACACGGCGCTCTCCGCCGAGCCGCCGCTGTACGGCGTGGCGTTCGGCCGCACGCGCCACAGCCACGGCCTGGTGCTGGCGAGCGGCGCGTTCGCGGTCCACTTCCTGCCCTTCGAGCGGGCCGACGCCATCGCCGGCGTCGGCTCGACCAGCGGCCGCGACGGGTCCGACAAGTTCGCGCGCTTCGGCCTCGCGGCCGGACGCGGGGCTGTGCTCGACGTCCCGATCCTGCACGACGCCTACCTGGCCTACGAGTGTCGGGTGCAGGCGGTGTACGCCACCGGCGACCACGACCTGGTGGTGGGCGAGGTGGTGGCCCTGCACCACCGGCCCGACGCGTTCGACGAGCGCCGCCTGCTCGACGGCCCGCGCGTGCGCGCGGCGGTGTACTACGGCCGCAGCCTGTTCGAGGCGCTGGGGACGGGCGAGCTGGCGATTCACGCCCCCAGCCGCTGAGGCCCCGCGCGCACGGCTCGGCCTACCTGACCATCACGAGGTGGCTGGGCGGCGTCGAGAGGAACTCGGCGCCCGTCTCGGTGACGATGACGTCCTGCTCGGGGCCGATGGGGTGACCGTCCACGCCGGTGCGGCCGTGAACCACCGGCTCGACCGTGTAGACCTCGCCGGCCTCGAGGCGACCCAGGCCGCGCGCGCCGTAGCGGTCGCCTAGCGGCGCGAGCGTGGTCCCGCCGTCGTGGACGGTGCGGCCGATCTGGTGCCCGAGCGCGTGGGCGTACACGGGCGCGCCGTGCCCCTCGAGCACCCGCCGCGCCACGGCGTCGACCTCGTGCCCCGCCACGCCGGGTCGCATCGCGGCGACGCTGGCGTGGACGGCCGCCATGGCCGCATCGAAGCGACGCTGCACCTCGGGCGGCGGGGCCGTCTCGCCGGGACGGGCGAGGTAGTAGGTCCGCATGACGTCCGAGGTGTACCCCTCGACGAAGACGCCCATGTCGATGACCACGGTGTCGCCGCGCAGCAGGGGGGCGTCGCCGGCCGTGCGGTGGCCGAGGCCGGCGGTGCCCGTCATCACGGCGGCGCCGTCGCTGAACGAGTGGGTGACGCCGAGCTCCCGCTGGCGCCGCTTGATGAACTCGGCCACGTCGCGCTCGGTCATGCCGACGCGCATGAACTGGCCGGCCTCGTCGAGCAGCTGCTCGGTGAGCTGGATCGCGCGCTCGAGCCGGCGCCGCTCCTCGGGCGTCTTGCGCGCCCGCAGGGGCTCCAGCACCGGCGCCGAGCTGACCGCCCGGCGGCCGAGGCCGTCGTCGCCGACCGTCTTCTCGAGCTTGCGCAGCAGGCCCAGCGTGAGGCCGTCGACGAGGTAGTCGTCCTCGTGCTGGTTCAGTGCCACCACGCCGGGCGAGAGCTCGTCCCACACGGCGCGCAGGTGCGAGCTCAGGCCCTCGCGCCCGTAGGCGACGACCTCCGTGAACACCCCCGGCTGCTCGATGCCCATGCGGTCGTAATCCGCCACCAGCGCCATCTTGCGGCCGCCCGGGGTGAAGACGAAGGCCGACAGGCCGACCATCTCGTGTCCGGCGAACAGCAGCGTGGAGCGGTCGCTCCCCTCGCGGCAGAACACCACCCAGGCGTCGGCCCCGAGCCTCGGCAACAGCGCGTCGAGCTGGGCGTGCTTCTCGCGGATGAGGGTCAGGTCACTGGGCGTCATGGATCCTCCGGGCACGCCGCGACGGTCGCGGGGTGCGCCCCGGCACCGCGGCGGGTGGCCGCCACGAGCCCGTCAGCGCCGTCCAGAACGACGTTGACGGCCGGTGGCCATGGCCGTCAGCCTACGAGTGGCGTCCAAGGGGTGTCAACCGCCTGGCCGCGGTCTGGGCCGTGACGAACCAACGCCCACGGTCTGCTACCATGACGGTCACCATGAAACTGCTCCTGACGATCGTGCAGGACGCCGACGCGGCCAAGCTCGAGCAGGCGCTCCGGGAGCGCAGCTTCCAGTCGACCAAGATGGCGTCGACCGGTGGCTTCTTGCGCGAGGGCAACACCACCCTGATCATCGGTGTCGAGGACAAGGACGTCGCGCTGGTGCAGGAGATCATCCACGCCAACTGCCGCGAGCGCACCAAGGTCGTGACGGCCGGGTCGCCGCTGCACGCGGTCGAGGGCGCCTTCGCCTCGCAGCCGATGGAGGTCCCGGTCGGCGGCGCCATCGTGTTCGTGCTGAACGTCGACGCGTTCCACCGGCTCTAGGACACACCGCCCTGCGTCGGCGCCCCGCGTCGGCGGAGGGCGCGCCGCGTTCGCGCTGCGTGCCCTGCGTCGGCCCTGCGCGCGCCGCGTCAGCGCGGCGCACCCTCCAACGCCGCCCGGTCCAGCGCTTGAAGGTCCGCGAAGCGGAACGAGAGGGCCAGGCTGACCACCGCCAGGCCGGCGGCGGCCACGAAGGCCCCACCGAATCCCAGCCACGCGAGCGCCGCCCCGACCGCGACCGGCGCCAGGCTGGGCAGCGCCAGCACGCTGTTCGCGACCCCCACGTAGAGGGGCCGATCGGCCTCCGGCGACACCGCGTACAGCAGGTTCCAGGCGGCGATGCCCATGCCCGAGTTGCCGGCCGCCGAGCACGCGAACACCAGCGCGAACCAGCGCCAGTCTCCCGCCAGCAGCGCCGCGAGCGGGGCGGCGGCCAGCAGCGCGATGGACACCTGCAACACGGCGACGTTGCGGCCGCGGTCGGCGGGCCGCCGGAAGGCGAAGTTGAGCGCGATCGAGGCGAAGGTGGCGACGATGACGTAGGTCCCCAGGGCGCTCGCCGGCGCGCCCAGCCGCTCGATGGCGTACACGGCGTAGAACGGCTCGGCCAGCAGCGCGGCCAACGCCACGAAACGCACCCGCAGGTAGCGCCGGAACGAGACGTCGGATCGCAGGACGCCCGGCAACCGGCGGAGCGTGCCGCCGAGCGCCTGCTTCATGGCGATCTTGCCAACGGGCTCGCGCACCAACGCGAAGCTGAGGTAGGCGCCGGCGGTGAGCAGCGTGCCGAGCAGGAACACGAAGCCGAAGTCCGTGGGGAAGGCGAGGTCGCTGTCGAGCAGCCGCCGCAGCACCAACCCCGAGAGCAGCGCCAGGGCGCCGCCGATGCCGTTGCGCAAAGCCCAGAAGGTGCCCAACCGGTAGTGCGGGACGACCTTGGCGGTGACGTCGGCGAAGGGCACCCCACCCACGCCGCCGGCCACCGCGTTGATGAGGACCATCACCAGCGTCAGCGGCACCAGCACGCCCGGCCGGTCGCCCACCAGGAACACGGCCGCCGTCAGCAGCGCGAAGACCGCCACCCGCAGGGTCGAGGTGCGGCGGTAGAGCGGCAGCTTGAAGGGGACGTGCGCCAGGCGCGTCGCCACGAACAGCTGCGGCAGGAACCAGCCGCCCACCCGCAGCGCCGGTATCAGGCCGATCGCCCAGGCGGGCGCGCCGAGCACCGCCAGGAAGGGCGCGAGCACCAGGCCCGAGTGGAAGAACGCCTCGCCCCCGTTGGCGAGGACGCCGTTGTAGACGCCCAACAGGAAGTTGCGGTTCGGCTCGCCCCAGCCCTTGGCCTGCACCCGGGCATGCTACCGCCACGCGTGGCGACCGCCTTCGGCGGGCGGGCGCCAGCGGGTGCCAACGCCGTCGCCTCGCTCAGTCGAGCAGGCGCCGCTCCAGCACCCAGCGCACCAGGCCCGCGCGGCTGCGCACGCCGAGCTTCTCGGCCGCCCGCTCGCGGTAGGTGGAGACGGTCTTCTCCGAGATGCCCAGCACC
>Ga0114946_10000776_pt1 | contig 21590 bp, 54 predicted proteins | sample WalLakDeSediment_FD_88676 | JGI IMG/M metagenome (GOLD analysis project Ga0114946, IMG submission 88676) | Lake sediment microbial communities from Walker lake, Nevada to study Microbial Dark Matter (Phase II) - Walker Lake 11/02/13 Deep Sediment | ecosystem: Environmental > Aquatic >...
AGACATACTTGCCGGTATGGGCCGCGAGCTCCGTGAAGAAGTAACCATTACGTCCCGATATTTATTATCATTCAACGGTTTCATCAATGACAACACCACGCCCGTGGGCCGCGTTCACTTAGGATTATCATTTACTGCAATCTTGGAACGTCCGAAAGTCAAACCGCGTGACGAGACTGGTGGTGGGCAGTTTGAAACCTGTCGCTGCCTCAATGTCGAAGAATTTGAGCTTTGGAGTCAACATGTCCTCCGATACGCAATGTAGGGACGCGGCAGTCAAGCTATTGGCAAGGATGCTAGCAGCCGTGATTAGCGGTGACAATGAGGCCTGGCATGAGAGTTATCAGAATGCGTTATGCCGCCCAACTGACCCGCCAGAATTGAGGAAACTTATCGATGATGAATTATGTCGCAGTTGATTTTTGGGAGTACCAAAAACGTGACGGAGAAGCCTTTGCCCTCGAACAAGAATACCTGTTTCCGGGTAGAATACAAGACCGTGGCTGGGAGATGGGTGCGTGTGCGAAACACGCTCAAGAATGGGGAGTTCTCAAAAAGAAAGAAGGCAGTTCAGTGGTGCCACAACAACAGTCGGCTGAGCGAGCAATTTCGGATAATCCATCCTAATGGAGAAATTGAATGTTTGACTTAACCCCGTACTTCCGGAGACAAATTCGCAAGAAGCTGGACACCTTAAACTGGCTGTATGGCGTCGGAGACATTGAACACATTTGCTATATTACATTTACCGTTAAACTTACAACGGGTAAAATTCGAAAATTCCGTATTGAGGACAACACCGTGTACTTTTTAGGGAGACAGCGTAAATTATGAATCGGTATGTAATACAAACCTACCCGGGAGATGTAAATTTCCCCGTGGCAGTATATGATGCATTAAAATATAACACGTTAGCCCGATTCAAGCGGCAAGAAGACGCTCAACAATTCATTGATACATTAGTTTTACAGGAAAATTCTCCAAGAGTTCTCGAAGCTCAACAACGATTTTATATCGACTCAAACGATCTTACTGAAGTGTTTCCTTACTTAATCATTGATGCAGCTGTAGTTTTTGCAAAAGCAAAATACATAAGTGACGCTGAGTTATTTTTACGGGCTCGAAAACTTCAATATATTGCGACAGGTGTGTGATATGCGACAACTAATCGAAGCACGTTTAGCCCGCTTACAGGATTTCTTAAAGAGAAACCCTCAGTATCGGGTTGATCACGAAGGTGAAATTAATTTTCTCAACCGGTTACTTCAACAAGATCCGGAACGGGCTAAGACTGCTCAATATCGGTTTTATCTTTACACCGGGAAACTTTCTGATAAATATCCTTATTCAATTTGCGATGCTCAAGCGGAGCCGAAAACATTAGCTAAAGTTAAAGACCGCAACTTAGCAGAAAGGTTCTTAGAGACGCGACGCCAACTCTATGTACAGACAGGAGAATGATATGCTAAAACAACATATCGTGGAACGGGCACGATATATTATATCAAAATTACAACTCAACGGAACCTTCTACATGGCCGGAGGCTGTTTTGATCAACAAATCCGGGACGTAGACCTTTTTGACTATGACGGCCCTAAAATAAAAGCAGCTACAATTGTTGAGACTAAAAACGCTACGACATATGCCACCACGCCGTGGCCGCTGCAAATCTGCAAGTACCTTAAACCTACATTGGCAACCTTACTTGAATCATTTGATTTCGCACACTGTCAAGTTGGCGTAAAAGTCCGCGACCGGTCGGTAATCGACATTTGCTGGACTAAAGCTTTTGAGGATGCTAGACTTACTCAGCAGACATGGTTTACCGGCAGCGAATACCCACTAGCAAGCCTGTTTAGGTTTGAAAAGTACAAGCAGCGTGGTTTGATAAAAACTATCAAATCAAAGATTGCTATCCTCACAGCGATTTACAAACGCGGCTTCAAAGATTACGATGACTTCAAAGACCAGCTCGATGCCGTGGATTTAGGTCTCGCCCCTGAAGAGTATAAAGATGCCTTACCCGAGCTGAGTGAGTTTTATGAATTATTATGCAGAGCACCGAGCGATGCTGAATATTGAAAAGATGCGGGCTGCGAGCTATCTTTTGCCTGATCCCGGTGGTGAAGTAGTTCGAGGGTGCTTAGATGAAATCCAGCGGCTCAGTAAAACAGCCCCCATACAAGGTGATTCACGCCGATTACCCTGGCTCATGCATCTACGAGCTTATCATGCATACTGCCGTATACACGGGTCGCAGCAGGCTTTAATTACTGGCAACTGCCGTGGTGGGTTTTACATAGAAGAATTAAATGAATTTATTCCTGGCTGGCAAGAGGAGCTCAAGTTTTATGAATCTCTATCTACTGAAGATTGACGCAACTAACTACCCACCCGAATATGACATTAACTGCGGGTTTGTTGTACGAGCGGCTGATGAATACCGAGCCCGTGGAGAGGCCTCATTAAGAGCGTTTGATGAGGGCTCATATGTTTGGCGGAAAACCGCAACGTGTGAATTATTAGCTGAAAATGTTAAAGGCGATGAACGCATAATTCTGGCAGACAGGCGTGTGCATTGAAGACAGCAATATACGACAATCCAGATACCATGTGCCGCGAAGCCTGGCAAGATGGTGGGTTGTTGTGGCACTTAAAAGCTGAGTTATTTTGTCAAAAAGGTCTTAAATTTGACTGCGGTTCGGATTTTATTCCCGGCCGCATCCTTGGCGACCCTGGAGCATTGATGAATCAATATCTCGTGAGCGCTTATGACCAAGCATTGGATCATATTCTAACGCACGGCGAGCGGAAGTACAACGAGCGAACAAACGATTATACTTTATGGGTGCCCGGCATTCGAGCGGAATATGATTTGACTACTAACCGTATTCCAGCAATTAGTCGCCGAAAGTTAAATCACCAAGCCGTGGTCGGCGAGTTATTGTGGTTCCTTAAAGGTTACACGGATAACACCACTTTACGGGCCCTCGGGTGCAATTATTGGACGCCGTGGGTTAAGCCAGAATGGGCGGCGGGTCACGGGTTTATTTCTGAATCATTTGGGCCTGTGTACGGGTTTCAACTACGGCATTTCGGGGGTAATTTTTATAACGGCGACCCCCACAGCCCTAATTACGGTGCCGGCGGCTACGATCAACTTGCCGCAATGATAAAACTTATCAAGGCTGACCCGTCAAGCCGGCAAAATATGTGGAGCCTCTGGCACCCACCAACCCTGCACTTGCAGCGGCTACCACCCTGCCATGTGCTGTATCGGGTGTCGATCAATACGAGAACAAGTGAATTGTTTGGAACCCTTTATCAACGGTCCTGTGACTTCCCCGTGGGAGTCCCAGCTAATATTCTTTTTTATTCATTATTTACAATAATGCTAGCTCACCAAACTGGTTATAAGCCGAAACGGTTAGTTCATTTTACAGACGATAGCCATATTTACAGTAATCAACTCGAGGGCGTAAAGGAATATCTCCGGACGCCCATCCCAGAATCCCCGGAGTATAGTATCAAACACCGTGATAACATTTATCAATATCAACCGGATGATTTTTACATTGAAAGGTCAGATGATGCTCCAAACATCCGTTTCCCAGTGGCTGTCTGAGTTAATTTTAAGTCCCGATCATTCGGTAAGTATGCCAGATGGGTGTCGGCCAAAAATTAAGGAATTTATGGTTTTATTAGACAAGTTACAACTAGATTACTCCGCCACAGTTGAATCTTTTCATCCATCGATATACTGTATAACACTAAGGGACCCAATCGGAAACGATCATTTTATACGCATATTAAGACAATTTATTCAATTTCCTCAAGTTGAGTATCGAGTATTTCGACATCAAGATTTAGACCGTGTAAAGGTGGCACTTAACGCTCTCGGCATTGATTTCAGACAAGAAGAAAGAAGCGTGATAAAAGATCCAATACCGCGAATGATTCGGGAAACCGATTTTACAGTTCAATGTAGTTCACTAGACGAAATACTAAAGCAGCTCCAGGATTTAAATTTGGAAGCCGTGATAAGTCCGGGAAATTATGTACGAGTTGCAAACACAGATAGCGTGGCAGCACTACGGTGTTTTTTGGCTGATAAAAATTATTGTTTAGATGTATCGGCAGCGTTGGCTGGCAAATTTGAACGGCTACTTATTTACCTTAATGAACAATATACCGTACATCCCAACCGTACTACAGAACGTGTTTCATTCAAACATAAGTTACTCAGTGCGGGCGACCGGCTTTTATTCCAGTCAAATTGCAGCGAAACCTTTACGCAATATGATGAAGTAGCACCGCTGATTCAAAAACTAGTTTTGGCAGGGCTAGCGGTTAAAATTACGTTCGACCGGGAAAACGATTTATATATGGTGAGAACCTGATGGCTGTTAATTATGGGCTAACTTTAAAACGGATGCTTGAAAATATTCAGCATATTATTTCATTTACAGGGCACGAGCAATACCTAGTATTTACGGATCTGCTAGTCACGTGCGGGTTGGGTTACGTAGTTACAATCCACAGTGGGCGTCGTGAAATCGGGCTGCTAAATACTGAATTTGTTCGGGATATTCAGAATTTTTTAGGTGATCCTCAAGCACAGTTAAATGTTGGAGCTCTTAAAGGGGTTAAACTTGAACGAATTTTTCAACTAATAGGCTTCAAATATAGTTTAACTCCATATTCACCCCACTGGGTATTTACTCATGCAAAGTCAGAAATCCTCATTGAGCGGTTAAGAAAAGATCCCAACCACGTGGAGCAATTGACCGATTATGCTGAAACGATAAAATTAGTTAAAGCACTGGCATTAGAGGGTTTTCTTGCTGTAATTGAAACACGTCAAGGTGATAATACTTATCGGGTTAGGCGGCTTCAATGAGGTTAAATCCAAAATGGATGGGTGAGCAAAAAGATCTCATCCGCCACCATTTGCAGTACAATACACCGGTTGAGTGGATTTTATCAGTACCTTTAGCTAAGAAATGGCTTATAAGTTATTTAATAGAGGAAAATATTCCGCACCGCGTGATAAATTGTGGCGGTGGGGTCACGAAGGTTACGACTAACGTAGATGTTTGCCCTCATTGTAAGGGGAAAGGCTACATATGATTATTAATCGAGTTGGTTCTGTTTGCTGGTTCCGCTTGCCCGGCCGCGAATCTTTGTGGCAGGAAGGCTGGCTACATGCTTGGAGCACCGACCACGCTGAATTTGAGTCTGGTCCTGGAATGTACCCTGTAGGGGTGATTGAGGACTGTGATACCGGTAAATGTTATTCAACTTACGTTGAGAACATTTCATTTGCAAAAGAGGCACCAGAATGAAGCCAATTGATTTTTCTGAACAAAATGTTTGCTATGCTGTAAGACAGCCTGAATACTTACCATTACCGGCACATCGTACAGATGACGGTTTAGTCATTTCATGCTGGAAATTATCTTGGTATGAGCGATTTAAGATTATATTTACGGGTAAAGTTTGGCTGAGTGTGTTGACATTTAATAGCCTACTTCAACCCCAGCGGCCGTCAATACATAAGCCGGAAGAATTGCTGTGAGGCCTGTCGTTGGGGTTGCAATTTGCGTTGTTAAAAATTATCAAGTATTGCTTCAGCTTCGAAAAGGTGGTTACGGTAGTGGTCTTTGGGGTTTCCCCGGTGGACACCTTGAACAATATGAGACGTTTGAAGTTGCAGCATTACGGGAATTACGCGAGGAAATGGGATCAAACCTTAAAATAGTGCCTGGCTCATGTAAACTGTGGTATACTGTTAATGTGATTGAACCAAACGTAAACGCACACTATTTAGTTACGATTATGCGGGCAGAATATTTAAAAGGCGAGCCTGAAATAATGGAGTCAGAAAAGTGTTTAGCCATAGATTGGTTTGATTGGGATGATTTACCTGAAAATATTTTGCCGGGTATTGCGGTCCGACAAAAGCTACCTTTAATGGTAAATCAACCAAGCCACTGCGAATACGTATACGCGGACGGTTGTCCTGCAATTCAGATTAAACACATGACAGGGGGAGTTCAAAATGAAGATCACATTCAACAGTAAGCAGCAGCGGGCCATGAGTCAACTCGTTGAAGAACTTAGAACAACTGAGGCGGGCGTAATTAAAACTGCACTCGCGTGTTTAACTACGCTGAAGCGAGCTCAAAATGCCGGTAAGCAAATCGCGATAGTCAAAGACGGCCGGATCGAGTCGTATATCGAGGGCTTTTAGCATTAAATGATATATTTAATCAAAAAACGGGTACGGCCCCACAAACTTCGTACACGGCAAAGCCACGGGTTTAGGTAACTAGCAAGTCAAAATATCCAATGACTATAGTGTAATGGCTGCACGGGAGCGTTCGGGCAGTTGCTCGACCAGCCTAATGGCAACAGTAAGCTGGCGGTGTCTTGGAGTAGGTTCGATTCCTGCTGGTCGTTGGATATTTTTTTTGTAGGAGAAAGATTATATGAATATGGATGAATTGTTTGTAAACATGCGGAATACATTGCCGCGACTGTGGTGGAATATTTATCAAGGTTGCCTTGAGGCGGGGTTCGACGAAACACGAGCATTTGCTCTACTACAAACATATATACTAGCTTAAAATCCTCGGGGTATTCAACCGCCAAGTGAATCCGGCCCAATAACGGATAAACCCGACAGCGGATAATTCTTATCAAAAAACGGGTACGGCTCTCCAAACTTCGCACACGGCAAAGCCACGGGCTTAGGCAGCCAGCAGCCAGCAGCCAGCGTCCCGAGTTTTGCTATTGAGGCCAATACTGGCCTCATATGTATATGGGCGGCCCGATAATTACTATCATAAGCCCTGGATCCAGCGGCTCGCGGCCAGCAAATCAAAATCTTCAAGCATGTGGAAAGAATCAAAAAGCCCGGAGAATGATGCGAGCCGCGAGCCGCGAGCCGCGAGCCGCGAGCCGCGATAATTCTTATCAAAAAACGGGTACGGCTCTCCAAACTTCGCACACGGCAAAGCCACGGGCTTAGGCAGCCAGTAGCCAGCAGCCAGCAGCCAGCAGCCAGCAGCCAGCAGCCAGCAGCCAGCAGCCAGCAGCCAGCAGCCAGCAGCCAGCAGCCGGCAGCCACCCCACCATCCACGGTCGGGGCCCCGACGTTCACCACACTACGTGATGGCGAACATCGGAACCCCTAATTACTAACACTGGAGGAAATAATGTCAACACACAATCATGATGCAATTCCGGCCCTCGGCTGCCTGACAATGATCAGTGCAGTAATTTTAGCCCTGCTTGGAGTTGGATTAGCCATGCTATGGCTGCCAATCAGCCAAGCAATCGGAATTGGCTGCATTATAGCGGCAATCACTGCCATCATAGGTGGCATCGTTGCATGGAGGATGCTATGAGTGCATACCTTTACCCGGAACTGCCTTCGAAGAAAGCCTACAAAGAGGCAATAGCCAAAGGCGAAACAATCACAGCCCATGATAACACGCCCGCAGGCGAGCCAAAAATCATGGACGGAACCGTGGACTTCGAAGGCCCACACTTCCCTAAGCCGCACAAATACTATGGCAAAGCCGTAGTCAAAGACGGCAAGGTGATTTCCATCTCCTAACGACCGGGGCCACCGGTGTCCACCACACTACGTGATGGCGGACACCGGAACCCCTTAACTCTAACACTACAATGTCAATATTCTGGATCATGGCAGTTCTAGGTTTAATCACAGGAGGGATTTATGCGTGCCTTACTCGCATACCTGGCAAGAATGGAAGGATACATTAGCATCCAAGAGATGCTACAACAAACTGGAACCCACAAACCCGCAGTCTGCAAACGTTGCGGCCATGTGATGAATGTGCAAAAAACACGAAAGTGTGATGAATGTGGAAGCAGCGACGTACTCGTCGCTGCGGGCTCTCGGAGCGTACGGCCGAAGAGACCCACCAAGGGGCTTGGTAACCCGAAGCAACCGCGGTGACGTGACCAGCCTTCACGAGCAGCCAACACCGACCGCCGCGATAATTCTTATCATTCGCCCCGCGGCAATATCATACAAACTCAGGATGCAAGAGGCAGGCTGCGAGCATCCCGAGTTTATTTCACAAGGAGACAATCGTGCAATTAAGATTTCCCAAAGACACTCCCGACGTAGTTTACGAGTCGATCATCACTCAACTAGAAAAACAAGGTTGGGAGTACACCGACCAGTCGGAAGATGACGAATACTTCACGTTGATCTTTCAGCCGCAGATAATCGACATCGTGTTCGACGGACCGCCCGGGCCCGAAGCCGGACGATTTGTTGAGGTTGAAGATGGGAACGGAAACAGTATTAGAGCCGGGACGTGGATACAGCGGCCCGACAGATACTGGGTACTCAGATTAAATCGGCTACAACCGCAGCCAGAATTAACAGCCAGCAGCTAGCGGCTGGCCGCCAACCCGAAATAACGTAAACAACGGAGGACACGCCCATGCATGACGTTAGCCCCACCGGAAGCGGGGCACAACCAACAAGTAGCCCGAATTCACAACAGCTGTCAAACGTGTTCACAACCTAAAAAAATCAAAATAAACGAGCAGTCCGCTGACAGCTAAATCGCTCAAAAAAAGAAAGACAACGCTAGTAACTCGAAAAAAGGAACCAAAACCATGACCAGTTTGAGCATCGTGTAAATCTATCGGACGACGGCCAATGTTTGTGATGATCTTTCCGCCGGCCCCGAGCGGCTGGCACCGCGTAACCTCTAATGAAAAGCCCCCGGATGCTCCGAAAGAGTATCCCGAGGCGTGGCGTCAAATGACAGCCCGTCAGTAACCCGGGTCTTCGAGAGAAATAGGTTACAACATACACCAGCGGTGAGTGCTCGATATGGTTGACAACCATTCGTATACGCGAAACCGCTCGTCACGGTGCCAAGCTGCTGGTGATTGTTCTCCCAGCCATCAACGCGAAAAGGCTATTAAAAATGAAAATCGACTCGCCAATCGCTATAGGATGGCTCAGGCTAGAAAATGACATACGACAGCCGGACGGGATTCCTCGGAAGCCCGCATCTCTAGCCGAGTCTCCGACAGCCCGTCGATAGTCCGGGCCTTCCAGAGAAATAGACTATTTGAATACACCGGCTGCCAGTAGGGTTCGGTTCCGTACGAGTTACGGTGACCTGCTGGCAGCCATTTTCACGACACCGTGGCCACTAGGGGCTGTTGCGGGTTCAAATCCCGCCGGCGTTACTTCGGCAGCCGTTGTAGAGGTTTGGCTTCCTTTAGACTCTAACAACGTTAAAAATAGTTTGTGGTGGTGATTAACAAAGGGTCACACAAAACACGATCAGTCGAACTAGGCTGAGCAAACTATAGCTGCCATCTTCTAACCTTTAAGGAAATTGACAATGATTATCAGCTTACCAAGCGAATTCTGGTCTGAATTTTGTGTCGGCGGAGTCAAGATTCAACTGTACAATGGCACAGCCCACCACACGTGGCTAGCCAAATTGGGTGAGCCGGTACTAGTAACCGGTATCGACCAGCTTCAACCCGGCCAACAAATCAATATCATCGGCAAGCGTGGTACAGTAATTGACCCACCGCTGACACGGAACGACTTGGGCCGTGAGTTTACAGTCCGGCTCACGCGAAATTACGGGCCGTACCTCGACAAGCCAACATTACCGGCAGATACATATGTGGCTAAACTCAGCAGCTTGAGCCACAACGGTCCCGGATTTTGGGAAATCAGAGGCAAGTATCTGGTTCTGGACGAAGACGTAGAATGTATTTTAACCAGCAAGGGGTGACCCAATGATTGTAACAGTCCCAGAACAGTTTTGGTCCGAAAAATGTGCAGCCGGGATTAAAGTCCAGCTGCACGGGAACAAACTGCACAATACGTGGCTAAATGGGCTCGGGCTGAAAATTCTCGTGACCGGTGTCAAACAACTCAACCCCGGAGACCTGATAAATATTATCGGAAACCGGGGAACCGTGATCTCCGAGCTCAAACATGGTCAAGAAGTACAAGTTAAGTTAATACTTGCACAAGGGCCACGATACGGGCCGCCTCGACTACAAGTAAGCACTTACACTGCTACATTGGCTAGCCTAGATCCAATTTTGTGGCAGATTGATGATCTTCTAGTACTAGACGAGGACGTAGAATGTATTTCTTTTTAGCAGTAGCCGCTTTCCTTTGCTATATAGGTTATATAGTCTACTCAGAGGAAAAGAAAACCGCGCTCATTGGTATCCACTATGTCAATCGTAGCTGGATCAAACCGCCAGAAGTCAAAACGCCACCACAGGAAATGATAATAGATATCAAAGATGGTTACTTCCAGCCGCTCGTGCTAGAATGGCCATCTTTTAAGATACGCGACGGAGTTAAACGTTTCTGGGCACTCAAACCAAATCAACTAGTGCCCGCCTATTTTGTCCGCAAAGGAGAACCAATTGACGACTTGATTTGCCAAAACTGCGGAATTACAGGACTACAAGTTCCCCAAACTGTAGTTCAACCTTGCCCACATTGTGGATTAACAGCATGGGCAGAAACACTTGTTGTGTTCTATCAAGGAAGATGGACACGAGTACAATTTTCCGGTCGCAATGGCAAATGGACTGCCACGATCGACGGGCATACCGCAACGGGCCGAACAAGGACCACGGCATGCTCGAATTTGCGTCAGCTGTTGTCCTTGGGGTAATCCTGAACTGCGTAATGGGAAGGATAGAAGAATTGAACCCCTAGGATTAACGATTGTGTTTTTTGTTTACTTCACTTTAGGAGCTAGAATAATTTACTATGTCCGAACAAAAAGTCAAAATTGAAGGTGCAGCACAAGAAGAAGACCTGGCAGTTCTGCGAATGACTGTTAAGTCCGAGACCGTCAACCTTTCGCTGAATGAGCTCGTTCTGCGAAACAACGTTCGCCACGAGTCCGAATACGACCTCCCGCCACTCGTGGCCAGCTTCAAGAAGAACGGCTACCGGCCGTCGGCACCCATCGTCGTTCACATCGGCGAAGACAATGTCAGGGAAGTGTTGGCTGGCAATCGCCGAACGAACGCTCTCCGATGCCTCACGCCAGAAGAGTTGGCCGAAGTGCTCGCGGCCTTCGACGGAAAAGTCCCGTGCATTCTCTACCGCAACCTCACGCCGCAACAGGTCGAGATCCTGCGGTGCGATCATGGCACGGACGAGGACCGCAAGCCGCTGACGAAATACGGCTTATTCGTAGCCGTTTGCCGCCTGCTGATGGTTGGCCTCGGCCAGGGCCAGATCGCCGAACGCCTCGGCCAGTACACCGTCAAGGACGGGCACAAAAAGGCCAACCGCAGCCTTATTCAGATCTACGCCAACGCAGCCAAACTTCCCAAGCGTATCCAAGACATGCTTCGGATCTACTGGCTCGAAGGCAAGGGCAAGATCCGCGTGTCCGACATCTCAGCCCTAACCAAGATTTGGAACGAAGAGTGGCCAAACTACGGCATCAATGGCAAGGAAGGTCCGAAATTTGCGGCAAAGGTCGACGAGATCAACAGCCGCAACGAAGATGGCAGCGAGAAGACCACCGCGGTCCTCACGGCATCAAAGGCCCTCGACCGGGCAAAAGTGATGACCAGTCCAACCACTCGCCGCATGTTGGTTGCCGCAACGCAAGCTGACGGCAGCGAACTCAAGCAGCTGGACGAAGAGCTCGCGGCTCGCGACCAGCTGATGCGACAAATCGACTGGCTCTTCAAGAATAAGAAGAACCAGATCGACAAGTTGTTGCAAGCCGCAGCCGAGGCACTGGCGGCCGAAGCCGCCCCCGCCGTCTAACCCAACCAAAACCAAGAACCAGTGGCCAGCGACCAGCTGGCCACTGTTTCGTTTTGATAAGGATTATCACAATGATCCGAATTCTAGCAATTCTTGAAGACACCATTATCGACGCAGAGTACGACGAAAATGGTTTCAAAGTAACGTTCGCAGACGCCGTCACCGGCAAAACGGAAGTCAAAACATTGACAACCGTGGAGTTCGGCGTGACAATGGCACTCGCCGTCGGCATAGTTGAAGAAGATCCCAGTTTCGTAAATCTCTACGAGCATGTCGAACACATTGCCTTCAGCCAGGAATGCAGGCCCTACCCATGACACGCAAATTCTGTCAAGACGGCTACCGTGATCCCAATTCCCGCTGGAAAATGTGGTGGGAAGGTTACAACACATTTAAGGAGTTTCAAAGGTGCAAAGACAACAACTCATCGACGCCTACCGAGAAGCCACCCAAGCCAAAGTTAATTCACGGTGGCTTTACTCGCAGCTGGCTGACGCCATCAAGGCAGGCAAGTACCAGCTGAACCAGCCCTACAACGGACTCCAGATCAAGTCAATCTGGGAAGCCAAACCAGTAGCATGGCGACCCGTCCCGATCTTCCAGTATGATTTTAGACTCCCCGAAGGGACGCCCGAACCAAACTGGGAAATCGAAGCAGATCTGCTCCACGACTTCTTCAAAGCCTACTGTATCGAGAAAGAAGCGTGGAGCAAATTCACAGCCATCTACATCGAAGCGGTCTACGAATGGCTTCAAAACCCAGAGAAAGACCCGCCTGCAGCTGGCGATCCCAGTCACTTCAAGATCTATGAGGTAAAACCTTGTTAATCAACAACTTCGAAGGCCTCCGGGCAGTCGGGATACATGCTCTGACCGGCGAGATCGACAAACTCGGAAGACGAGTTCTTTGCGATCTCGATGACCAAGGCATCGCCACCGTGACGGAGTATCTCGGCCTGCCGCAGAACACCAAGTTCCACCCAGGCTGGAATGGGGCTCCAGGATGCATACTTCTAGAGTCAGCAGCCATCCAGGGCCTGGCCGTGGTCGGCATCCTAAGACACTACCCCCTACTTAACGTCATGATCCGACACGGTGAGGTAATCGGGACTATACAACGCAAGACATTGGCAGATGATATTTTTTATCAGCCAATGGCCCAGCTTCTCAACCCACACGGGAGGCCGCCAGGATGAAATTCATCTACGAAATCGATGGCCAGCGGCTCGTGGCCGAAACCAGAATCCGGATGCTTGAACCTCACAGGGTTGAAGCAACAGATGGCTACAAGCTGCGAGACATCGTGCAGATTGTCAGGCCACCCCGGGACTGGTTTGGCAATCTCCGCGAGTTGTGGGAGTCTGGCGAGGCGTATTTTCCAACATTGTGGGTCGCCCCAAATCAGATCCACAACAACTCCGTGGTGGTTGTCATGACGCGGCCCGGCCCATACGTAGTGCCGGCACGCATCAAGAAGCAGTATGATAAGAATTATCAAACTGCATCACATATAGCTCTGCTGGACATCGACAGCAAGCTAGAAGTTCTCGCAATCCGCACTCACCCATTCATCGCCCCGGAAGGGGCCAAATTGATAGGAGTGTACAAATCGTGCCCTACGTGATCAAGGAACACGGCAAGACTACGACATATGAGGGTATCAGCAAGAACTGGAAAGACGGTGAACCCATCGTCGTCATTGCTGACGAAGACACGCTTGACGTGTTTACCCTCGATAACCCGGATGACCTCCGCGGCATTGAGTCGTACGTTGACGATCAGCCCTGTACCCGGCTACTCGGCGTGTTCGTTCCCTACAATCGGCAGGTCAAGCTATGATCAGTCTTGAAGAGTACCTCGAACTGAAAGAAGACTATGTTGGTGTCTGCATCGAATGCGGCTGGCAACAAGATAACGTCGAACCCGATGGGCGAGACGTACCCTGCGACGAATGCGGTCGACCGACCGTGTTCGGTGTTGAAGAACTGCTCCAAATGGGTCAAGTGACCTGAACTCCGGCGTGGTAGCTCAGGCTACCACGCCTTTTTTTATTAGGAGAAACTACCATGCCAATGTGTATTTGTGGTGAATTAGTCGATGAAAACACGGAAGAATGCGAAAACTGCGACGCATTTCGGTGCCCCAGTTGCGAACGCATGATACCCGGAGATTCTAACTTCTGCGAACATTGTGGAGATAACTTGGACTCCGAATGAAAAGCAACCAAATAATCGCACAAACCACGTGCTGTATATGCCGTCAAAGTATATTCCTATACTTAGGAGAAAAATACTGGTACCACGAAGACGGCACAATATACTGCTGCGACAAAATGAGACAAGAAAAACACAAATCCCAAACCCCGAGCTTACAAATGAAAATCGAATCAATAAAAGAGCAACAGCAAGCTGCCCGTGAATGCGGTAAAGCATATTGCTGCCTACGTTGGCGAGAAGGACAATGGCGTATTTGCTATGTTACTGATGATCAGAGTGCTGCTGATCGTTGGTGGCAAATGCATCCAGCTCCGGCTCGTGTTTATTATTCATCTGGCGCGATAAGGAACGCAAAATGAGAATTAAATCAGCAAGCCTCGGGATACTTGAGGTTACAGTCATGCCAACCACAGGCGGCCTGCGGGTAAGCATCCCGGGTTTCGGGATCTCAAAACCTATCTACGGCCGCTCTGAAACACAGGCTATCGAAGATTACCTGCTGGAACCTTACGAAATTCCATGCAAATACTGTGGCAACTGGACACCGATGCTTGGCACCCAGCTTTGCAACCCCTGCTGGGAAGTTGCTCGTCATCTTGATGGGGATCTGAGTTTGATATATCGTATCATTCTGGACAAGTCTGAACTCTTTCACCGGTTCCGTTCGGGCCTTCAAGCCAATGACCCCAATCGGCTGCTCATCCTCCACATGGCATTTGCCGCTGGTTACAATGTTCAATGCCTCCATCAGGATGGCTCCTGGCGGGAAACAATGATAATTCCGGGGCTTTGGTACAGGATCAACGGCCGCAGCTCACCATGACTACCTTCGGGTACGAAGGCAGTCATGGCGGCTGCTATTTTCAAATTCCAAGTTTAGGAGTATTGCTATGTTGATCGCGATTTTTGGAAACGTTGACTCCGTTACTCTCACGAAGCTGGGGGCCACCAACCACCAGCTGATGATGACCGACCACCCTGCCGAGGCGGAAACGCTTCGGCAGTGCGTCGAGTCCGGTATCGGACACGTGGTGTGTAAGGCCGAGTGGAGAAATCTCCTCCACCCCACGGCAAAGATCGAGCCTCGGATGAACGACCGGACCGGCACCATCGAAGACTGTAATATCAACGGTGGATTCACCCGTGACGCCAGGATGGCGGAGCGGGCAGACGCCATTATCTTCGGTGGTGGAGTCAACCCCAAGCGTCGTGAAATGATCGAGCATTATGGCGGCGAGACACCCGTCAAGGACGTCGAACCGCCCAAGCTCAGTCCCGAAGAGGCACAGGCAGAGCTCGATAAGATCTTCAGCAGCGAGCCCGTGGCGGAGCCGGCGCCTCGGCGGTCTCGGCGGAAGAAAGAGGAACAGCCGGAGCCCGTGGCGGAGCCCGTGGCGGAGCTGGAGGAGGCGCCCTTCTAATGGCAATCTGGGTTGGAATCGGGCTCGGCATCCTTGTTGGAATTGCAATGTTCTGTCATAAAAATGACGACAATGACAATGACGATTTCAACGAGGGATGCCGAGCAGCTATCATCATGGACAGTTTATGGAGGTTTCACTGATGAGAAGAAAAATCATCAGCCATCAAAAAGCCGTGGCCATCTGCAAGCAAGAAGGCCTCGACTTCAGGCAGATCAAAGAGCAAGGCCCCTTCTTGCTCAAGACTGGAGCTAAGCTGGGCTACAGCCGGTTTGACAAAAAATACGCCGTAAGTGGATACGCCTGCGACGGCAGCGACGTTGAGCCGTACATTTCGTATCAGTATGGCATCCAGTTCAAAACATTCGACCTACTGGCAGCCCGTCTGGCTAGCATCTTTCTCGCCGAGTATGATGGCGAGACTTTTGTAATCTGGATGCCGCCAGGTTACAAAAACACCAAACGGTGGGCTACAAAGGCCGCCAAGATCGCGGAAGGACAGGTGGTTCGACGATGATCATTCAAGTTCAGTTTCCGGAAGGAACCGAGCCTAACAGGGCATATTATCTAGTGAAAGATGCCCTGTTAAGCTACCAAGACCAACGGCGATACCCGAATATTGAAACTGGGGGGCCATTACGTGTACTGCTTGATGAGCAAATTGCTCTAGCACAAGTAGCAGAGGTAGTTCAACGATGAGACACGGCATCCAATTTTCTCCGCCGGCAGACAACGGACTGCTGGCAGAGTGGTTAAGATATGCCCAAGTCTTATCCATTGATGACAACGATCAGATTCGGGTCTGGGTACCGAAAGGTACTCCGAACGCCAAACAAGTAAGACCCGGTCTCTGGGCAGTGGAGTTTCAACTCGACAACACGCTGCGTGATAAACTTTATCAGCTCGGCGTGGTCAGTCCGCCGTGGATTACACTCTGGTGCCCTAAAAGCATCGGACGACCAAAGGTGTGGCAGCAGCAGAATATCGGTCGACTTGCCTCATACGGAGTAACAGCAACATGTATCAAATGTTAACACCGGGTGATCCCTTCAAACCCGGCGACGAGGTATTGACGACTGAATGGGTACTCTATACACCGGAACTCACCGAGTGGACGGCAGCCCGACGTCCAATCCTTCAAGAAGTGATGGCTGTAATTCGCTGCATTCGGTTAAATCTGGAAATACCAACAGATGACCCGGCACAGATGGAATTGCTACTTCGGATGATTCGGGATACGGTTCAGTAGGCAACGAACGTGATCACCTTGACTGCCCCCGAGTACGAAGGCAGTCAAGGTGTTCACTTATTTTCAGAAGGAGGATTAGAAAATGCTCAAGTACTACGCCGGGATCGGTTCCCGGCAAACACCGCCAGACGTTCTCGAGTTGATGGAGCGCCTGGCACGCAAACTCCGGAACATCGGCTTTGTGCTGCGTTCCGGGGCAGCAGATGGCGCAGACTCCGCGTTCGAGCGTGGTGCTGCGGGTGTGGCGGAGATCTATCTGCCGTGGCCACATTTCAACAATCACCACAGCTCGCTCTGCACAGTCAGTCAGGCAGCTCTCGAGATGGCGAAAGATCATCATCCCGCGTGGGAAAAATGCTCAGACGCCGCCAGGAAGCTGCACGCCCGGAACTGTTATCAGATTCTGGGCGGCGACCTCGACACGCCAGTCAAGTTTGTCTTGTGCTGGCATGATGGCACTGGCGGCACGCTGCAAGCCGTCAGGGTTGCCGAGAGCCACGAGATCAAAGTGTTCAACCTGCGAGACGGGGCAACACGCGAAAGGGTTGAATTGTGGTTAGGCGACTAGTCTACCGCCCGGGAATGGTCCTCGGCCCGCGTGACTTATACGTGGGCCGAGGTCGGGGCCGAACCAACCTACAGACCGCCAATATCGGCGAGCGGGGTTGGCTCGGTAATCCGTTCGAAAGCAAAATCTTCGGTCTAGATCAATGTATCGAGATGTATGCGAAAGCATTCATTTCGAAGATCCAGGCCGACCCCGAGTTTGCGGCCGCCGTGGCTGCACTCGACGTGGACAGTGTGTATTGTTGGTGCCCTCTTGATAAGAATTGTCACGGCGACTTCATCGTGGCATACTTGGAGGAACGATGACGGAAGTAAAGTTCCAGTATGACGAGGACCGCCAGAAGTGGTCGGTTCTTGTCACAGGCGTGTCGAGCCCCGTTGAAGCCCAACAAGCTTTCACAGCCGTTGTGATGACTTGTTGGCCGGTTGACCCCAATCTACAGGTGCACGCCCCCGTGGAGGAAACTCCAGAGGGGTATCGTGTCACCCCAGCCATGTAGGTTAATAATGACAAGACAACAAGCATATGAGTACTGCAAAGAGTATGTTGAACGAGTCGTGAAACTCGTTCAACCGGAACCCCTCCCGGACGACAAAGCATATGCGCTCTATACCCTAGTAGATGAGCTTTTTAATAAGCTGAATGATGAAGGAGTTACTTGAATGCGATATGCCATGTCAGTCTGCAGACAAGATCACGTCCCCGACGGGATCAAGTTCACCGGCCCGTGCATCATCACGGGCAAAGAGCAGTCGGTCGTCGTCAGCAATGACGAGCTGATTGCTTACAAAGCCGGAGCAATAATTCAGAGGGCCATGTCTCGGCTGTCCCCAGAAGAACGCGAGTTTCTCATTTCTGGTATCAGTGCGGAAGGATGGAAGAAATTATGCGACACAGAATTCTGACATGTCGAAACCACCCCGAGTTGCGATGGTCAGTGAAAGAGATCGCCATCGGCGGCGTTAACCCGGGTGATCCAGCCAGGTATAATGGCTGCCGTAACATTGCGTTTCTCGGACGAACAACCGGGGTAATGCATGGAGACCTCAGCGGTGTAAGATGCACCCGTGACGAATACGAGTGCATCTGCCCGGCCAGCGATCTCATTATTGCCCCGGAAGACCCACAGGTTCAGAGATAATGACGAACACAGCCCCGTTGGCTTGAAGACAGCCGACGGGGCTGTTTTACTAGATTGGGAGGTAGATTATGGCACACATTTTGAGGGAGGACTTGTGGACGCGGGTCCGGTGGCCGGGATTATACCTGGTCACCACGAACAGTGTCCTGAACGCCCGCGGCCAGCTGATCATGGGCCGCGGGTCAGCTCGGGAAGCCCGGGACAGAATCCCCGGCATCCAGGCTGAGATCGTCCGGATCATCCGCCCGTCACTAGCTGAGGATTACGGCTTCCGGGTCATTCGCGACCCACGCCGTGACGGTCACTTCGGTTTTGGCGTATTCCAGACAAAACGCCACTGGAAGCACGTCGCCTACGTCGAAACCATCCTGTTGTCCCTCGGTATGCTCGACGAATATGCCGTGGACAACCCGGACGTGCTCATCCGCTGCCCGCTGCCAGCTGTTGGTTGCGGGCAGATTGGTGCTGGCACCCCACCCGATTCGGACGAGATTCGAGCGTTGTGCCTCGAACTGCCGGACACCGTCACTTTTTGTGTGCGGTGACGGCCGCAGCCACCCATGACTACCTCCGAGTACGAAGGCAGTCATGGGGGCTGCTAATTATTATCATTTGGAGGATTGGGTCCTATGTACTACGTGATTTACGACACCGCGGACGGACGGGTCGTGGCCGAAGGCTGGGAAAGCCATTGGCGACTACTGGCCCGGTCCGCCGGCGCGAACGTCGAGCGGAGTGTTGACGATGATGCTTTCCGCGTGAAAGAACATGCGGAACGCCCGTGGTGACGGCCGCAGCCTCCCATGACTACCTTCGGGTACGAAGGCAGTCATGGGGGCTGCTAATAATTATTTTTTGGAGGATTTGCGGTGAGAGAATATATCAAAACGAACCTGTCCGGCAGCGTGACCGGACAGGGTGGGGCGTCCCAGCGGCCGGATGGTCGTTGGGACGTTTGGGCGGCCTTCGGGTCGCCTGCAGCCGGACAAGTTTGCGATGACGGCCGCGACTACGGTGCCGTCGTCAGCGATCCGGATGCCTGGATGAAATCGTACGGGTTGGAGCCCGTAGAGGTCGTCCAAGCAAGGGCTGCCCGCGAACAGGCGGCTCTTGACGAAGATCGCCGCGAGCTCGCCCAAATGCGGGCAGCTTGCGGCATGTAGCACAGATCCCCGGATGCCTCGACCGGGTTACCAAAGGAGAGGGTTACGAGTCACAGTTTCACTTTAGGAGGATTTAGAGATGTTGAAGAAAATCGCAAGCGGACAGTACGGGTGGCGGTTGGTTGATGATCGATCATGGGACGGCGTAGCTGGTGCCGTTATGGAACTTTCGCCAGTCGAAGGCGGCTGGCGAAGGTTTCTTTTCCAGCCGGATGCCGACAGTCGGGCTCAGGACTTTGCAGTGAACCAGGCTGGCCACTGGTTCACAACTTCCGGTCTTGTATCGGTTGGAATCCGTTCCGACCAGGTGCCCGAGAAGGTCAAGCGGATGGCTGCAATGGCAGTCGTCCGCAACGAATTCGCCCGAACTGGCGACTTAAATTGCAGCCACCCCGACCGGTGTGTCCTCGGCGAGAACCGTGGCTCCCGCTGCTTGACGGCGGGCGTCGTCTGTTTGGTGTGCGACGCCAAGCAAATGGTGTCGGTCAGCCACACCAATGCCGATGGTGACGAGCAGCTTGCCGAAGAAGTCGCCCGGGTTCACGCTTGGACTTAGACGAAACATCCTCCGGAGCCCCGGTCAGCCGCAAGGTTGGCCGGGGCTTTTTTCATGCAAGCCGCCGGTGCGGACACGCCGCGTGTTCCACGCGAGCGTGGGCGGCATGATCCGGTTGCTATTCCGCCTGCGGCGGGCAACCGGGCCGCATTAGATCGGACACGCTCTGCGAGCGTGAGGCGGCGATGATCCGGCTGCTATTCCGCCTGCGGCGGGCAGCCGGGCCGCGCGGGAAAGGTGTCGGCTGTGCCGACGGGATGCCAGTATACAGTCTCAGTAAGATGGCAACGGCCGCAGCCTCCCATGACTACCTTCGGGTACGAAGGCAGTCATGGGGGCTGCTAAATTCTAATTTTGAGGAGTTTGGATCATGGCGTTTGTACTTTGTGACTATTGTGATGGCACACGGGCGTGCGGAGTATGTCAGGGTTCCCGCTTGCGAGACGCGGGTGCTGCGGAGGCTGATAAGGTCTTCGAATACCATCTTACGGTATTTGAAGAGGTCGAGTCCCGGGTGCCGGCAGGCTATCCGCTCGACGCAGATGGCCCGTTTGGTGGCCCCGAGGCCAAGGACCGTCCCGAGGACCCGGAAGACGCCTGGGAGGGGTACCCCGATTGGAGCATCTGCCAAGCTCCGTGCATGACTTGCCCCGTGTCGGACGACGATTGCCCCTGCCCGTTCTAGCAATCAAGCCTCGCCTTGAATACAAGGCGGGGCTTTTTTCATGCCAGCGGCCCGGGATGACGACGGATATTTCACTCGCGTTGCTCGTGAAAAATCCATCGTCATCCGTGTGATATTTCTTATCAAGATGGCCACGGCCGCAGCCTCCCATGACTACCTTCGGGTACGAAGGCAGTCATGGGGGCTGCTCTTCAAAACAACAATGTTTAGGAGGATGGACAGATGATGGGTTATCCAATTCAGTGCGACCGGCAGTGTGGTGAGTGCGATTTTCCCGAGTATGATCGCAAGCATTTGGTCGACCGGTGTGAATCGCTGGACGGGTTTGGTCCGCCGCCAGACGACGACCCCGATACTGACGATTCGCCGTGGACAACGGTTCCGGGAGACTGCCCACCGTGGCAGTCAATTGACGAGACAAAGTTTCCCGAGTATCGGGAGTGGGTGAGGCAGTTGCAGGAAGCGTGATTTGAACACAAGCCCCGTCTTGAACACAAGCCCCGTCTTGAACACAAGGCGGGGCTTTTTTCTTGGCCGCCCTCCGCCAGCCGCCGAGTACGGCGGCTGCATGGGTCCCCGGCGCTCCGGCCGCCACCGTAACCTCCTGAGTACAGGAGGTTACGGTGGCGGTCTCCGCTAATCGTTTCCCGTCGCTCCGGGCTGACCGTCTGAGTACAGCCGGTCACCCCTCCGCTAATCGTTTCCCGTCGCTCCGGGCTGACCGTCTGAGTACAGCCGGTCACCCCTCCGCTAA
>Ga0114946_10000777_pt1 | contig 21586 bp, 14 predicted proteins | sample WalLakDeSediment_FD_88676 | JGI IMG/M metagenome (GOLD analysis project Ga0114946, IMG submission 88676) | Lake sediment microbial communities from Walker lake, Nevada to study Microbial Dark Matter (Phase II) - Walker Lake 11/02/13 Deep Sediment | ecosystem: Environmental > Aquatic >...
CGCCGCGGCAGTCTTCGATGCCGCGGCAGTCTTCGATGCCGCCGCGGTCGCCGACGCCCGCGCCCTTCTCGACCGCGCCTACCGGCGCCACCTGGGCGTGGGTGGCGACGTGCTGCGGCGGCTGCCGAGCGAGCAGCTGGTCGCCGTCATCTCCACCACCGGTCGCCTCGACGCCGAGCGGGCGTTCCTGACCGCCGCGCTGCTCGAGGTCGACGCCGCCATGCCCGGCCCCGATGCCGACCACGCGCCGGCCCTGCGGGTGCGGGCGCTCGACCTCTACACCGAGGCGGGCGTGGCGCGCGTGGGGGTGGAGGACCTGCCGGAGCGCGTGCGGCGGCTGCGGGCCGAACTGATGGGCCACGTGCTCCCCGAGGCCTCCTACCTGCGTCTGCTGCGCTGGTTCTTCCACGACGGGCGCTTCGCGGTCGCCGAGGACCTGCTCTTCGAGTGGCTCGAGGAGCACGGCGCGACCGCCGCCCTGCGCGACGCCGGCGAGCGCCTCTACGACGACCTCGAGGCAGCGCCTGACGAGCGCCTGGACGCCGGCGAGCTGCCGCGCGACGAGGTGCGCGAGGGGCGGGCGGTCTTCCACCGCAACTGCGGCGCCTGACCGGGTAGGCTCGGGCCATGGACGAGCCGCTGCGCGATCCGGCGGCGCCCGCGCTCGCGGGCGCGCGCCCGGTCCCGCCGCGCTTCACCTCCGGGCGCACGCGCGCCATGCCCGAGAGCGTGTTCGCGCGCATGGACGCCGCCAAGGCGGACGCGCGGGCGGCCGGCCGCGACGTCATCGACCTGTCGATCGGCTCCTCGGACCTGCCGCCGCCGCCCGAGGCGCTGGCCGCGCTGACCGAGGCCGCGCGCGACCCCGCCACCTACGGCTACTGCCTCGCGAGTGGCACGCGGCCGCTGCGCGAGGCGGCGGTGCGCTGGTACGCCGAGCGCTTCGGCCTCGAGCTCGACCCCGACCGGCACGCGTTGCCGCTGATCGGCTCGCAGGAGGGCTTCGCGCACCTGCTGTGGGCGATTGCCGACCCCGGTGACGCGCTGCTGCTGCCGGACCCGGCCTACCCATCGTACTTCGGGGCGGTGGCGGTCGCGGGCCTGGAGGCGATCGCCCTGCCGCTCGAGGAGGCGAACGGCTTCCTGCCGGACCTCGATGCGGTCGACCCGCGCGACGCAAGTCGCGCCAAGGCGCTGGTGCTCAACTACCCCAACAACCCGACCGCGGGCGTGGCCGACGCGGCGTTCTTCGACCGCGCCATCGCCTTCTGCCGGCGGCACGACCTGCTGCTGATCCACGACTTCCCCTACGTGGACATGGTCGACGGCGAGGCCTGCGCCCCCTCGGCGCTCGCCCGACCTGGGGCGCTCGAGGTGGCGGTGGAGCTGTACTCCGCCAGCAAGAGCTTCCACATGGGCGGCTTCCGGGCCGGCTGGGCGCTGGGGCACCCCGACGCGATCGCCGCCCTCGCGCGGGTCAAGGGCGCGGTGGACTTCAACCCCTACCTGGGGGTGCAGCGGGCCGTGGCCGCGGCGCTGGCGCGGCCTCGCGCCGCGGCCCGGCGCGACGCGCTGGTGGTCGCGGCGCGGCGCCGCGCGCTGGCGGACGCGCTGGCGGCGGCCGGCTGGCCCGTGCCCGCGCCGCCGGCGGGGATGTACCTGTGGGCCCGCATCCCGGGGCCCGCCGGCGGTCCGCCGCGCGATTCGCTGGCCTTCTGCGACGGACTCGTGCGCGAGACCGGTGTCGCTCTGGCACCCGGGCGCGGCTTCGGTCGGCACGGCGAGGGGTACGCGCGCTTCGCGCTGGTGCGCGACCCCGACGGCCTGCGGGAGGCCGCCGCGCGCGTGGCCGGCTTCCTCGCCCGGCGCCGCTAGGTCGCGTCGAGGTCGAGGCGCGCCAGGTACGCGAGCGCCTCCTCGCGGTCGCGCACGTCGCCCAACGCGCGCGCCTCGGTCACCGCGGCCAACGCCGCGCCCACCCGCGGTCCCGGCGGCAGGCCCAGGGCTGCCATGACCTCGTGCCCGTCCAGCAGGGGCGCCGCCGGCGGGGGCTCGGCGAGCGCCGCCAGCACCAGGCCGACCCGCTCCCGGTAGCGGCGCCGCGCCGCCGCGGTCGCCGCGCGGCCGCGGGCCGCCTCGCGGTCGGCCAGCATCAGCCGCAACAGGTCGGGGAGCAGGGGCCGGAGTCGGTGCGCGAAGCGCCGCGCCCCGCGCTCGTCGTCGGGCAGCGGCCGCATGTGGGCGGCGACCAGCTCGCGCACGCGGTCGGCCAGCGCGCGCGGCCGCCGCAGCCGCCGCAGCGCCGCCGCCGCCAGCTCGCCGCCGAGCCGGTCGTGGCCGTGGAAGCGGTCGCGCAGCACCAGGCCGTTGGCCATCACCGTGCCCGGCGTGTGGGTCGGCGGCTTGCCCACGTCGTGCAGCAGCGTCGCCCAGCGCAGCGCCGGGTCGGCGGCGGGGAAGGCGTCGGCCAGGCGCTGCAGCGCCTCGAGCTGGTGCCGCAGCACGTCGAGGTGGTGCAGCCCGCCCTGCGCCACCCCGCGGCCGGCGGCGAGCTCGGGCAGCGCCGGCCCCAGCAGGCCCAGCTCGTCGAGCGCCGCGAAGGCGCGCCCGGCCACGGGGGTGGCGATCAGGTCGTCGAGCTCGGCGCCGACGCGCTCGGGGGCCGGCATGGCCGCCCGTCCGGCCGCCAGGTCGGCCGCCAGCGCGCGCACCCAGTCGCGGGTGCGCCGCTCGACGCGGAAGCCGAGCTGGGCCGCGATCCGCACCACCCGCCAGCCGCGGAGCGGGTCGGCCCACAGGTTCTCGCGGGCCACGGCCCGCACGACGCCGCGCCGCAGGTCGGCGAGCCCGCCGCCGGGGTCCACGATCGCCTCGCGGCCGGGCAGGTAGGCGAGGGCGTTGACGGTGACGTCGCGGCGCCGCAGGTCGGCGGCCAGCACCGCCGGGTCGGCGGGGTCGCCGGGCGGGTCCGGCGGGGCCAGGTCCCAGCACCGCGCGCCGCCCGCAGCGGCCGTCCACACCACCCGCCAGTGGCCGCGCTCGGGGTCGAGGGCCACGGCCGTCCCGCCGGCGGCGGCCAGGGCGCGGGCGGCCGCCTCGGGGTCGGCGACCAGCCAGTCGACGTCGCGCGCCGGCACGCCGAGGTGGGCGTCGCGCACGGCGCCGCCCACCACCGCGGCGCCCGCCAGCGGGTCGGGGCCGCGGAGGCCCGGGGGGCGCGCCGTACACTGCCGCATGAGCGCCAGCACGGCGGACGGCGAGGGGCGGGCGCGGCGGGCCATGCCGCCAGGCTACCCGCCGCGCATCGGCCTGACGGGCAGCGTGGGCGCGGGCAAGTCGAGCGTGGCCCGGCGGCTGGCCGCGCGCGGGGCGCTGGTCATCGACGCCGACGAGCTCGCCCGCCGCGCCACCGAGGATCCGGTCGTGCTCGGGCGCATCGCCCGCGAGCTGGGCGCGGGGCTCGCGGTCGCCGGCCGGCTCGACCGGGCCGCCACGGCGCGGCGGGTGTTCGGTGACGCCGACGCCCGGGCGCGGCTCGAGGCCATCGTCCATCCGTGGGTGCGCGCGGCCGCCGCGGCCGCGGAGGGGGCTGCGCGGGCGTCGGACGACCCGCCGCCGCTCGTCGTGCACGACGTGCCGCTGCTGTTCGAGAGCGGCCTCGACGCCGGCATGGACGCCACCGTGGTCGTGACGGCGCCGCTGGCGACGCGCGTGCGTCGCCTGGCGACGCGCGCCGGTTGGGACGAGGCGGCGGTGCGCGCGCGCGACGCGGCGCAACTCGAGGAGGCCGAGAAGGTTCGGCGCGCCACCTTCGTGATCGACAACGCCGGCGACGAGGGGGCCCTCGACGACGCCGTCGCGGCGTTGTGGCCGCGCCTCCTGGCCGGCGCCTGAGGGACGGGCGCGAGCGGTGCATCGCACGCGACGGCTGCGCGTCGCTTGCTACCCTGACGCCGACCTGTGATGCCCACCGGCCCGGCACGGGCCGCGGGAGGAGCGACCATGGACCGAGGGACCGGACGCAGCACGTTCCTGCTCGTCGTCGCGCTGTTGCTCATCTTGGGGGGCGGCACGATCGCCAACCTGGTGCAGAGCGACTTCGGCGCGGTGCGGGTGACCGACGTCCGCTTCACCGTGGCCGACGGCCGCGTCGTGCACGGCAAGCTCTTCCACCCGCGCAACGCCACGGCTGCGACGCCGGCGCCCGGGGTGGTGGCCATCCACGGCTACCACAACAGCCACGAGACGCAGTCGCCCTACACGATCGAGCTGGCCCGGCGCGGCTACGTGGTGCTGGCCATCGACCAGCCGGGGCACGGCTACTCGGACCCGCCCGCCTTCGCCGGCGGCTTCGGCGGCAGCGACGCGCTCGGCTACCTGCGCTCGCTCGCCTTCGTCGACCTCGACCAGGTGGTGCTCTCGGGGCACGCGGAGGGAGGCTGGGCGTCCCTGATCGCCGCCGCCGTCGCGCCCGACGGCTACACCTCGGTGGTCGTCACGGGCTCGTCGACCGGCACCTCCGGGGCGCCCCCGGGCACCCCCGAGTCGCCCCGCAACCTGGGCCTGGTGTGGACCCAGTTCGACGAGTTCTCGCAGCTCATGTGGCTGACGCCCACCGCGCCCGAGGCCCGCGCCGGCGAGAAGATGCGCACGCTGTTCGGGACCGCCGCGCCCGTCGAGGTCGGCCGCCTGTACGGCAGCATCGAGGCCGGCACCGCCCGCATGCTCTACAGCCCGGCCGTGACCCACCCCGGGGCCCACATCACCACCGCGGGCGTGGCGCCCGTCATCGACTGGGTGCAGCGCACCACGAACGCGCCCTTCGCGCTCCCGCCCGGCGACCAGGTGTGGGTGTGGAAGGAGGCCGGCACGGCGGCCGCCCTGCTGGGCTTCGTGCTGGCGCTGTTCGGCGTCGCCGGCCTGCTGTTGCAGTCACGGGTGTTCGCGCCGCTGTCGCAGCGCACCGCCCCGGCGGCCGGCGTCTCGGGCTTCGGCTGGTGGCTGGCCGCCCTGATCGCCGCCGTCGTCCCGGTCGCCACCTACTACTGGGCCAGCAACGAGACCGCCACCTACATCCCGCCGAGCGCCTGGTTCCCGCAGAACATCACCACCGGCCTGATGGGCTGGGCGCTGGTCTACGGCGCGATCACGCTGGTGCTGGTGCTGCTGTGGTGGCTGCTGGCCGGTCGCCGCAACGGCGCGCGCGCCGACACCCTCGGCCTGCGCGTGGGCGGCTTCTTCCGCGCCATCGGCTTCGCCCTGCTGGTGGTCGGCGCGGGGTACGCCCTGCTGGCGCTCTCGCAGGGCCTGTTCCACACCGACTTCCGCTTCTGGGTCATCGCGGTCAAGCTGCTCAGCAGCGAGCAGGCGCGCGTGGCGCTGGCGTACCTGCTGCCGTTCACCGCCTTCTTCCTGGTGTTCGGCATGATGCTGCACGGCCAGCTCCGCCCGAAGGGCGCCACCAGCGAGGGCGCCGACGCCATGATCGCCAACGCGCTCATCGCCGGCGGCGGCTTCGTCGTGCTGCTGCTGGTGCAGTACGTGGCGCTGTTCTCCGGGCAGCCGCTGGTCATCGTCGAGCCGCTCCTGACGATCGTCGCCTTCCAGGTGGTGTTCCTGCTGCCGCTCGCGGCGATGCTGTCCACCTACGTCTTCGAGCGCACCGGCAGCGTGTGGCCGGGTGCGTGGCTCAACGGCCTGCTGGTGACCTGGTACCTCGTCGCCGGCCAGGCGACCCAGACGGTGCCCTGGGGCTGGTGAGCCGGGGGCGGCCGGCTCAGCGGAGGTCGATGGCCGCGCGCTCGTCGCTGCGCAGGCGACCCTCGCCGTCGGTCGTGGTCCACGACACGGTGCCGCCGAAGCGCGGGGCGATGGCGTCGAGGTAGGCCTCGAGCGCGCCGGTGGCGCGATCGACCGCGTCGAAGTCGATGCCGCCGCCGGCGAAGCCGGCGAGCAGCTGCACCTGCTGCGTGAGCGCCTGGCGGGTGGCCGCGAGGCTGGCACGGTCGTCCGACAGCGTGAACGAGGCGACGCCCGGCGGCAGCTGGGCGACGAGGTCCGCGAAGACCGCGGGCGGCGTGCCGACCTCGCCCGCGAGCAGCACGCGCGCCAGGCCCGACTCGCTGGTGGCGATCCAGGCGATGCCGTCGGTGACGGCCGTCGCCAGCGTGAGCCCGGGCAGCACGTCGTAGGCGCGCAGCGTCGTCCCCGCCACGGCGACCTCGCGCACCGCCACGACGGCGTTGGCGCCGGGGGCGGCGAACGGGTCGGCGAAGAGCGCCACCCGCTGGCCGAGCTCGCCGAGGAGGCGCGCCAGGCCGGCCGCGGCGGCGGCCTCGTCGGCGGCCCGCAGGCCGATCACGCTCTCGCCGAGCAGGTCGTCGATCGGGGCGCCGATCGGCGCCAGCTCGCCCACGCCGGTCTGGATGACGACCAGCCCCGGGGCGGTCCAGCCGAACAGGTCGCGCGTGAGGTCGACCCCCAGCACGTCGCCGACGGTGCGGTTCAGGTCGGGGACGCCCAGCTCCCGCAGCCCGGCCACGAGGTCGCCGAGGTAGCTCCACCAGGCGCGCGGGTCGAGTCCGGTGACCTGGACCGACAGGGCCCCCTCGGGCACCCAGGCGAGCAGCTCGCGCGGCGCCGACGCCGGCGTGCCGAGCAGGGTCCTGAGCGCGGCGTCGCCGCCCTGCGGATCGAGGCGCCGGAGGGTGGTCGTGGCGGTGCCCGCCTCGCTGAGGCGCGTGACGCCGGCCACCGGACCGAGGGTCTCGAACAGCGATACCAGGCGCTGGACGCTGACGTCGAAGCCGAGGCCGCCGGCGAAGGGCGCGAGCGCCCGGGCGAGCGGTCCGAGGTCGAGGAAGCCGTAGAGCTCGCCCGCGCCGAGCGCGCCCAGCGTGGCCGCGGCGCCGGGCGCATCGCCGAACCCGGGCTCGCCGCTGCCCTGCCGCTGGCGCAACACGCCGCGCAGGACGTCGGGGTTGCTGGAGAGCGCCAGCAGGTCGCCGTCGCGGGCCGCCGCCAGCGGGAAGGACGCGTCGTCGGGGGCGACCAGGATGAAGGTGAGGGCGCCCTCGGTCAGGGTGAGGGCGCCGGCCGCGCGCTCGCGCTCGAACAGCGCCTCGAAGCGGGCGCCGGTCTCCCCGTCGATGCGGGCCAGCAGCGTGATGGCGGGGAGCGGGTTGAACGGGCTGACCGACACGCCCAACCAGGCCTCGCGGCCGAGAAGCGCCCACAGGTCGAGGTCCGCGAGTTCGGGCGGCAGGTCCAGCTCGCCGTCGAGGCCGTCCGGGTCGAGCGGCGCGCCGCCGAGGGCGCCGCCCAGCAGGGCGCCGGCGTCGAGGCCGCTGAGCGCGGCGGCCAGCGCCTCGCCGACGCCGAGCTCGACCCACGGGTCGACGAAGGCTGCGAGCAGGTCGGCGGCGCCGGCGAGGTCCTCGACGCCGAGCGCGAGGGCGGTGTCCGCCGGCAGGAGCCGGTGGAGGTCCTGCGCGTGGGCGCCGGTCGCGGCGGCCGACAGCAGCAGCGCGGCGGCGAGGGCCAGCCCGAGGGCGCGGGCGCGGAGGGGGGAGGGGGGTCGCGTCATGCGTCCCATCATGCGTGGGCAGCCTGGCCTTGCCGTGAGAGCGGCGTCACGCATCGCGCAACCGCGAGACCACGCGCTTGGCCGCCGCCGCGATGGCCTCGGGCGTGAAGCCGAACTCGGCCATGAGCGTGTCGCCCGGCGCCGATGCACCGAAGCGGTCGATGCCGAGCACCTCGCCCGCCTCGCCGGCGTAGCCGTGCCAGCCGAAGGTGGCGGCCGCCTCGACCACCACCCGGGCGCGCAGCGTCGGCGGGAGCACGGCGTGGCGGTACGCCTCGTCCTGCGCCTCGAAGCGCTCGCGCGACGGGAGGCTGACGACGCGGGCGCGCATGCCCTCGCCGGCCAGCCGCTCGCGGGCCGCCAGCGCCGGCGCCACCTCGGAGCCGGTGGCGATCAGTAGGGCGTCGGCCTCCTCGCCGGCGCCGGCGAGGACGTAGCCGCCGCGCGCCACGACCCCGGCCGGCACCCTCAGGTGCGGCACGTCCTGGCGGGTGAGCGCCAGCACGGTGGGCCCGTCGCGGCGGCGCAGCGCCTCGGCCCAGGCCTGGGCCGTCTCGTTGCCGTCGGCCGGCCGGAAGACGACCAGGTTCGGCATGGCGCGCAGCGACGCGAGCGTCTCGATGGGCTGGTGGGTCGGCCCGTCGCCGCCCAGGCCGATCGAGTCGTGGGTGAGGACGTACACCACCGGCTGCCCCATCAGCGCGGAGAGGCGCAGCGCCGGGCGCAGGTAGTCGGCGAACACCAGGAAGGTCGCCACGAACGGCCGCACGCCGCCGTGCAGCGCGAGCCCGCTGGCGACGGCGGCCATGGCGTGCTCGCGGACGCCGAAGTGGATGGTGCGGCCGGCGTGGTCGCCGCGGGCCATCGCCCGCTCGCCCGGGAGGTCGGTGAGGTTGGAGCCGGCCAGGTCGGCGCTGCCGCCGACGAGCTCGGGCAGGCGCAGCGCCAACGCGTGCAGCACCGTCTGCGAGGCCTTGCGGGTGGCGACGCCGGCGCCCTCGGCGGGTTCCCAGCTCGGGAGACCCTCGTCGAAGCCCGCCGGGAGGTCGCCGTGCATGACGCGGGTGAACTCGGCCGCCAGCTCGGGATGCGCGGCCTCGTAGGCCGACCAGGCGGCGCGCCAGGCGGCGTGCGCCTCGGCCCCGTCCACCCCGACCTGCCGGTAGTGCCCCAGGACGTCGTCGGGCACCGTGAACGCGGGCCAGTCGATGTCGAGCGCCGTCTTGGTGGCGGCGGCCTCCTCGGCCCCCAGCGGCGAGCCGTGCACCTTGCTCGTGCCCGCCCGCTTGGGCGAGCCGTAGCCGATGGTGGTGCGCACGGCGATCAGCGAGGGCCGGTCGGTCACGGCCCTGGCCTGCGCGACGGCGTGCAGCAGGCCCTCGACGTCGTTGCCGTCGTCGATCCGCTGGACATGCCAGCCGTAGGCGCGGTAGCGCGCCTGCACGTCCTCGCTGAAGGTGATCGAGGTCGGCCCGTCGATGGTGATGCCGTTGTCGTCGTACAGCACGATCAGCTTGCCGAGGCCCAGGTGGCCCGCCAGGCTGCTGGCCTCGCCCGACACCCCCTCCATGAGGTCGCCGTCCGAGGCGATGACGTAGGTGAAGTGGTCGACGATGCGGAGGTCGCCACGGTTGTAGCGGGCGCCCAGGTGCGCCTCGGCCAGCGCCATGCCGACGGCCGTGGCGATCCCCTGGCCCAGGGGACCGGTGGTCGTCTCGACGCCCGGCGTGTGGCCCGCCTCGGGGTGCCCCGGCGTCCGGCTCCCCCACTGGCGGTACCCGCGCAGCTCCGCCATCGGCAGGTCGTAGCCGGTGAGGTGCAGCAGCGCGTACTGCAGCATCGACCCGTGGCCCGCCGATTGCACGTAGCGGTCGCGGTTCCACCAGCCGGGCGCGCCCGGGTCGTGGACCATGGCGTGGCGGAACAGGGCGTAACCCATCGCGGCCGCCCCCATCGGCATGCCCGGGTGGCCGTCGCCGGACGCCTGGGTGGCGTCGATGGCGAGGGCACGGATGGCGTTCACCGCGCGCGTCGTGAGGCCTCGGTCGGGGGTGGTCATACGTCCTCCAGGGGGTCGTGGGCGCGCCGCCGCAGGATGTGCTCGCGCACGCGCTCGCCGATGGCGTGGTGGCGCCGCTGCTCCTCGGTCTCGATCCGCAGCGGCGGCACGGCGGTGGGGCGCCCGTCGTCGTCGAGCGCCACGAGGCTGAGGTGGCCGATCGTGCACAGCCGGCGCTCGCCCGAGCGCGGGTTCTCGCCGTACAACTCGCCCCGCACGATCATGCTGGTGCGGCCGGTCCACACCACGCGGCTGCGGACCTCGATGATCTCCCCCACGTGCACCGGGTTGCGGAAGTCGACCGGCTCGGCGGAGGCGGTCACCACCGTGCGGCGCGCGTAGCGGTAGCAGGCGATGGCGGCGTTGATGTCGAGCAGCTCCAACCCGCGACCGCCGAACAGCGTCCCCATCGTGTTGGCGTGGTGCGGGAACACCACGTCGACGGTGATCACCCAGTCGGCGGCCCGCGGTTGCGTGGGGTCGACCGCGCGCACGGGTGTGGCGTCTTGCTCGGGCACGCGGCGCATGGGCCCAGTGTAGCCCCAGGCCCACGGGGGCTCGCAGCCGCGGCGGTCGCCAACCTCTGTCGGCTGCCCACCTTCGCGCGAAGAGAACGGCGCCCCGAGCCTAGGCTCGGGGCGCCGCGGTTGCCCGTCTCGAAGTGAGGGATCCGGATCCGGATCCATCGGAGGCCGGGTCTTTACCCTCGACGGGAACCTCCACGGGTCTCTGTACGTCGATTGATGCAGACCACCTCCTCTCTGTGGTGACTGGAAGATTAGGCCGTCGGTCGCGCGCGCGCTGTGACCTAGTTCACCGAACCGGGCGCCCGCCCGGGACGGTGGCGGGGGGCCGCGCCCGACGCCGGCCACGGCCCGGTAGGATGCCGCCAGACGTCCACCGGGAGGACCCTCGTGCTGACCACCCCCGAGAAGCTGGTGTTCGTGCTGCTCGCCGCCGTGGCGCTCGCGTTCGCCTTCACGGGCTTCCGCCGGGTGGCGCGGGTGATCGCCCGCGGCGAGCGCGGCCACGCGCTGCCGCGCTTCGACCACCTGCCGCGGCGCGCCGGCAGCGCCCTGCTGCGCACCGCCACGCAGGTGACGGTGTTCCCCGACCGCCCGTGGGTGTCGCTCTTCCACGCGTTCGTGTTCTACGGCTTCGTGTTCTACCTGCTCGTGAACGTGGTCGATGCCGCCCACGGCCTGCTGCCGCGGGCGTGGCTGGCGGCCCTGGACTTCGGGTGGCTCGGCGACCTGTTCCGGCTGGCCGCCGACCTGTTCGGCGCGTCGGTGCTGGTGGGGGTGGCGTGGCTGCTCGCGCGCCGCTTCGTCCGCCGCGACCCGCGCCTGAGCCCCGGCGGCCCGCGGGTGATGCTGCACGAGGCCGTCGCGGCCGGCGGGGTGCAGCGCGACAGCCTGATCGTCGGCGTCTTCATCCTGCTGCACGTCGGCTTCCGGCTCGTGGGCGAGGGCTTCGCGCTGGCCCACGAGGGCCACGCCGACGGCTGGCAGCCGGTGGCCGGCCTGCTCGCCGCCGCGATCGGACCGGGCGAGGGGCGCCTCGTCGGCTGGCACGTCGGCTGGTGGGGTGCCCTCGGCCTGGTCCTCGCCTTCCTGCCCTACTTCCCGCGCAGCAAGCACCTGCACCTGTTCACCGCCCCCGTCAACCTGGCGCTCGACCGCCGCACGCCCGCCGGCGCCCCGGTCCCCTACGGCGTCCTGGAGCCGGTCGACCTCGAGGACGAGGACGCGGAGCGCTTCGGCGTCAGCCACCTCGAGCACCTGCGCCTCCCGCAGCTGCTCGACCCGTACGCCTGCATCCAGTGCCACCGCTGCAGCGAGGTGTGCCCCGCCACCCAGACCGGCAAGGCGCTCAGCCCCTCGGCGCTGGAGATCAACAAGCGCTACGAGCTGGTCGCGAACGCCACGGCGCTCGCGGCCGGTGAGCCCAGCCCGCGGCCGCTGCTCGAGTTCGCGATCGCGCCGGAGGCGGTCTGGGCCTGCACCACCTGCGGCGCGTGCATGGACGCCTGCCCGGTGGGGTGCGAGCCGATGATCGACATCGTGGACCTGCGCCGCCACCAGGTGATGACCGAGGGCGACTTCCCCGCCGAGCTGCAGACGGCCTTCCGTGGCCTCGAGCGCAACGGCAACCCCTGGGGCCTGGCGGCCCACTTGCGCATGGACTGGGCCGCCGGCCTCGACGCCGCCGTCTTGACGGTCGCCGACAACCCCGACTTCGAGGTGCTGTTCTGGGTCGGCTGCGCCGGCAGCTACGACCCCGCCGCGCAGGCGACCACCCGCGCGCTGGCGCGCCTGCTCGAGCGCGCCGGCGTGAACTACGCCGTGCTCGGCAAGGGCGAGCGCTGCACCGGCGACCCGGCCCGGCGCGCCGGCAACGAGTACCTGTACTTCCAGCTCGCCAGCGACAACGTGGTGCGGCTCGACGAGGCGCTGGCGGGCGGGGCGCTGGACGGGGCGCGACGCAAGAAGGTCGTCACCGCCTGCCCCCACTGCTTCCACACGCTGGCCGCCGAGTACCCGCAGTTGGGCGGCGACTACGAGGTGGTCCACCACACCGACTTCCTGGCCATGCTGGTGCGCGAGGGCCGGCTGCCGGCGGCGTCGGCGACCGGCGCGCGCGTCACCTTCCACGACCCCTGCTACACGGGTCGCCACCACGGGATCGTGGCGGCACCGCGTGCGCTGGTGGCCGCCGCCGGGGCCACGCTGCGGGAGATGCCGCGCCACGGGCGCCGCAGCTTCTGCTGCGGCGGCGGCGGGGCACAGTTCTGGAAGGAGGAGGAGGCCGGCGACGCGCGGGTGGCCGACGTGCGCTACGCGGAGGCGGCGGCCACCGGGGCGCAGGTCGTGGTCACCGGCTGCCCCTTCTGCCGCTCGATGCTCGGCTCGGCGACCGCCGCCCAGGACGAGGGCGCGGTGCCCGTCCGCGACGTCGCGCTGCTGCTGGCGGAGGGCCTCGACCGCGCGTAGGGGGCGGTCCGTCACGGGGCCGGGCGCCTCCGGCGGGCCGCGCGAGCCGGGTGCGAACCATCTCATCGCCCGGGCCGGCTCGGAGGCGCTAGGATGCGGCCCCGGCGCGCCGCCCCGCCCGCGTGCCGGCGGGAGGACCCGGGTTGGCCACCCCCGTGCCGACGGCGCTCACCGTCGACCCCACCTTCCACGCGCATCCCCAGCCGCTCTTGCTGGTGGAGCCGACGACGTGGGCCGTGGCGGAGGCCAACGAGGCCGCCACGAGGCTGTACGGCCACCCCCTGGCCGAGTTCCGCCGCCTGAGCCTGCCCGACTTGTGGACCGAGCGAGACGGGCGGCCACTCCCGGGCCCCGCGGAGCTCGCGGCGCGCCTCGGCGCGCCCGCCGACGGCGAGTCGCTGGATGACCACCGGACACGGGGGGGCGAGGCGCTGCGGGTCCGGCTCACGCTGCGGCCCGTTCGCCTGCAGGGGCGTTCCTGGGTGCTCGTGGCCGTCGAGGACCTGACCCCCTGGCTGCGGTCCGCGGAGGCCGCCCGCCGCAGCGAGCGGGTGTACCGCGCGCTGATCGAGAACGCCTACGATGGCGTCGCCCTGCTGGGCACCGACCTGACGCTGCGCGAGGTGGGGGAGGTCGCCGCCCGCGCGCTGGGCGTGACCCCGCCGGCGGACCCGTTGGCGCCGACCCGCGACCTCATCCATCCGGCCGACCGCGGCGTGTTCGCGGACGCGGTGGCGCGGCTGGCGGGCCGCTCCGGCGAGCGCGATACGGTCACCTACCGCACCCGCGACGCCCACGGGAAGTGGCATTGGCTGGAGGGCACGCTGACCAACCTGGCCGACGACCCCGACATCGGCGCCTACCTGCTGCACTACCACGACGTCACGGCGCGCGTGCGCGCCGCCGAGGAGGTCGCCGACCTCAACGCCCAGCTCGAGCGGCGGCTCCAGCACCTGCAGGCGCTGCGGCGCATCGACATGGCGATCACGAACGCCATCGACGTGGGGCTGGCCCTGGACATCTTCCTGGAGCAGGTCCAGACCGACCTGGGCGTCGAGGCCGCCGGCGTGCTGCTGTACGAGGCGCACGGTCAGACGCTGCAGCCGACCGCCGGCCGCGGGTTCGAGGCGCCCCTGTCCGAGGCGCGGCTGCGGTTGGGCGAGGCGCTGGCGGGCTACGCCGCCCTGGAGCAGCGCACCGTCCACGTCCCCGACCTACGGGCGGACGGCCGCTTCGGCGCCAGCGTCGACCCGCCGGCGCAGGCCGGGTTCGTGTCGTACTGGGCCGTGCCGATGCTCACCAAGGGGCAGCTGCAGGGGGTCATCGAGCTCTACACCCGCCAGCCGCTGGTCCCGGACGCCGAGTGGTTCGAGTTCCTCGAGACCTTCGCGGACCAGGGGGCGATCGCCGTCGAGAGCGCCCAGCTGTTCCGCTCGCTGGAGCGCTCCAACATCGAACTGCAGCTCGCCTACGACCGCACGATCGAGGGCTGGGCCTACGCCCTCGATCTCAAGGACGAGGAGACCGCGGGGCACTCCAAGCGCGTCACCCGCCTGACGGTGCGCATGGCGCAGCGCATCGGCATGGACGCGAAGGACATCGTCCATGTCCAGCGCGGCGCGCTGCTGCACGACATCGGCAAGATGGGCGTGCCGGACAGCATCCTGCTCAAGCGCGGGCCGCTCACGCCCGAGGAGCGCGAGGAGATGGAGCGGCACCCGGTGTACGCCATGGAGCTGCTGTCGCCCATCGAGTTCCTCCGTCCGGCGATCGACATCCCCTACTGCCACCACGAGAAGTGGGACGGAAGCGGCTACCCGCGCGGCCTGGTGGGGGAGCAGATCCCGGTCGCGGCCCGCATCTTCGCCATCGTCGACGTGTTCGACGCCCTGACCAGCGACCGCCCGTACCGGGAGGCGTGGGACCGCGAGCGCACGCTGACGCACATCGTGGAGCAGAGCGGCAGCCACTTCGACCCGGCGCTCGTGGACGCGTTCATGGAGATCATCCGCACCGACAGGTGACCGCCGCCCCGGCGGGCCGGTGCTACGGTGGCGGGCGTGGGTCGTCCGCTGCGCCTCGCCCTCGCCGCCCTGCTCCTGGGGCTCGCCGGCGTCGCCGCCTACGTGCTGGGCACCCGCCTGGCGCCCGGTCCGGAGCTCGTCGGGACCGCACTGCAGAACCCGCCGGTGGTGGGCGGCGCCCCGCTCGTCGACCCGTCCGGGCGCGAGGTCACCCTGTCGCAGGCGGCGGATGGTGCCACCGTGACCCTGGTGTTCTTCGGCTTCACCCGCTGCCCCGACGTCTGCCCCATCACCATGGCCCGCCTGGCGAAGGTCTACCGCGACCTGGACGAGCCCGACGACGTCCGCGTGATCATGATCACCGTCGACCCGGAGCACGACACGCCCGAGATCGTCGGCCGCTACGCCGCCAACTTCCACCCCGCGTTCGTGGGCCTGTCGGGCAGCAACAGCCAGGTCGCCGTGGCCGCCCGCTCGTTCTACGTCGGCTACGCCGATGTCGGCAGCGGCCAGTTCACCCACACCGACGTGGTGGCGGTGGTCGATCGCCAGGGGCGGCTGCGCTACGTGTACGGCAGCGACAAGGTGCCGCGGCTCGAGGTGGACCTGGCGCGGTTGCGGCGCGTGCTCTGATCCTCCGCCTCAGGTGCGGGTGTGAACCAGCATGACGGCACACGATGCCGGGGCGGCGGCCGTGACGGTGGCTGCGAACGGGCCCAGGGCGTGGCCGTCGGCGTCGCGCCGGGGCAGGCCCAGCACCATGAGGTCGGCGGTCGCCGCCCGTCCGGCCAGCGCCGCGACGGGATCGGCGGCGGGCTCGGCGACGCAGCGCACGCGGCCCAGCTCGCGGCCCTCGACCCACCGCTCCAGTTGGTGCTGCGCCCGCTGGCGGGAGGCCTCGCCGACGTCGGCGGGCAGCAGCCGCACCACCTCGACCTCGGGGTTCGCGAGGCGCGCGAGGCTCGCCAGCAGCCGCGCGCGCAGCCGCTCCTGGTCGGCGCGGCCGGCGAACGGCACCAGGACCCGCTGGCAGCGCTCCAGGTGCCAGCCCGGGGGCGCCCGCAGGACCACCACGTCGCTGCGCACGGCGCCGAGCAGGTCGTCGAGGCGCGCCAGGGTGTCCGCGTGGTGGAGGTCGGAGAGCCCCAACAGGAGCACTTCGCAGTCGAGCGTGCGCGCGACGCGCGCGATCTCGGCCCAGGGGTCGTCGGCGAGGCTGGTGAGCGCCTGCGGTGCCAACCCCAGGCCGAGGGCGGCCGCCATGGACGCGCCGAGCACGCGTTGGGCGGTGGCGAGGTCCGCGGATGCCGGCACCGGTCCCTCGGTCCGACGCACGATGTGCAGCATCGTCACCCGCCCGACCCCTGGTGGCGCCAGCGCGTGCGCGACGCTCACGAGGGCCTCGGCGTTGGCCGGGTTGAGGATCGGCGTCAGCACCAGTGGGCGGCGGCCACGGAGCGCCAGCACGTCGGGGTGGGCGCCCTCCAGCTCGGCGTCGAGGGCACGGGCCTGGGTCTTCAGGGCCACGATGTACACCAGCGCGCCCAGCAGCAGCCACGCCAGCACCGCCACGCCGGCGGCCGGCACCGTGACGGCGTTGATCGACGCCGCGACCAGCGCGGCGCCGCCGCCCAGCCACAGGCTGGCGGGCGCCCACGGTGCGCCGTAGGGCGGCGGTCGCCGGCCGGCGTCTCGCCGGGCCGCGTCGCGCCGCCGGACGATCAGCGCGAGTGCGTGGCCCAGGGCCAGCACCGTCAGGAAGATGACGCCGGCCGCCACGCCGGACGTACGCACCTCGGGCAGCCCGACGACCAGCAGGGCGGCGAAGGCGCTGGCGGCGAGCACGGCGCCCCGCGGCACGCCGGCGGCGCCCGTGCGGCCGAGGACGCGCGGCAGCGTGCCGTCGCGCGCCATCGTGCGAGCCAGCCGCGACGCCCCCTGCAGCTGCGCCTCGAGCGCGGTGAGCATGGCCAGCACGCCGGTGGCCGCCACCCACCAGAAGCCGACGTCGCCGAGGTAGCGCTCGGCCCCGACGGCGACCATGGCGGCGTCGGTGGCGGCCGCGAAGGCGAGCAGCGACACGCCCTCGGGTCGGCCGACGGTGGCGGTGGCGAGGAAGAGCGGCAGGTAGAGCGCCGTGGCGATCGCGACGGTGGTCACGCTGGCGCGCGGCAGCGTGCGCGCCGGGTCGCGCAGTTCGCCGGCCGAGGCGCTGAGCAGCACGAAGCCCTGGAAGGAGATGAACATCATGCCCATCGCCTGCGCGACGCCGACCAGGCTGGCGCCCGGGGTGCCCACGAAGAACGGGGTCAGCGCGCCCGCGAGCGCGCTCGGGCGCACGCCCAGGGCGACCAGGCCGGCGGCGCCGATGCCGGCCATGCCGATCACCTTGGCGGCGGTGAGCAGGGCGGGCGGCCGCCGCGGTCGGCGGTAGGCGCGGACGCCGTAGGCGGCGACGGCGGCGAGCGCCAGCCCCACCTGCGCGGCGGGCGCGTCGAGCGCTGCGGGGACGTGCGCGCCGGCGCCCTCGAGCGCGGCGACCGCGACGGCGGCGGCGATGGCGGCGAAGCCGAGCGCGAACACCGCGGTCGCCGCCAGCGATCCGAACAGGACCAGCCAGCCCACGGTGAAGGCGCTCTCGAGCCCGAGCACCCGCTGGGCGAACAGGTAGATGCCGCCGGAGCGCGGGAAGCGCGCGCCGAGCTCGGCCAGCGCCAGGGCGCCGAGAAGGGCGAGCGCGCCGTCGAGCGCCACCGCCAGCAGCGCAGCGGGGCCCGCCGCCGCGAAGGCCGCGCCGGCGAGCACGATGGGCGCGCCCCCGATGATGGCCGTGACGCCCAGCAGCGTCGCCTCGCGGGCGCCGAGCGTACGGGGGGCGGGGGAGGGCACGGGCACGACGTTCCTACGCTACCGCCGCGCGGGCGGCGCGACACGGACCGTCCCGGGCCTCAGTTCAGCAGCGACCCGTGGGCGGCGTCCCGCAGCCGCGCGGGGTCGAACTGGTAGCGCCCCCGGGTCCCCTCGAGCAGGCCGCGTTGGCGCAGCTCGGAGAGGGTGACGGTCGTGGTCTCACGGGCGGCGCCGATCAGCGCCGCGAGGTGTTCGTGGGTGAGCGGCAGGGTGAGGCGCACGCGGCCGTCGTCGCCGCGCTGGCCGAAGCGGTCGCCCAGGCGCACCAGCGTCCGCGCCAGGCGCGCCGCCACCGGCAGGTCGACCTCCTCCAACGCCTGCCGCAGCCAGCCGAGGTGGGTGTCGGCCGCGCGCGTCAGGGCGTCGGTGTGCTCCGGGCGCCGGGGATCGAGCCGGCGGACGCTCACGGCGGCGCCGAGCGCCTCGGCGGTCTCGCCGTACGCCGCGCTGTGGGGGGTCAGGGCGCCGATCACGTCGCCGGGGCCGGCGACGCCCACGATCCGCTCGCGGCCCGACGCCAACGCCAGCGACAGCTTGAGGAGGCCCGCGTCGACCGCGAACGAGGTCGCGGCCGGCTCGCCGGCGCGGTAGAGCACCTCCCCGCGGCCCAGCGCCCAGGCCGGCGGCGGCGCGCCCCACGGGAGGGGCGGCGCGCCCCGTGCGACGGGGGCGAGTGCGCGGTGGGCGTCGTGCGGCATGGTCGCATCATACGGGGGCGGTGGCCGTGGGCGCGTGATGCGTTGCGCTACGACCGGGCAGTCGCTCGCCGATCGCCCACGCCCGGCGGGGTCGCCCGCCTCGCACGCCGGCGGCGGTCCCGGTCGCGTCCGGTAGCATGCGGGCATGAGCGATGTCGCCCGACCCGCGCCCGCCGCCCCGGCGGGGCCGCCCGACGAGATCTCGCTGCGCGAGCTCTACCTGGTCCTCAGGCGCCGCGCCCCGTGGATCGTGGCGGGTGCGCTCGTCGCGGGGCTGATCGCCTTCGCCGCGCTCTCCCTGCGGCCGCCGTCGTACGTGGCCGAGGCGACCGCGATCGTGTCGCGCGCGCCGATCTCGGTCCAGCTCGGGACCGGCCTCAGCTTCCGGCCCGAGATCGACCTCACCTTCGACACCTACCAGACGCTGGCGTTCTCGCGCTCGGTGCTGGAGGCGGTGCTGCCGTTCGCGCCGGCGAACGACGTCGTTCGCCTGCGCGACACGCTCTCGCTGGAGCGCGTGGCGGGCCTGCCGAACCAGCCGTCGAGCGTCCTGGCGGTGGTCCACCGCGTCCGCGGGCGCGACCCGGCGCTGGCGGCCGCGGCCGCCGACGCCTGGGCCGGCGCGACGATCGCGACCGCCCGTCGGCTGCTGCTCGAGAACCTCGACGCCGTCGAGCTGATCACGGGCGAGGGGCTGGCGCAGGCACGTGCGGCGCTGGAGACGGCCGAGGCCGAGCTCGAGGCCTTCCGCGGGGCCTCCGCCATCGCGTCGCTGCGCACGCAGGTGGGGTACACGGGCCGCGGCCCCACCGGGGGCGAGGGCCACGTGCCCGGGACGCTGGACCAGGCCATCGACGCGCTCGAGGCCGACCTGCGCCGGAACCGGATCGCCGGCCAGCAGGTCGCGGCCGAGATCACGTCGCTCGAAGCGCGCGCGGGCCAGGACGGCGACGACCTGCTCGTCGTGCTGTACGCGGCGCCCACCGTCACCCTGCCGCTGGCGGGCGCCATCGCGTCGCTGGAGGCGCAGGCGCTCGCCCTGGCCGCCGAGGGGCGGGCCATCGGCGAGGAGCTGGACGGCCTGTTCCAGGCACGCGCTGCGGCCGGCGCCGCGTTGGCGGACGCCACCGCCGCGATGGCGCGCCTGGAGCGGGCGGTGGCGGCGCCGCGGGCGGCGGTGGAGTCGCTGGCCGCCATCGAGCCGAGCGTCGCCTACGTGGCCCAGGTCGCGCCCTCGGGCGCGCGGGTGCTCAGCGAGTCCGTCGTGCCGTCCGTCCCCGAGCCCAGCCGCAGGGGCCTGGTCGCGCTGCTCGCGGCGGTCGTCGTCGCCTTCGTCGGCGTGGTGCTGGCGCTGCTGGCCGAGGCCGTGCGCGACCCGAGGACGAGCGGCGCCTAGGCCGTCCGTGCGCCTCGCCGTCCTGGCCGACGTCCACGGCAACCTGCCCGCCTTCGATGCGGCGCTCGCCGCCGCCCGCCGCGCCGCGCCCGACCTCCTCGTGATCGCCGGCGACGTGGTCAACGGCGCGCCCGACTCGGGGGCCTGCTGGCGGCTGGCGCGCGCCGAGGCCGGCCTGCTGCTGCGGGGCAACCACGAGCGCTACGCCATCGACCGCGGCACCCCGGCCGGCGACCCCGCCTGGTTGGGCCCGCGCTTCCGGCCGCTGGCGTGGACCGTGGCGGAGCTCGACGGCCTGCACGACGACGTGCGGCGCGCGCCCATCGCGGCCCGCGCCGGCGCCGGCGTGCTGGTGATGCACGCCATGCCCCAGGCGGACCACGTCTCGGCCTACCCGTGGACGCCCGACGCCGAGCTGACGGCGGGGCTCGACGGCGCCGACGCCGAGCTGCTGGTGCGCGGGCACAACCACCTGCCGTTCCACCGCACGCTGCCGGACGGGCGGCTGTTGGTGAGCGTGGGCGCGGTCGGCCTGGCGCTGGCCGGGCGACCCGAGGCGCAGTGGGCGCTGCTGGAGCGCCGCCGGACCGGTTGGCGCGTCGAGCACCGCAGCGAGGCGTACGACGTCGCCGCCGCCCTGCGGCGCTTCGACGAGAGCGGCTACCTCGACGCGGCGGGCCCGATCGGGGCGCTGTTCCGCCGCGAGGTTGCCACCGGCGCCCACGCGCTGGTCCCGTTCATGCGTTTCGAGCGCGCGTGGCGGGCCGCGGCGGCGCCGGCCGCCCGCTCGGCGGCCGCCGGTTCGCCGCGGCGCCTCGACGACGAGGATGCCGCGCTGGAGGCCGCGCTGACGGCGTTCCTCAGCGCGCGCGGCTGAACGCGAGGCGCCCCGCGACCAGGGTCGCCGCCGGCCAGCCGCGCAGCGCGCGGCCGTCCCAGGGCGAGAACTTGGCCTTGCTCAGGAAGGCGCTCGGGTCGACGGGGGCCTCGGTCTCGAGGTCGAGCAGCACGACGTCGGCGGGCGCGCCCGCCGCCAGCGTCGGTTCCGGCCAGCCGAGGACGCGTGCGACGCCGCCCTGCAGCAGGTCGAGCAGGCGCGCCAGGTCGAGCTCGCCGGCCAGCACCAGGTCGGTGTAGAGCAGCGGGAACGCGACCTCGATGTTGGGCAGGCCGAAGGGGGCCTGCAGCGCGTCGCGCTCCTTCTCGGCGCGGGTGTGCGGCGCGTGGTCGCTGCCGAGGCAGTCGACGACGCCCCGCCGCAGCGCGTCGCGCAGGTAGGCGACGTCGGCGGCGGTGCGCAGCGGCGGCGCGACCTTGACCACCGGGTCGAACGCCCGCCAGGCCTCGTCGGTCAGCGTCAGGTGGTGCGGCGTCACCTCGCAGGTGATGGGCGCGCCCTGCGCCTTGAGCCACTCGACCACCCGCATGCCGCGCTCGCTGCTGACGTGCGCGACGTGCACGCGCGCGCCCGTCATGCGCGCGAGCTCGCCGTCGCGGAAGATCATGATCGATTCCGCCTCGGCCGGGTTGCCGGGCAGGCCGAGCGCGTGCGAGACGGCGCCCTCGTGCATGACGCCGCCCTGCCGCAGGCTCGGATCCTCGGAGTGCGTTTGGATGACGAGGCCGAGCTCGCGCGCGTACTCGCAGGCGCGGCGCTGCAGGTGGCTGTCGACGACGGGGATGCCGTCGTCGGTGATCATCACCGCGCCGGCGGCCTGCAGGGCGGCGTAGTCGGCCAGGCGCTCGCCCTTCAGCCCGACCGACAGCGCGGCCGCGGGCCGCAGCCGCGCGAGGCCCAGCGCCGCCGCCTGGTGGGCGAGGTCGGCGACGATGGCCGGGTCGTCGACCACGGGGTCGGTGTTGGCCATCGACACCACCGTGCCGAAGCCGCCGGCCGCGGCGGCGGCGAGGCCCGAGGCGA
>Ga0114946_10000778_pt1 | contig 21575 bp, 26 predicted proteins | sample WalLakDeSediment_FD_88676 | JGI IMG/M metagenome (GOLD analysis project Ga0114946, IMG submission 88676) | Lake sediment microbial communities from Walker lake, Nevada to study Microbial Dark Matter (Phase II) - Walker Lake 11/02/13 Deep Sediment | ecosystem: Environmental > Aquatic >...
AAAAACAAATTTTAGGGATTGTTGCTTTGTCTTTGGTTGTTATGTTGGGAGTAGGAATGGTTTCTGCTTTTGGTGGTTTTGGAAAAGGAATGTCTGAAGAAGATAGAACTACTATGGAGAATGCTATTGAATCAGGAGATTATGAATCTTGGGCTGAATTAAAAAGAACCCAGATTACCGAAGAAAGATTCAATGAAATTCAAGCAAGACATCAAGAAAGAGCAGAATTAAGGGAAGCAAAGCGAGAAGCAAGAGAATCTGGAGACTACTCTAGAGTTCAAGAGCTTAAAGAAGAATTTAGTAAAGGAAAAGGAATGCATAAACAAAACATGAATTCTGGAAGATGTCCTTTTGCTAAATAATTTTAATTATTTTTTTTATTCGATAAATGGACTTAAAATCCATTTTATTTAAAAAAGAATAAATTTTAAAAAAACCATCATAAAAAATTTATATTAAAAAAATATTAATTTAAAACTAATTGCTTATTTTCTAGGAAGAATCCCCTTAATTTATATGGAAGATTTTAAATAGAAATCTTTTTAAAATTTAAATAAAAACTAAATATTATGATAAATGAAAACAAAACATTAGATCTAGACGAATTAATTGAAGAAACATATAATAAATTATCTCAAAAAAAAATATCTACTTTAATTAAGTTGCAAAATGAAGATTTAACAGAGATTTATAAAGAAGTAAGATTATTCGATATTTATGGAAAAACCTGGGCAATTGTAAAAGGGAAAAACTCAAAACAAAATGATAGTCTATTTAACAAAGGTATTTTTGCTTTTGAATTTACAAAAAATGAAAAAGAAACAAAAGAACAATTAAAAAAGAGATTAGAAAAAAAAATTGAAGAAGATGATTTTTTTCCAAATTCAATTATCATAGGAAAAAATAATGAAGACATATATTTTGATAGAAATGGAAGATTTGGGAATGAAATGTTTATGAAAACAAATCCAGAAATAAAAAAATTTACTTCCAAAAATTTACCTAAACATTATCATTCAAATTTTGCAGATTATTTGTCTAATACAATTCTAAAAATTTTAGAACCGAACAATCGCTATTTTGAAAATTTTAGTTTACCAAAAGCAAATTCAAAAGACAAAAAAAATTACATTTAACCCAAAATTATCTAACAAAACTTTAAAAAATTAAGATTTTACCTATTTTAGAAATAAGTAAGATATAGAAATTTACAATTAATTAAAACTAACTTTCACATTCTTTTTTTCAGCTTCAGTTATTTGTAAATATTCTCTTGATTTTTTACCAAACATTCTTGCAAAAAACACCCCTGGAAAAGTTCTACATAAATCATTATAAGACAAAATACTATCATTATAAAACTGTCTTGAATATGCAACCTTATCTTCTGTAGAAGAAAGTTCTCTTTGCAATTCTAAAAAATTTGTATTTGCTTTCAAATCAGGATAACCTTCTGCAATAGCAAAAATTGTTTTCAAGGCACTTTCTAAACCTTTATCTGCTTTAACCTTCTCCTCTATTCCTTTAGCACCCACAAGAACTTTTCTAGCATCAGTAACTGCCTTTATGGCTTCTTTTTCATGTTTAGCAAAACCTTTAACTGTTTCAATCAAATTTGGAATCAAATCCGCTCTTCTTTTCAACTGAACATTAATCTGGGACAAAGAATTATCTATCCTATTTCCTAAAATAGCAAACCTATTATAATATCCAAATACAATTAAAATTATCAGGACAATTCCTCCAATTAAAATCCACCCAATCATAATAAATCCAAATAAATCAGATTTATAAAGTTAATGTTATAAAATTTTTCATGCATTATCACATAATCTTAACTGAAATTTGCAACTCTAATTGTAAATATTGTTATGAAAAATCTATAAAAGAATTTGAAAATGGATTAGATAAAAAATTTAACTTTGATTTTACTGCTCCAAATATTTCCGATATCCCTATAAAAAACTTAAAAGAATTCCTTAAAAAAGATCCTCATGCTGTTTTAATTTTTTATGGAGGGGAACCTCTTTTACAAATAGAAAAAATTAAAGGGATTATAGATAATATAAATGTCCCATTTAGAATGCAAACAAACGGAAAACTTTTAGATAAACTTCCCATTGAATATTTAAAAAAAATAGACAAAATTTTAATTTCTCTCGACGGAGATGAACAAAGAACAGACTATAATCGGGGCGAAGGAACTTATAATTTAATTTTAGAAAACATAAAAAAAATAAAACAGCAAGGATATACTGGAGAATTAATTGCTAGAATGGTTGTCTCTCAAGATTTTCCAAATGTTTATGAACAAACTAAATTTTTAATAGAAAAAGCAAATTTTTCTTCAATTCATTGGCAATTAGACGCTGGTTTTTACAAATTTGATTTTGATGAAAAAAAATTTTCTAAATTTGTAAAAGAATATAATAAATCCATTTCAAAACTGATTAAATATTGGATGAAACAGATGCCAGAAGGAAAAGTTTTAAAATTATATCCATTCGTCGGAATTATTGATTCTTTAATTAAAAAAGAAAAAACCCTTTTAAGATGTGGAGCAGGACATTCTGGGTTTGTTATAACAACTAACGGAAAAATAGTAGCCTGCCCGATAATGAATAATATAAGAGAATTTGAAGCAGGAAACTTGAATACTTCTCCAACTGAATTGAAACAATTTGAAATCTCAGGAAAATGTAATAAATGTAAAATAAACTATTTATGTGGAGGAAGATGTCTTTATTGGAACCAAACAAACCTCTGGCCAAAAAAAGGAAATGAATTAATTTGCAAAACAATCAAACATTTAATTAAATCTCTAAAAAAAGAAATTCCAAAAATAAAATCATTAATAGAAAAAAATACCCTAAAAAAATCAGATTTTGAATATGAAAAATATTTTGGTCCTGAAATAATTCCTTAGAATTTAATTCACAAGATTTATATTAATTAAATTTTTCTTTCTTATATGATAAGATGGTTTTTATTTGATCAAGCAAGAGTGCAAACTTATGATGTATTCAGCAGAAAGGATTTTTATTCGATAAAGGAAAAAAAATTCTCAGCTAAAAAATTAGAATCTATCTTTTACATTCCAGAATATAAAAAATTTAGTGTTGGGGAAATAAATGAAACGAAGTTAATATCAAGTTTTCTTAGGCAAAAAAATATAAGTTTAGATGTAAAAACTTATATTCAGATTTTCAAAAAGGGAATTGAAACAATTGAAGGAATGGAAGATATTTTAAAATCCTTGTCTAAGAAATATTTTTTAGCAACATTAATTAATGAAGGTTCTGAATGGGCAAATTATAAATTGGATGTTTCTGACTTTAGAAAATTTTTCAAAAAAAATTTTATTTCTGGAGATTTAAAAGTGGCAAAACCTAATCCTAAAATATATAAGATTGTTTTAGAAACACTAAAGATAAAACCTAAAGAATGTGTTTTCATTGATGATGAGAAAGAAAATTGTGAGACTGCAGAAAAATTAGGAATAAAATCAATTATATTTGAAAATCCTCTGCAATTAAAAAAAGAACTAGCTACACTTACAATTAATATAAACTAAGCCAAAAATAATTCCTTAACAAAACATTATTAAATAGTATTTTCTAAATTAAAATATGGTAAAAATAGATACAGGAAAATGCATCGGATGTGGATTATGTGCTTCAATGTGTCCTGAAGGATTTGAAATGAAAGAAGGAAAAGCGCATGTTAAAAACCCAAAAGCAAAATGCATTAAAGAAACAGCAGATTCTTGCCCAGTTGATGCAATAAAGATATAAAGATAATTCTTTACAATAAAAAACTTTATTAACTTATTCAACAAAGATAATTCTATGAAAGAGGCAAAAATAGACTTTGTCAAATGGTTTTCAGAATCAGATAAAAATTCTGGAAATATTGTTGGAGGAAAAGGAGCAAACCTAGCAGAAATTTATAATCTAAAAATCTCTGTTCCACCAGGATTTACTGTTACAGCCCAAGCATATCATTATTTTATAGAAAAAGCAGGGTTAAAAGAAAAAATAAAAAAAATTCTAGAAGAGTTAAACTATGAAGACACAAAAGAATTAGAAAAAAGAACAAAAGAAATAAGAGAACTTATTCTAAAAGCTAAATTTCCAAAAGAAATGGAAGAAGAAATCTCAGAATCATATGAAAATTTAGATGTAAGAAATTTAGATATCAAAGGAGGAACTGCTTTAGAAATTTTAAAAAGTTCTACTGAGCCTTTATTTGTTGCAGTAAGAAGTTCTGCTACTGCAGAAGATTTAGCAACAGCAAGTTTCGCTGGGCAACAAGATAGTTTTGTTAATATTAAAGGAAAAACAGAACTTATGGAACACATAAAAAAATGCTTTGCTTCATTATACACTGCAAGAGCAACTTATTACAGAAATAAAAAAAAATTCAAACATGAAGACGTAGGTTTAGCGGTAGTTATTCAAAAAATGGTTGATTCTACAAAATCAGGCGTTATATTTTCAAAAGACCCTTCAAAACAAAATGATAACATCCTAATGGAAGCTGTTTGGGGTTTAGGAGAAGGAATTGTTTCGGGAACAATAACACCAGATACATATATTATTTCGAAAGAATTAGAAATTTTAAATAAAAGAATTGCTAAAAAAAAAATAGCTATAACAAGAAACTCTTCTGGAAAAAAAGAAGTTGTTAAATTAAGAGAAGAAAAATCTAAACATCAAGTATTAAAAGATAATGAAATAATCAAATTAACTGAAATTGCCCTTAATCTTGAGGAACATTATCAAAAACCCCAAGATATAGAATTTGCAATAGAAAATGATGAAATCTTTATTGTTCAAACAAGGCCAATTACAACTCTTGGGGGAGAAATTAAAACCAGAGAAGAAATTAAAGGAGAACCAATCTTAACCGGACTCGCTGCTTCTCCAGGGATTAGTTCTGGAAAAATAAAAATAATAAAAGACTTAAAAGATTTAGGAAAAATTATTGAGGGAGATATTTTAGTAACTACTATGACAAACCCAGACATGGTTGTAACTATGCAAAAATGTTCTGCAATAATAACTGATGAAGGAGGACTAACTGCCCACGCAGCAATTGTTTCTAGAGAAATGGGAATTCCGGCTATTGTAGGAACTCAAGAAGCAACCACTAAATTAATTGAAGGAGAAATAATTACTGTAGATGGTTTTTCAGGAAAAATTTACAAGGGAAAAGTTGCAAAAACAACAAAAAAAGAAATATTACCTGTAACAACAAAAACTAAAACAAAAATAAAAGTAATGGTAGACTTACCTAGTTTTGCTGAACGTGCTTCTAAAACTCAGATAAGACAAGTAGGCTTAACAAGAATGGAAGGAATAATTGCAGAATCAGGAAAACACCCACAATATTTTTTACAACAAAATAAAATTAAAGATTACGAAGAAGTAATATTTAAAGGAATAAAAGATATAGCCAAATATTTTGATAGTCTCTGGATAAGAACTTCAGATATAAGAACAGATGAATTCCAAAATTTAGAAGGTGCACCAAAAGAAAAAGAAGCTAATCCTATGTTGGGTATGCATGGAATAAGATATGGAATTAAACATATTGAAATACTTAAAGCAGAATTAAATGCCCTAAAAAGAGTTGCTAAAGAAAACAAAGAAATTGGTTTATTATTACCTCAAGTTATTTCTGTTGAAGAATTAAAAAAAGTAAAAGAAATTTTAAAAGAAATTGATTTTACCGATTCAAAAATTGGAATAATGGTAGAAACTCCTGCCGCAGTTCAATTAATCAGAGAATTTTGTGAAGAAGGAATAGATTTTATCTCTTTTGGAACAAATGACTTAACTCAATATATGTTAGCAATAGATAGGGGAAATGAAGAAGTTCAAAATCTTTATGACGAAATGCATCCGGCAATCTTATATCAATTAGAATATGTAATAAGAGTTTGCAAAAGAAATAATGTAGAAACAAGCATTTGCGGACAAGCAGGAAGTAAAAAAGAAATGGTAAAATTCCTAATAGATAAAGGAATTGATGGCTTAAGTGTAAATGCCGATGTTGCAAGTGAAATTGCAGATTATATTGCTGAATTAGAAAAAGAAAAAGGTGAAGAACCAAGACAATATGAACCGATTCAAAAAGATAAAGAACCTGAAAAATCAAAAAAAGACTTTATAAAACCCCAAACAACTATTCCAGAAAAAATAATTGATGAACCAACCATGGAAGAAAATTATGAAGAAAAAGAAATAAATCCCAAAATGGAATTTAATGCTGGAATGCACCAATATCAACCCGAGATAAAGGAAACAATAGAAAAAATTTCTCCAAGATTAGAACCAGAAAACAACATAAAAGAAATCAATGAAACTCCAAAAAATATTGACGAAAAACCTAAAAATAAATTTTATGAAGAATCTTTTCCCAAAGTCAATGGTTCTGAAAAAGAAAACAATTTTTTAGATATTTTTTAGGAGAATTTATAAATAAAAAAAACAATATAACCTTATGACGAAAAAGCCTGTCAAAAAAATAACTTCTTTAAAAGAAACTTCAAAAATAGAAAAAATATTAATAGAAAATTTTGTTTCTTTACAAAAAGTAATGGTTAATCTTTCTGAAAATTTTGACGGATTAACTAAACAAATTTCAAAATTACTAGAACTTTTTGAAATTTCTGCAAAAGAATTAGCTAAAAACGACCCTCAAGCAGGAACACAAGACAACAAAAAAGTAATTGATAAGATAGATAATTTATTAGACCAAAACAAAATAATTGCCAGAGGATTAAGTTTAATTAATGAAAAAGTTTCTCAAGAACCCTCCACAAATCAAGAACATTCTTTCACGCCAATGAAAACAACTTCTCAAAATATGGAAAATAAATACCAAAGATCAATCTCTTCCAAAGAAATTCCTCCATTACCTTCAAGAAACAGATTAGAATTAAAAAGATAAAAATGAGTTCACATATTAGTTCTGAAAAATTTTCAAAAAATTTTCAAAAAAAAATTTTAATGAGATTTACCCGAGAACTTATAAAACATTCCATCCAAGGAGAAGTAAATGAATTAAAAAATATCTTGGAAAAAGACAAAGAAGAAAAAAAAGAAGAAATTAAAGAAATAAAAAAAGAAGTTAAACAAATTTTAAAAGAAAATCCTTTACTAAAAAAAACTTTCAAACCACTTCCAACACCAAGAAAGATTAAACAACTTAAACCAAAAATTCTAACAATTCCTGCCCAAAAACTTCCTCCAAGATTCCAATACTTAAAACCAACGCCAGAAGAAATTCAAATTGACCTAGAAAAAATAAATCCTTTTTTAAAAGACCCTACTATAAGGATAATAGAATGTAATGGCCCAGATGAAGAAATAATCCTTCAAGGAACTTGGGGAAGAAAAATTACACAAACAACATTAACCCGTGAAGAAATTAATCAAATAATAAAAAAAATTTCTCAAACAGCAAAAATACCCCTCACAGAAGGAATTTTTAGAGTCGCAGTTGGAAAATTAATTTTCTTAGCAATAATTTCGGAAATTATAGGCTCAAAATTTATAATAAAAAAAATAAATTATTCTCCAAATTTATATGCTTCAAGAAACCAAAGAAAGTTTAATTCAAGGATTTAAAAAGATCCGATAACCAACGATTTTTATCTTCAAGAATTTGCGTTTCTAATTGATTATCAGACAATTTGAGAGAATAAGATGGCTCAAACCAATAATCTCCCAACTCATATCTCAAAATAAGCCTCCCCTTAATATTTTCCCTTTTTTTGGGTTCTAAAGAAAAATCTCCAAATACTTCAAAAAGCTTTTGAATATCTTTTTCATTTAAAACGATTTTAGAATCCATAACAATTTCTTTTTCTTCAACTTCTTTTTTTTCAATCTCTTCAAACACTGTAACATTTTCAAAAACATCTTCACCTACTTCACCAATTACTTCTTCAATAACCTCTTTGATAATCTCTTTTTTTAAAACATTTTTATTCAAAAAAAGAACTTCTTCTCCAGAATAAATAAAACTTATTCGTAAATTACCTTCTTTAGGAATAAATTCAAATTCGCTCAAATCTAATTCTAAATCTTTTTTTCCAACACCCAAGAAATTTTCTCCAAAACCAAATTCTTCTTTAGAATAATCTGTAGTTACAATAAAAAAACCTTCCTGAATATCTAAATTAATTTCTTGAGAAGAATTAAGAAGCTCGACAGTCACATTTTCAGATAAAGAATATTCAAAAGGTTTTTCTTTAGAAACTTCTCCAAAAATTTCTTCAGAAGATTCTCCTTCAGATAAAAGAACAACAAAATTTACTAAAGGAAAAAAAATTGTTTTACCTAAAATACCATACCCAGAACCATTTCCTAAAAAAGAATTTCCTTCTAAATAAAAATTTCCTTCTGATTCTTCTTCAGAAACTAAATCTCTCAAAAAAAGAGTTTTTTCTTCTCCAGAATTATTAATCACAACAACCAAATCAGCAGGAATAAATTCCCCTTCCTTTAAAGAAAATCTTAAAATATCTCTAATTAATTCTCCTTCATGATAATTTGGACTTGAATCAGAAATAACCATTCCTGAAAAATTACCTTCCATAAAAAAAAATACAAAAACCAATATAAAAATAAAAATTATGCTTAAAAAAATTAAAAACCCATAAAAAATAGGTTTATACGATTTATTTTTTTCTATCATTATCCTCTCCATATTTTAAAAGAAAAAAACATATTTAAAACTTTCTTAAAAATTAATTCTGTAAACAATGAATGCCAATAAGATAAATTGTTTCATCGCCAACAGTTACTGGAATAGGTTCTTCACAGCTTTTTGCCAATTCAGCTAATTGCAAAACCGCAATTTGATATCCTTCTCCTTTAGCATTAATAATATGACCTGTTATTGCTGGTTTAATTGCAAAAAAATAAGCAAGAGTAACTAAAAGAACTAAAACAAATATAGATAAAACAAGAATAATCAACCCTCGATTTTTTTTATTGCTCTTCATAAAATATTAAATTTAAACTTCTTTAAAAACTTTTCGTATTAATTAGTAATTTCCAAAAGAGTTGAAATATCTTTAATAATAATATTTCCTTCAATAAAAACATAAACAGAAATCACATCCCCTGGTTCAAAATTAACTATTCCTTGAGATTGGGCATCAAAATCAATTTCAACCCCTTTTGAGAGAGAATTTATAACATTTCTAAAACCAACTTCTTCTCCATTTTTATAAATTACAATTTCAATAAATCCATTTTTATCCTCTTGAAGAATTTCTAAATTAGTAGATATCCCAGTTATACTTCCTTTTCTTATCATAGTATAACCCTTATTTAAACCAGATTCAATTCCTAAAGAAGTTTTCAAAAACCCAGAATTAATTTTTTCTCCAAAAAATCCAAAATTTAATAATTGCCTTGTTTTTGAAAAAAATTGTTTTGTCTGATCAATTTGATTTTCTTCTTGAGAATAAGTAATTGCAAAAAGAGGTTTTGATTCCCCAACATCAATTTTATAAACTTCAAAATTAGAAATTTCTCCACCCACAATAATCTCTTCAGGAAGATTATTAACATTCACCCTCATAATTGAATTAATACTTTTACCTTTTTCTTCTAAATCTTTTTTTATAAAATCTGTGCTTTCTGCAAAAACAACTTCAAAAGTCATCAATAGGAAAATACTTAAAATAAAAAGACCCAATAATTTTTTCATTTTTAATTCTTAAAAACAATTAAACATTATATTTAAAAGTTTCTTTTAATTAAATAAAGTATGAACAATAAAATTACAAAAGAAAAATTAGAAAAATATTTTGAAGTTACAACAAAAGCCCTAAAAGAAACCAAAAAAAATATAATAAAAGGAAAAGAAAATTATGCAAAAGAAATAGTTGAAATGGTTTCAAATTATTTATCAGATGCCAAACATTTTGAAAAAAAAGAAGATTGGGTAAATGCTTTTGCCGCGTTAAATTATGCACATGGTTGGTTAGATTCTGGCGTGAGATTAGATATTTTTGATGTTAAAAATGATAAATTATTTACTATTAAATAAATCATAATTAAATTAATAAACCAAAAGTCTAAATAAGGATATGATAAAATATTTCTTTGAAATTTGGTCAAGAGGACATTTAAAAGATTATCTAAAAGAAATATCAAGTAAAAATCCTGAAGAATTCCATCCACACCTAACTCTTGCAAGACCCTTTAACATTATCAAATCTAATGAAGAAACAATTATAGAAAAAATTTCAGAATTTTGCAAAAAATTTGATCCAATCTTTTTCACTCTTGAAGGACAAGGAGATTTTTATTGCAATAAAACAAAAATTAATTCACCAAAAATTACAAACCATGAAAAATTACTCGCGTTTCATTACAATCTTGAAAGTTTACTTGAAAAGGATGTAGAATTTTTTGAAAAAATAGAAAAAGAAAAAAAACTCCACGTTAGTTATGATTTGAATAAAAAAACAAATTTTGAAGAAAAAATCTCCCAATATATGCTTAGACTTACTGCAATAAAAGATAAAAAAATCTGGTTTTCATTTGATTTTGTAACAAAAAAAATATTAAACCGAGAAGAATCACTTGATAAAATAAAATGGCTCCAAACAGTAAACGCATTTACAAATAAATATAAAATGATGCCAACAAGAGAAGGATTTAAAAAAATTTATTAAAAAACAAATTCAAAGAAATTAATAAAAAAATACTTAGAAGAAAAATACCCGATAATTTTTCCATTTTTAATTTTTAAAAACAATTAAACATTATATTAAAAAAGACACAAAACATTTTGAAAAAAAAGAAGATTTAAGAAAGTAACTTTTAAAAAATAAATTTTAAATCGCATATTTAATGGATATTAAAATAAAAAAACTAAATAATAAATTATTTACGATTAGATAATTCTTTTCTAATGCAACTTAAATTCCTAAAAAAAGTATAATGTTTATCCTCTTTGGGAGTTTCTTTTTCAATGCATCCCGCAACAACATATTTATCTAAATAAATAAGATGAGTCATTTTATCATTTGTTAAAGAACTTCCATAATTAAATGCAGAAGATTTTATTTCAAAATCAGTTCTCTCTGCCACCCCCAATTTATTTTCAATAAACTTTCTTGTATTAAGAAAAAAATCGCTCCTTATCTTAGTTATCCTCTCAATTCCTTTACGCCCTTCAAGAAAAGAAAAACATTTTGGAACATCCATTAATTTAACCATAATTAAAAAATATCTAAATAGTTTATATTATTTTAGATTTAAGAAAGTAACTTTTATATAGCATATTAAATTTATTTTATTATGAAAAAGGTGATAGCTCTTAGTCTAGGAGGAAGTTTAATAATTCCAAACGAAATTAACATAAAATATCTTAAAAAATTTAAAGAAATAATTCAAAAAAATTCAAAAAAATACAAATTTATTATTGTCTGCGGGGGAGGGAGCATTGCGAGAAAATATATCTCTGCATTAAGAGATTTTAAAATAAACGAACAATTTCAAAGTCTTTCTGGAATTTCTGCAACAAGAATGAATGCGCGATTTATGAATTATCTTTTTGGAATAAATCCTGAAAAAGGAATTCCCCATACAATGAAAAATCTTAAAAAATATATCACAAAACAAAACATAATTTTTTGTGGAGCATTAGAATACAAACCAAACCAAACATCAGATTCAACTACAGCAGAAATTGCAAAACAATTCAAAACTATTTTTATAAATTTAACAAATGTTTCTGGACTACATGATAAAAATCCAAAAAAATACAAGGATGCAGAATTTATTCCAGAAATTTCTTGGAAAGAATTTGATAAATTAGCGAATAAAAGCAAATTTCAACCCGGACAACATTTTGTATTAGACCAAACAGCTTCTAAATTAATTTTAAAAAATAAAATTCCAACATATATTCTTGGAGAAGATCTAAAACAACTTGATAATTTACTACATAATAAAAAATTCAAAGGAACAAAAATTGAAGATTAATACTTCTTTTTAAGACGAGATTTATATTCTTCCCTAATCTTTGGCATAGTTTCCCTTACTCGAGATTTCTCTTGTTCAGGCAAATTTATTAAATTTCTTTCAAGATAACTAAGATATTTTTCCATTTTATCCTTTTTTAGAGTTTTAGCAGAATTATAAGCCAATTTAAGAAAATCTCCCACAGTATAAAGGGCACCATTTACATTAAATTCGGTTACTTTTTCTTGAATATATGTGGGCATCAAATTTACTGATTTTTCGAGCTTCTTGATACCTTCTTTATATTTTGAACTATTAAAAAATGCTTTTTCTTCTTCTCTTTTAAGCTTATTATGTTTTTTCAGGTTCTCTAACAAAAGCCCTGCTGAAGTTTCCTTTTTCTCTTTTTTTCCAAATAAATCATTTAATCTCATAATAGTTTCCAGATAAATTGGTTTATAAATCTTTTGATTATTCACTACTGGAAAGTTAGAACCATTTATCTTAAACAAAATAATAAAAATAATAAAAGAATATATTCTTCAGGTTCTATTGCTAAAAATACTCACCAAGGTTTTTTGTTCAGATAATTTCCCCAATTTCAGCATCAATCTGAGCTTGAACATTCATTCTAACTCTAAATAATCCAAAAACTTTAGAATTTCTTTGCCATTCATTTCATAAGCAAGTTTTGCTTATTCACCATTACCAACCTCATTAAGTTTAAGACTACAATCCTCTGAACAATTTCTTAACCTAAATCTCTATCAAGCGGTTTCAGAAACAATATTTTGCATAACTTTTATTTCAGTATTTCTTCCATTAGAAAGCCCAACATAAAATTTAGTTTTATTAAACTTTTTCTTGAGCCATATCACATGAACAATCAACAGAAACCCCTTCAACTTCAAATCTGAATCTATTCACAGCTTGTTTTTGAATTCTTACTTGTTGCCCCTCAGAATTTTCATAATTGCCTTCAAAAAATTTACTTACCCAGATTCTTTTATCTCAGTATTTTCAATACCTTTTCCCAGTTCATGAATTCCTTGTTGCGCTTGAACTAAAATTAAAAAACTTACTAAAACACAAACAACTAAAATTAATAATTTTTTCATTTACATTATATCCTTTTATTTTTATAAAGAACATTACTATTTAAATTTTCTTTGAACCGCCAGAAATAAAAACCCTTTTTTCTTTTATAAAATTATGATACAAAGAATTTTAATTCAAGAAAATAATTTTGAAAAAGCGCGTAAAAAAATTAAAGAGACTAAAGACAAAATTATAATCTTTAATAGTGATGATGATGAACTAAATAGAAAAATTATGGAAAAAGAAAAAATTAATTCTTTACTTATCAATCAACTACATAGAAAAGACAAACAAAAACAAAGAGATTCTGGATTTAATCAAGTTCTTGCAAAAATAGCAAAAAAAAATAAAATAGAAATCGGAATAAATTTAGATGAAGTAATAAATGCTAAAGAAAAACAAAAAGCAGAAATTTTAGCAAGGATTAAACAAAATATAAAATTATGTAATAAGAATAAATTAAATATGAAATTTATCTATTTCAAGGAAAAAAGAAATCTTCATGATTTAAAGGCATTAGGATTAATTCTAGGAATGCCTACAAAAATGGTAAAAAATCTCTAAAACAAACATTTTTTAATATATTAATTCATTTTTAAAATATGGTTATCCAGAAAATTATAGAATCATTAAGTCCAATTGAAATAAAAATTCTCCCAAATCTTTTTGAAAAGGATATAAACGAGATTTGTAAAAAATCTAATTTAGATAGAACTACCACTTTGAGAGCATTAGAATATCTTCAAAAAAAAGAATTAATCAAAATTTATTATAAACAAAATAAAATAATTGAAATTGGAATTAATGGAGCATTATATAGAAAAAAAGGACTTCCAGAAAGAAGACTCTTAAACTTGCTAGGAGAAAAAAGGATAATTTCTTTACAAGATGCTCAAAAATTAAGTGAATTATCTGATGATGAATTCAAAGCATCAATTGGAACATTAAAGAAAAAAGCCTTAATTGAATTAAAAAAACAAAAAATAATTTTAAGTGCAACTAAAGAAGAAATTTGCAAAAAAACTCTTGAAGAATTATTTTTAGAAATTCTTCCAATAAACCAAGAAATGCTCTCTCCAGAACAAAATTTTGCATTAAAATCCTTACAAAATAGAAAAAAAATTATTGAAATAAAAGAAGAAAAAATTATAAAAATAGAAATAACAGAATTAGGAAAAAAGATAAGAAGCCAAAAGATAAATACAAAAGATTTTATTGAACAAATAACTCCCGAAATTTTAAAAAAAGAATCTAATTGGAAAGGGAAAAAATTCAGAAGATATGATATTACTTCACAAGTTTCTTCAATCAATGGAGGAAAAAGACATTTTGTAAATCAAGCAATTGACTATGCTAGAAAAATTTGGACAGATATGGGATTCGAAGAAATGACTGGAAATATGATTGTTAGTTCATTCTGGAATTTTGATGCTCTTTTCACTCCCCAAGACCACCCTGTTAGAGAAATGCAAGATACTTTCTTTATAAATAAAAGCTCGGTATTACCCGATAAAAAAATAGTAAATACAATAAAAAAAACTCATGAAAAAGGGATTGGAGGAAGTAAGGGTTGGAGATATAATTGGGATCCTGAAGAAGCAAAAAAAATGACTATTAGAACCCACACAACTTGTTTATCTGCACAAAATTTAACAACAATAGATACAACAAAATTACCTGCTAAATTTTTCGCATTAGGAAAATGTTTCAGAAATGAAACTATAGATTGGTCTCATGGATTTGAATTCAATCAAACCGAAGGAATTGTCGTAGATGAAAACGCTAACTTTAGACATTTATTAGGATACCTAAATCAATTCTTTCAAAAAATGGGATTTAAAAAAGTAAGATTTAGACCCGCTTATTTTCCTTACACAGAACCTTCAGTAGAAATCGATATATTTCACCCTGAAAAAAAAGTTTGGCTAGAATTAGGCGGAGCAGGAATTTTCAGACCAGAAGTAACTATCCCCTTATTAGGAAAAAACATCCCTGTCCTTGCTTGGGGACCGGGATTTGATAGAATATTAATGGATTATTATCAAATAAAAGATCTTCGTGAACTTTACAAAAACAACCTAACACAACTAAGAAAAATGAAATTTTGGATGAAATAATAATGACAAAATATTCATCAAAAACAAAACAAGAAAAATGTATTTTTTGTGAAATCGTAAATAAAAATATAAAAACCCCTGGATTTTTTTGGGAAGATGAAAAACATATGGCTTTCTTAACTCCTTTTCCAAATACAGAAGGATTTACAATAGTAATTCCAAAAAAACATTTTGGAAGTGATGTTCTAAACTTACCTGATAAAGAATTGAAAAAATTAATAATTGCTTCAAAAAAAGTTTCAAAAATATTAATGAGACATTTCAAAGATGTTGGAAGAGTTGGTTTAATAATGGAAGGAACAGGAATAGACCATGCCCATACTAAATTATTTCCAATGCATGGAACAGAACATATGAAAAAAGGCAAATGGAAACAATATCTTGATAATAAAGAAATATTTTTTAAAAAATACAAGGGATACATTACTTCGGCAGAAGGTCCAAAAATTAGTGAAGAAAAATTAAAATTATTAGCAAATAAACTAAAAAAATAAACAATGGCAATAATAACAATTCCAAAAAAACAATTTGAAAAAGAAATAGGAAAATTAGATGAAAAAATGCAAGACAAAATTGCTATGTTTGGAACTCCTGTTGAAAAATCAGAAGGAGAAGAATTACAAATAGAAATTTTTCCAAATCGACCAGACTTACTTTCTTACCAAGGATTCAAAAGATCTTTCTTAGCATTCTTAGAAAAAAAAACAGGACTTAAAAAATATAAAATAAATCTTCCAAAAAAAGACTACAAAGTAATAATAGATTCCTCAGTAAATAATATTAGACCTCATACAGCTTGTGCAATTATAAAAGGATTAAAATTAAATGATGAAAAAATTAAAGAACTCATTGAAGTTCAAGAAAAATTACATATTACAATTGGAAGAAAAAGAAAAAAAATTGCAATTGGAATTTATCCTTTAGAAAAAATAACTTTACCAATTACTTTAAAAGCATTAGAACCAGATAAAATAAAATTTATTCCTTTAGAAATGAATAAAGAAATGTCTGGATTAGAAATTCTTCAAAAACACCCAACAGGAAAAACCTATGCACATTTATTGGCTGGAAAATCAAAATTCCCGATTTTTATAGATGCTAATGAAAACATCTTAAGTATGCCTCCAATAATAAACTCCCAATTAACAGGAAAAATAACCGAAAATACAAAAGACGTTTTTGTTGAATGTTCTGGTTTTGATTTTGAATCTTTAAAAAAATGTTTGAATATACTTGTGACAACATTAGCTGAAATGGAAGGAGAAATTTATCAGATGGAATTAAAATATAAGAAAAAAGAAATTACTCCGGATTTAACTCCTGAAACAAGAAAATTATCTTTAGAAAATACAAATAAACTTTTAGGATTAAACCTTAATGAAAATCAATTGAAAAAATTAATTGAAAAAATGGGACATGAATATATCAAAGGAGAAGTTAAAATCTCGGCATGGAGAACAGATATCTTGCACGAAGTAGATCTAATTGAAGATGTTGCTATTGCATATGGTTATGAAAATTTTGTTCCAGAAATTCCAAAAATTTCTACAATAGGACAAGAAGATCCTAAAGAAACCATCAAAAGAAAAATTTCAGAAATTTTAACAGGAGCAAAAATATTAGAAGTATCTAATTACCATTTAACAAACAAAAAAAATGAATTTTCTAAAATGGGAATAACAAAAATACAAGAAAAAGATTTTATAGAAATAGAAGAATCTAAAACAGACTACAATATCTTGAGAAAATTTTTAACTCCTTATTTATTAAAAAACTTTTCAGAAAACATAGATGTAGGATATCCCCAAGCTATTTTTGAAATTGGAAAAGTTTTCAAAAAAACTGAAAAAGAAAATTTAGCAGTAGCAATTACTCCAGGAAATTTTACAGAAATAAAACAAGTAATAGAATATCTTTCAGAAATGTCTGGAATAAATTTAAAACTTAAAGAAACAGAAGAATTCCCTCTACATTTTATACAAGGAAGAATTGCAAAAATTATCCTTGATGAAAAAAGAATAGGATTTATTGGAGAGATTCATCCAAAGATTTTAAGAAATTGGAAAATAAAAATGCCAATTGCATTATTTGAAATTAGTTTAGAAGAAATTTTTGAGAAATTGATTTAACCAAAATAACCTTTTCCATTATTTTCTGTTTTATTATCCCAATTCTTTTTTACAACACCAATTATCTCTAACAAATCTTTTTTTATTTCTACCCACATTTCATAAGAACTTTTTATAAATTGAATTTCTTTTTCTTCATTATATTCAATATCTAATTCAATTAATTCCACTTCTTTCTTAATTAATTTTTTGTAAATTTCTTTTATTTTTTCTTTTTCTTCTGAACCTATTGATTTTATAAAAGAAAAAATAAACATTGTAGCATTCACAGGATTTAAGATAGTTTCAGTAAATCTAATATAATTTAAGAACTTATCATAAATATTCTTTCTTATTTCCCGAATCAACAAATCTGTTTCTGTATCTGCTAATTTTTCTATAGAAAAATCTTTATTTATTTCCTCAAAAATAGGCAAATCATATTTTTCTTGAATTTTCTTATAATCTTCTTTTAGATTATCTAAATCAGAATTTTCTTGTTCTTTTTCCATTTAATCTCTCAAGAATAAGATTTTATAAACTTAATGTAAGCCACTTCTGAGATTCGAACTCAGGACCTCTACATTTTTGAAAAGATATTAATTATTTTACCAATGTAGTGCTCTACCAACTAAGCTAAAGTGGCAATATAATTTTTTAAGAATTAGATTATAAAAATTATCTCTTTTTCTTTATTCCCCTCATAATCAAAAAAATTAAAAGAATTATCAAAAATGCTCCTGTAAAAGAAGCACAAATTACTGCTGATAAAAAGAAAAAATTTCTAAGCAAAAGATCAGATAAAAAAAGATATAAAACAAAAGATATCAAAAACATAATTGCAAAAAGAAGTATATTTCTTAAAACTAAATTAATTTTATTTTTAGTTACTTTAACAGATTTTGTCTTAATAGTTTTTTTCTTAACTGGAGAAACTTTTTTAACAATTTTCTTTCTTGGAATCGAAACTACTTTTTTCTTAGTTTTAGCTCTAGAAACATTCTTTGTTTTTTTTACACTCTTTTTCTTTACCATTTTATTATATATTATAGATTATATAGTTTTTAAATTTAACCCGTAGTTGAATTTCCTTTCCAATCTAACTTAATAGCATTAGTTGTTATACTCTTTAAACTAGAAAAAAGAGAACCCAACCATGAAAGAGATAATTTAGTTACTGTTTGGATTCCAGAAATTGATTTAAAATCTATATCTTGCCCTCTAAAAATAAAAGAAGGATTAAGGTATAATAACAAAATTAAAGCGATTAAAAGAATAGCGAAAATTTTATGCCTCATTTTTTTTATTCCGATAATAATCCAAATAAGAATAACCAAACCTGCAATGATAAAAAAAGTCATTCCTCCCCATCCAATTATAGCCATAAAATATTTAAGAAAGAACAATATAAAAAGATTTCGAAAAATAGCCCCACCAGGATTCGAACCTGGGTCTTTTGGCCCAGAACCAAAAATACTTGACCACTGTACTATAGGGCTTTTAAAAAAGAATCATTGAAGTATTAAAAACTTATTCTATAAATTTATAAAAGATTTTTGTTTAATTGTTTAACGCCCCTGTAGTCTAGAGGCCAAGGATGCCACCCTCTCAAAAAACTTGATATTATTTCGAGTTCATAGGAGAGGTGATTTAGTCTCGATGAGAGAAAAAGTCTATGCATCTCAATGCAACCTATCTTTTTAGAGAACGGTGGTGACCCGAGTTCGAATCTCGGCAGGGGCGTCAAATTATCGGACAGGGATTATATTATTTCAAATTCTTTTTTCTTTATTCTTAAATGAATGAGGTAATCGACCCGTATAATATAAAAAATGAACAAAACAATTCTTAATCTTTGGGCAATTTTATCTCCTCGCCCATTGTGAATTTGTTTTTACTTTTTGCAACTTCCAAAATCTACTATTGGAGACCACCTATCCCCATCTTCATCATCCGCAGAATGAACCTGAACAAAATCAATAATAGGAAAACCTTTATACTTTTTAGGATTTTCCCATTTATTATAAGTTATATTTAACATTAATTTATAATTTTTGGGTATATAAATTGTCTTTTTTGTTTTTCTTCCTTCATCATCAAAGGTATAATGGACAGGATAATCTTTTTTTGTTTCTAATTTTTCAATTGATGTTTTGGATTTCTTTTTTTCAAGTTCTTTTTTCCAAAAGAATAATTTTTTTAAAAAAGATAATAATTTTTTCATAATGTTTTAAATGAGAAAGATTATTTAAATCTGTTCAAAAATACTCTCCTTTTAAACAAACCTTTTTTATATGTTTTTGGGAGTGTTCATTAATTAGTCAATTAAAAAACATTTAATAATATTGAATTTGTTTAATCAGATATGACAAAAGATATGAAAATAAATTGGTTTGTAAAGCACCCTTATTTGGTCGGGGTAATTGGTTTTTTTGTTTTGGTGTTTATTTTTGTGTTTATTTTTATCTTATTTTATGATACCATAATGTTCTCTAATATTTCTGAGGAATCTTCTTTAAAAGATTTAAACGAAACTCAAAAGATGGAGCAAATAGAAGAAGAAAGAAGGGACGATTTTTCTAAGGTAAATCATTTACGTTGGGGATACATGCCTTTAACTTATGGGTTTGAAACGGAATGTATAGAAAGATTGCAAAATTCAATAAGATTGGCTTTTGAGAGTGTAGAAAATGAAACTGGAGGAATAATTTATTTTGAAGAAGTTTTAGAAAATCCAGATATCTCAATTCATTGTGTTGAGCGTGAATATGACAAAGATAGTTATACAACAACTATCGGAGGAGCACGTTGTTTTACTTATAATGAAAAACCTAATTTAATTATGGAAGGAGAAATTTATATATATGGTCAAGGAATGGTCTGTGGAACAGGATATCCTTCTGTGGAAGTGCATGAGATTCTCCATTTATTTGGTTTTTTACATAATCCCTCTCCTCAAAGTATTATGTTTCCATACACTGCTGATTCTTCAGCTCGGTGTAAGACAAATTCAATAGATAAGATATATATTAATTGTTTAAGACATATTTATTCTAATGGAACAATTCAAGGAGATTGCCCAAATATAGATACTCTTGTTAGTAGTAAAGATCCCCCATTATGTCCTCCAAAAGATTTTAATTTTTGTTCTGATGGATGGTATCCTGTTAAAGGAACGAGGTATTGTTGTCCAGAACCAAACATGAGAATAAATAAGGAAGGAAATTGTGCTTATGAATGGGATTCTGAAAAGATTATTGAAACGAATGTTTTTGATTCTTTTGAAGAATTTGCAAAGGAATATGATTTAGAAATAATTCTTAGGGAAGAAGAAAAGATGGGGATTGCTGAAATTGATTTAACAAATTCTTTTATCGATAATCAGATAGAAAAAGAAAAAAATGATTTTGTGTGGAAGAATCTATATTGGGCTTTTCTTAAATTATCTGAAGAAATTAAGGCAGACAATTACAAAGTAGTTTTTATTAGAACAAGCGGGGAATATATTTTTAATTTTGAATATACAAGCACATCAAATTTTTTAAGTGATGAAGGAGTGTTTTTTGAAAATTTGGAGATAGATGTTATCTAAAGATTAAAAGAAGATGACATATTTTATAAGCAAATTTTTTAGAAAGTTAGTAAATTTTAGGAGATTAAATACGTCAATTTCTAAATATTTTTAAAGTTGTATTTTCTTTTTGGTTAAGTATAAAAAAGAGGGGGAAAAATATGATTTATACACATGCCTTAAAAAATAAACTTAAGCAAATCTCTAAAGATTTTAATTTGAAATATAATTCAAATTGGTTTAATCTTCTTTGGATTTCAAAAAGACACGCAATATATTTAGCATATGTTGGAATGTGTTTTGATCCAATTTATAATAAGTTTGGAAAAACTATTGAAAAAAGAATAAAAAACATAGAAAAATTTGAACCTTCCAAAGAATACAAAAAAATAAAAAATGAATTTAGTGGACAAGCTATTACAAAAAAAGAAGTTTTGAAAGGAATTAAAGATTGTAAGAAGATAAAAAATGAAAAATTAAAAAAAGAGCTTGTGGACTTACACTATTTAATTCTTAAAAACCTCAAAGAAGATAATCTCGCTTTATTGACAAAGACAAACAATAAAAAACAAAAAGAAATTTTGCTTAATTCTATTTTATTTCACGAATGGATTCACCTTCTTCTTATGAAGAATAAAATTTATTTTAAATTTAAAGGCGATAAATTTTGGAAGTATGATGA
>Ga0114946_10000779_pt1 | contig 21571 bp, 19 predicted proteins | sample WalLakDeSediment_FD_88676 | JGI IMG/M metagenome (GOLD analysis project Ga0114946, IMG submission 88676) | Lake sediment microbial communities from Walker lake, Nevada to study Microbial Dark Matter (Phase II) - Walker Lake 11/02/13 Deep Sediment | ecosystem: Environmental > Aquatic >...
ACATAGATTGCAGCGGTGTCCGAAAATTCAAAATTACCCCCCGTATCCGAGTATCCGCCGGCAGGGTAGGCCGGAATCGTTGGAGGAACCGTTTCTGGCGTCTCGAGAACGTCTTCAACTATGGTCTGTGTAACAATGACCGGCGGCTTTATTTCGGGAGCAGGTAGTACCTCGGTTTGGGCAATGCCCGCATTTTCATACCGGTCTGCAGATGACAGAAACGCCAAACCAACCGTACCTCCAAATAATAATAATAGGGCCAATGCAAGCACAATCTCCCGGCGGGTAAATTTCCAGCGTTGAGTGGGCCGTACCAAGCGCGTGCTCAGCAGGTAGAGTACCAACGCTATGGCGCCGTACAAGGGCAGGCTGTAGTGGTACAACGGCCGGGGAATCCCAACCAGACTGATGGTCGAACCGCTGAGTATCCCCATGTTTCCACCCAGACCGATGCCGAGTGTCCACAGAAGATTGGATGAAAATGAGCCACCCATGTTGGATGAAGGCGTGAGGGCAGAAAATAAAGCGCTGAGCGGATTTGGAACCAGGATCCAACGGGGCGGCTCTGCTTGGTTGAGGATACCAGTAGCGATATACGCGATCAAGGGTCCACCGATGAGAGCAACCACGATCAGGTAGCTAATCATAGTCGCGCGGGAGGTACGGCCCAACCAGGTCGACAGAAATAAACCGATGATGCCCAAAGTTACTGCAACAACAACCAGTACGATCAGGGCTTTGAGCATGTCTCGCAGCGTTACCCCTCCGAAAATGAAGATAAGGCTTGCCATGGGAATGGCAGCAAAGATCAACAGGAACACGTAACTAAGCGCAGAAACCAGTTTGCCCCATAAGATGCTGGCTGGATGTAAGGGAGTAGCCATTAGCATGTCGTAGGTTTGCTTCTCTTGTTCGCTGCTAATCGTACCCGCAGTTACTGCGGGTACGATTGCACAGATGATCATCAATTCCAAGAAGGCCAGGGCGATGAACAAGGATTGTCCAATTTGTGGGCTGAGCGGAGCACTGGTGTAAGTTGAGGTGGTTAGCGCCAGGCGGTAAAGCAGGTAGCTGCTACTTCCCAGGATGACCAACATAGCAGTCAAGGTGATGAAGGCGCGCGTGTCTCGCATTCTTGAGCGCAACTCTTTTACGATGATTGGGTTGATCCCCAGGTGGAGCTTGGCAAGCATTTAGGCTACTTCTCCTTTGGTCAGTTTCAGAAACACTTCTTCCAGGTCGCTGGTGATTTCGGCAAATGACGAGACTCTGACACCTTGTACCAGTAAGGTCTCCAGCAGTCTGGCGGCTTCTTCCTCATCCCCGTGGAAGTCGATCTCCAGAAATCCGTTTTTGTCAAAAACATCGCCTACTCCAGGTTGGTTGTGCAGAATGGTTTTCGCTTGATCGTGGTCTGATAATACCTTTATGCGCAAGCTCTTCTCCTGGTGGATCTGCAAGCTGATTTCATCTAGTGGACCGCTGGCAACCAGGCGACCACGTTCGATGATCCCAATTGAATCGCACAGCTCTCCCAATTCAGTCAAGATATGGGAACTGACCAGGATGGTTTTGCCCATCGAGCCCAATTCGCGCAGCAGCTCTCGCATCTCAACCCGGGCGCGTGGGTCCAGACCAGAGGCGGGCTCATCCAGCAGTAACACCTGGGGATCATGCACCAATGCATGAGCCAGGCACAAACGTTGGCGCATGCCCCTTGACAGGGTCTGCACGTATTTGTCCCGTTTTTCAGACAGGTCAACGAGCTCGAGCAATTCGTCCACTACCTGGCGCTGCCTTTCCTTTGGAAGCCCGTAGCAACGAGCGAAGAAGTCCAGATATTCCCAAACCAGCATATCTTCATAGACGCCGAAAAAATCTGGCATAAAACCGATCTGCCGGCGCAGCTGCCGCCAATCGTGGTTGGCGACTTGACCGTTGATGATGATCTCGCCCGAGGTAGGCTCCAGGAGACCGGCCAGCATGCGCAGCGAGGTGGTCTTGCCGGCGCCGTTTGGACCGATCAGCCCGTAAAGCGCTCCTCTGGACACCTGAAGGTTAAGATCTTCAACGGCTGTAAGCTTGCCGTATTTCTTGGTCAATTCGTGTGTCTCAATGGCAAACAAGTTCAACCTCCGACCGCTTACCAATGGCCTTCTAAACCGAGCCCCAAGTAATAGCATGCACCGGTAAATCCTTCTGGGGATGAGATCCGCAACCGCACCACCTGTTGCTCGCTCACCAAACCCTGGACGTTGTCCAAAACATTGGGACCGGTTTTTGGGCTTTCCATCTCTTCGTAAACTGCGCGATCCCAATCGTAAATGGCTGTGTTGGGGGCTTTCTCCCAGCCTGCCTCGGTTCCTAGTTGCACAATTAGCTTATCCACAGTAATCCCTTGGAGAGGATCGGGAAGGTAGAATTCGACTACGCCTTCACCTCTACCCAAATAAATCGCCGTGGTTCCGGGGTATCCACAAGAGCCTCCTTCAAAGGGCATTTCGGCAATGGCGCTGGGGATTAAGCCCGCGGGTAATGAAAGATGTCCAGAATCGGGGAAGCTATAGGATAAAGTCGTAGTAAGTAGGCCGGTTGTCTGCTGTGCAACACTCCGACCCGATACGGTTAAGTTTGGTGGTGCATCAGTGAACCAACCCACCAACAGAATTTGAGTGGCATCGCTAATTCCACCCTTGGGACCAAACCAGGCTGAGCTGGGAACACCAAAGCCATATGAGAAGAGATTGTCTACCAGGTTCTGTTTGAGCTGTAGTTCTCGCGAGATTCCGGTTGGCATCGGCTGGGAAAACTCCTTTTCAAACAGACGATAGCTGAGAGGAGCACCGAAATTTGGTGTGGTCAAATCTGGCATTTCTAATCTGACCTGCGTTTCTTCCCCCGGTGATAGGCGCGGGATACGCTGGATACTGTTGCCGAAAACCAGCCCAATATCCGTCAGGGTGATCGTGCTGTTGTTTCTTAAAGTCCCTGATACGACGTTGTTGGAGTATTGCAAGTCTGCAGAGATTTCCCCAAAATCTTCCCACGTCCCTTCTGACATGAAGGCTTGCATCGACCACTGGTCAATGGAAAGACCACGCACAAGGGTTGGCTCTCCCTGTACAAAGACGGTCTCCGCGCCGCCCTGGTAGGCTCTGGCGCCCCATGGATCATAATCTGGGCGGATCGGGCTGATCAGCCCAGAGTGATTCAACTCGACCAGGTAGGATTGTTGGGCAGGAGAAAACAAGCCAAAGTATGTGCGTAGTGTAGCTCCTCCACCCGGATGAGAATTGGCAATAGCAATTTTATTGAGGATGATATCGTTTCCTCTGAGCAGATATCCCAGGCTAAAAGCACCAATTGAAAAAGTAATCGTCAACACAGGGATGGTGAACCAGGCCCAATGCAGGCGTTTCCGCCAGCGTAATACGACGTAGTTCACTGGCCCAATCATGATAACGTAGAAACCCAATAAGATTGTTAACCCGCGAATCGAGGGCAGGTCAAGCGCGGGCAAGTTGGACAAGGAATAATTCATTTGGTTGGACGTCATCTGCCTGGCAGACATGTCTGGCGGCAGCCAATCTGGGTAGGTTGCTTTTTGTCCGATCAGCTTTTCCCAGAAACTTGTCGTCCCAGGCCAGCCATTGAAGGGAGCGCTGGCAAGATCAAGAGCAATAAAATAGGTTGTTCCAGATCCAACACTTTTTTCTAACAGAAGCGCTTGGTTCCCAGTTACCATAATGGTCTGGGCCCCAAGTGGATCGCCCGTCGCCAGCGTAAACGGGCCGGGGTTTTGGATTGCTTCAGTTTGTGCAAATTCAACCATGCCTTGCACATCGGTTATTTCCAGCAGATCCTTAGGCGCCATCGCCAGCAGCTCCTGAGGTAAGCCCACCGCTGTGCGGAGAGCTCCTGGCCCTCCCCCAACAATCAACGTACCTCCCTGACGGACCCATTGTGTTAGTGCATCTCTCTGATCGTTATCCAATACAGAGGTGTCCACATCGTTGATAATTAATGCGTCAAAGGATCCCAACCCTTCTGCTCTGTGCGCCAGATTACGCAGGGTGAGGTTTGCCATGGCAAGGGCGCGGGTGCGTCCTGGAAGAATCACACCGTTTATCAATGAAAGGGCGCCATACTCAGGGGCAATAATGCCAACCATATACGTAATATTAGCAAGCCCAGTTACGGGAATTTTTTGAGAGGCTAAAACATCGCCCTCATTTACAGCCAGTACTTCTAATTCGTGAGAGTAATTATTCGGTAACACATACAATGGCACCCGTTTTCTGGCCCCGCTGGCCAGTGAGGCAGGTGCGGCAAAGACAGAAGTGCCCTGACTGGTGGGCACACGGACCTGCAATTCCACCTCTACGTCTGAGCCGTTGTTTTCCAGTTGGATCCAGAGGGGCAACCATTCTCCATACTTAAAATACCCATCTGTAGCGCTGGTTACTTCTATTGTCACACCTGAGGTCTGCGCTTTAGCAATGGAAAGCGGCAGCAGGTTTAGGCTGAATATCAACAGCATCAACATCGCTACCAGTCTCTTCATGGGAATTCTTTGTTTCCTCAAAGGCTCCTCCTATCCATGGAACACAGGATTTGAAGCATGTTTCTCCCTTACGCACACCCCTCATTGTAAAGCCATTATATTTCAAATTGGCATCCATTCTATTGCAAGCCTGGCACAGGATATCACAGTTTTGTAAAAGGATATGACGACCTACCCGCAAGTGGAATCACTGTGGGTGATATTCCTAAAGACGATAGGACGATCGAAATGGTTCCCGGTCTATGCGTATTGTCATGCTTAATAAAACTGGAGTGTTGCAGTTCAGCGGAGGTGGACAGGAATTGGGGGAAACGGACAAACACCTGGAAAAAATTAAGAAATCCATCAGTTGCTATTTTATTTAGTTTCATGTATTGTATATAAAAGCAAACCGCCACAAGTAGTATCACAAGCTCATGAGAATATTCGGCGGTTTGCTCCAGTGATTGGCTGTTTGAAGCCAGATCTTTGATAAATTTAGTAGTTACACAGTTCAACCGGAGAATGCCGGAAATTATTTGCAGCCAATCACCAAAGTAGGTCAGTGACAGAATGTCATTCTCTAAAACGGGAAAGGAGACGCCAACGTGGAATTGATCGAAGCTGGTCAAGGAAAGTTGATTCAATACCCTGATATGAACGAGTTCCGCGAATGGAACCGTAAGAAAAGCAAAGTTTTGGTGGATAAGCGCATGACAGAAGCAGAAGCTGTCAGGCGCTTTATTCATGATGGGGCGTATATTGGCACCGAATTATACGGTACGGTTCGCTGTCCCATGTCTCTGGTAAACGAGATCGTCCGCCAGGGGGTAAAAGACTTACGGATCGCTGGACAGGGTGTGTTTGAACTGGATATGTTGTTAGGAGCCAGCCTGGTAAAAGAATTAGACCTGACCTATATTGGCCTGGAGGTCTACGGGGTATCAAACTGCCTGCGCAGGGAAGTCGAAAGCGGGCGAATTGAAACCTGTGTTGAATGGAGCAATGCCGGAATCGCCTGGCGCTTCAAGGCCGCTGCCATGGGCGTGCCATTCATTCCTGTCCGGTCAATGTTAGGAACCGATACACTGAAGTATAGCGCTGCCAAGGTTGTGGAATGTCCCTTCACCGGAGAAAAGATCTGCCTGCTGCCTGCATTGATTTTGGATGTTGGAATGATCCACGTACACCGGGCAGATATCTACGGCAATGCTCAGATTGATGGGATCAGTGGTTTTGCATTGGAGATGGCGCGGGCATCTAAAACATTGATCATCAGCACAGAAAAAATAGTACCCACGGACGAGTTCCGCAATCATCCGGACCGCACGATCATCCCCTATTACCTGGTCGATGCGGTAATCGAGGCTCCATTTGGCTCCCATCCTGGTGAGATGTGTTACCAGTACGTTCGGGACGAGCAGCAGATCAAAGAATGGGTTCAAGCCTCCGCGGACCCACAGACAACCCGCGCCTATCTCGATAAGTATATTTATGGGGTGAATGACCATGGTGAATATTTGGATCTGATTGGGATGGAGCGTTTACAGCAATTACAACACGTCGCAAAAGGAGCTAGCTATGATGAGTCCGGCATCTGATTCCTACAATCCTTCCGAATTACTGATCTGTACAGCCTCCAGGCTGATGAAAGACAATACCACTGCCTTTATTGGCACAGGCATACCCATGTTGGCGGCCTCATTAGCGCAACGAATGCATGCCCCAAACCTGGTGACGATATTTGAGTTTGGAGGAACGGGTGCGATTCTGGAACAACTTCCCCTTGCAGTGGGAGGAGAAAACACATTTCATCGAGCATTGGCAGCCTCGGGCATTTGCGATGTGGTCGAGACTGCCCAACGCGGTTTTGTAGAATACGGCTTTCTTGGAGGCGCTCAGATTGACGCGTATGGCAACCTGAACAGCACCGTGATTGGCGACCACCAGCATCCCAAAGTGCGCTTGCCGGGCAGCGGAGGCGCAAACGATGTCGGTTCAAATTGCTGGCAAACGATTGCGATCATGCGCCATGACAAACGCCGATTTTTAGAAAAAATCGACTTTATCACCACCCCTGGGTACTTGAGCGGCGCAGGCGCCCGCGAGGCTGCCGGTTTGCCGCCAGGCACTGGTCCCTACAGGGTGGTTACCAATCTGGCTGTATGCGGTTTCGATGATGTATCCAAGCGCATGCTCTTGCTGGCTACCCAGCCTGGGGTCAGCGTACAGGAGGTGCTCGATAATACCGGGTTTGAGCTTTTGGTCTCATCTCATGTAGAAGAGAATCTGCCACCAAGCGCAGAAGAGTTGCACATCTTACGGGAAGAGGTGGATAAAGACCGGCTGTATATCTAGCGATTATCACTTGCTCATATCCTTGGTCTAGAAATTTAGGCGGGATCGAAATGTATCACTACCCCATATCATAGTGCACGCAATTTGAATCGCGACCAATTTTCTGTATCAAGTTGATGTATCAAGTTAAATCATTACTGCAGAATTTTGATATCGTTTATAAAACCAAAGCTCTCCAGGCGTAATTTGTGCTGTGCAGAAGTATATCCTTCGCTCTGGAACTCTAAGGGAATTACAAAGCGGTCCCTTTTTCGCCCAAGGATTTTTGAATCGGTTAAAAAGGCGTAAGAATTTACCGATATACCCATTTCGGGAGGGACCAGCAGGTCGATATCCCCTATAAAACTGATCACCCGCAAGACAATCTCCCCTGGCGGAATTTGAGCTTCCCTCAGGTCTAAATCGACGTCACCGATCCCCATCCAGATCTCTTCGTTTGCCAGGTTCCAACTTCCTGAACGGCGCACATCGCCAAAAAGCAAGAACTGAACGCGAGCCCCGTCTTTCATGATGCGCGGCCTGACCAACAGCCATACTCCCAGCAGGATCAGTCCTGCTGGCCAGCATAGAGCCCCGATATCCACGCCGAGGATATTCCCCACCAGCCAGAGAATTCCAAGAATAAATAAGAGTGAGCCAACAAGGAGTTCAGAACGAATGGACATGGTCACCTCTTGGGTAATATATTCACTACTGATTCTACATCATACTGCAAGAAAATATTCGATTGGTCCTCCCCCATATTTAGCTGTTCTGCTGAGGTCCGACCGGCCACTCTGCAATGCCTCACTCTGGGCATTGAATTTCAATATATTGCAGCCAGGAGAGTATTTCGGAGTGGATTTCGGGGTCATCAAGCTCTCTGGCAATCACCGCAGTGTATGGCGATCCATATGTATTCAGAACGAATAGTATCGTGTCATCTTCCCCGGTTAATGATGCAGACATCAATCTGGCATAAGATTGGCGAGTATATTTACCTGGATCTGATAGTAATAGTATTGAAGATTTTTCAAGAGACTTCAAAAGGGTAGCATTCCATTGCAGTGAACGCCTGATTTCTGGTAGAGTCTGTGGGAAGGTAAGAAGAACTCTGCTTTGGTGATTCTGGTAGGCATTTTCTTGTCGAGCAAAATCTGCTAATACTCTTTGGCAATCTGGGCAGTTAATGTCATGCAGAAATGCCAGAACCAGGTTGCTTAATTCGTAGAAGTCTTGCATGCATACCTGGTCGCCCATAATTGAATTCAAGCAAAAATGGGGAGCCCGGATCTGCCTGTCTTGTTCATCAAATCGAACCCAAAGCATAGATTTCCCTTTATTATTGATCTTTAGGTAAATTGGTTGTGAACGTCCTGCAGGTTCGACGTACCTTCAGGCTTGAGTTTATCGAACCTGCGGGACGTTTTGTCCAATTAAAGTTTATCAATTTCAATGAATGTCAACAGTAGGACTTGCGCACTTCGAAGAAAAGGTTTGGGGATGGCAATACTACCGTAGGGTGCAGGTGTGTTTTCAATCGGATCAATATTGTCTTTATTCTACCAGAAGATTTCTTTGTGCCTAAAGCAGGTTGTGAAAGCACGAAGCCATGATTGCAATTCCTGGCTTGAACCAGGTAATTGTTGACAATAAGGACCTATAAGGTATAATCTATTATCGTTGTCATCAGTTTTGAATGGCATTATTTTGACAATCACATTGTGGGACCTTTGATATTTGCTTCGCTTTTTGATTCTATAAGTCCGGCTTATTCCTTGGGGTGGAACCAACAGGATGCAAAATCATTATCATACGATAGCTGTCAATCAACTCCGCTGTTTGACCCAATATTGAATGGGTGCAGAGAGCTGGATTCACGATCAGGCCGTTGGAGAAATTATGTTCTCAACTGCCTGGCTTAGGGAGGGTATTATTAGTGGAATCATTGTGGGAGAACAGTAATTTAGCGCTTCAACGAACACTGAAAAAGAAGATCTATCTGGAAGCTAACAGTGTGGGTCGCCGTTATCAGTGGCCCCTTTTGATCATTAGTTTGATTGTCGTAGATCTGTTAATGGTGGGTTTGGCCTTCCGCGCGGCCTACTTTGTCCGCTTTGAGCTATCGATTTCCGTTTTTCAAATGGTGAATCCTTCTGTGGATTACTACCAGGGATTGGTGTTCGTCATTATTCCTCTTTGGTTGGCTATCTTTGCGCTGGTTGGTTTATATAACCAGAAAAACCTTCTAAGCGGGACTCAGGAATATTCTCTTGTTTTTAATGCCTCCACCATAGGGATGATTTCTGTTGTTGGCGCTGGCTTTCTGCTGCCCGACTTCATTGTTGCGCGCGGCTGGCTCTTCCTGGCATGGCTGTTTGCTTTTTTGTTTACCGCGATCGGACGTTTCACCACCCGCAGGTTTGTATACGCCTTGCGAGAATGGGGATATTTCTTAAGCCCCGCCATCATTGTGGGGGTGAATGAAGAAGCTCGTAGCCTGGCTGAACAGTTGACTCTGTGGAGAAAATCTGGTCTCCTCTTTATGGGATATGTAGATCAAGATGAAGATGTGGATTCGCCCATCTTTTCAAACTTGCCTTCTTTGGGTAAGCTGGATAAGCTCCGGGAAATTGTCGATCAATATGCTGTAAAAGAGTTAATCCTCACTACCAGTGCGCTCACCAGGGATGAAATTGTCGCGTTATTCAAAGAATACGGCATATCTAAGCATGTAAACCTGCGCCTGTCATCGGGCCTTTTTGAAGTAATTACAACTGGGGTACAAATTACCGAGTTGGCTTCTGTGCCTTTGATACGTGTCAATAATGCAAGGTTAACCGGCATAGACAGTGTGCTAAAATTAATTTTAGATTATTCCATAACCATACTAGGGTTGATCTTAATCTCGCCAATTCTTTTATTGATTTCTGTCCTGATCAAATTGGATTCCCCTGGGCCAATCATCTACAGAAGGCGAGTTATGGGAGTGAATGGGCGGCAGTTCGATGCATATAAGTTCCGCACGATGAGCCCGAATGGAGATGAGATTCTGGAACGCCACCCTGAACTGAAGGCTGAGCTGGATGAAAACCATAAGTTGGTTGAGGATCCTCGAGTCACCAGGGTGGGGCAGATTTTGCGCAAGACCAGTCTGGATGAGCTGCCGCAATTGTTCAACGTGTTAAGAAGAGAAATGTCTCTGGTCGGTCCGCGCATGATCTCTCCTTTGGAGATGAAGAAATATGATCAATGGGATATGAACCTGCTCACGGTTCGCCCAGGCATCACCGGGCTTTGGCAGGTTAGCGGCCGGTCCGATATTTCCTATGCCGAACGAGTGCGCCTGGACATGTATTACATCCGCAACTGGAGCATCTGGTTGGATATCGGTTTGCTCTTGCAGACAATCCCGGCCGTTCTGAGAGCGCGGGGAGCATATTGAACCTTGATTAAGGTCATTCATATACAAATGGAGCTTAACAGATGAAGATACTTGTTACTGGCGGAGCTGGTTTTATCGGCTCGCACGTGGTTAATGCATTTATTGAGGATGGTCATGATGTTGTTATTGTCGATGACCTCTCTACAGGTCGCCAATCGAACCTGAATCTGGCTGCCAGGTTTTATCAAGTTGATATCCGCGATCCGCAAGTAGAAGAGATATTTCGTAATGAAAAGCCCGATGTTATCAGCCATCATGCAGCTCAGATGGATGTACGCCGCTCTGTTGCCGAACCGCTCTTTGATGCTGATGTGAATATTTTGGGTTCGCTTAAACTCATTGAGTATGCCAAAAAATACGCAGTCAAGAAATTCATCTATATTTCAACCGGTGGCGCGGTTTATGGTGAGCCGGAATATCTGCCCTGTGATGAAAACCACCCGATCAATCCCATTTGCCAATATGGCGCCAGCAAGCATACCGTAGAACATTATCTGTATATGTATCACTTGAACTACGGCTTGAAATATACCGTATTACGCTATCCAAACGTCTATGGCCCTCGCCAAGACCCGCATGGTGAAGCAGGCGTTGTAGCGATCTTCTGTGGAAAAATGTTGGCAGATGAAGTGATCACCATCAATGGTGATGGAGAGCAGACGCGTGATTATGTCTACGTGGGAGATTGCGCTCGGGCAAATGTGATGGTTGCTGATGAGAATAAGGCTAGCGGCATCTATAACCTTGGCACTGGGAAAGGGACATCTGTGAACGAAATTTTTGCTGGTCTGCGCGATATTACAGGCTATAAACTTGCACCAGTATATGGACCAGCCAAGGTTGGTGAAACTCGCTTTATATATCTAAGCGCTGATAAAGCTGCTCGGGAGTTGGATTGGCAGCCAACCATACCTCTGGAAGAAGGTTTGAGGAAAACGGTCGACTACTTTCGGGTTTCAGAACTTGCATCATGATTATTGTCCAGACACCTTTGCGGGTTAGTTTTTTTGGGGGCGGCACAGACTTTCCCTCTTTCTATTGTTCTGAAGGTGGGGCTGTGCTGAGTTCTGCAGTGAATAAATATATATTTATCACCATCAAGGAGCGCTTCGACTGCAAACTGCGCATAGGTTATACACGCACCGAAATGGTAGATACCGTACCTGAAATTCAGCACGAGTTGATCCGCGAGGCGCTCTATAAGACCGGGATCAAAGAAGGGGTTGAGATCACCACCATGGGCGATATCCCCGCGGCGGGTTCCGGTCTGGGTTCGTCCAGCACGGTGACGGTCGGGTCTTTGCATGCGATGTATACCTACTTGGGTGATATTGTCACGGCAGAACAATTAGCCCAGGAAGCCTGCGAGATCGAGATTAATAAACTCAACAAACCGATCGGCATCCAAGATCAGTATATCGTTGCTCTGGGTGGTCTGCGTTTCATGGAATTTGATCCGGGTGGAACGGTCAGGACCGAGAGAATTAACCTCGATTACTGGTCCCGGCGTGAATTGAATGAGAGTTTGCTACTGTTTTTTACAGGAATCACACGCCAGGCAGATTCAATCTTGGATGAGCAGCAGCGTAACATCGTTGACAGGCTATCTATCTTGAGAGAGATGAAGAAAATGGCCTACGTCGCCAGGGATGAGCTCAAGGCAGGGAATTTAGATATTATTGGCGATCTGTTACATAAAAGCTGGGAATTGAAAAAGCAACTGGCCAGCGGAATCAGCAACAATATGATAGATGCACTGTATGAACAGGCGCGACAGGCAGGCGCAAGCGGAGGTAAGATTACCGGGGCTGGTGGGGGCGGGTTTTTACTGCTGTATGTCCCATACCATAAACGTGAGTCAGTACGGTCGGTGATGGGATCGCTTCAAGAGCTGCCCATCCAGCTCGAGCCTGATGGGTCAAAAGTTATTTTCAACTACCGCCGATAACGCGTTGTTTTTCAGGAATATTTTGTAAGTATAAATGGAGGGTATGGATGCAATCTCTAAAGCGATATGTTGATGATCTACATGCAACATTAGATCTCTTACCGATTTACCTTGTGGATGAATTGGTTTCGATATTGCAGGAAGCTCGCCTGAACCACAGGCAGGTTTTTATCATGGGCAATGGCGGCAGCGCCTCCACAGCCTCTCACTTTGTGGCAGATTTGGCCAAAAACACTCGCTGGCATACCCTGCCTGATTTTCGGGTGCTGGGCTTGACGGACAATATGGCAATTTTCTCTGCCTACGCAAATGATGAGGGATACGAAAATGTATTCGCCCAACAATTAGCCAGCTTTGTCCGCCCCTCTGATATTGTTATTGCGATCTCTGCCAGTGGAAATTCAAAGAACGTATTGCAAGCGGTTAAGTTAGCCCGTCAGGTAAAAGCGCGGACGATTGGGGTGACTGGTTTTGACGGTGGGCATTTAGGATCGATGGTCGATGTACATATCAATATCCCCAGCAATATCATCGAGCAAGTAGAAGATATGCATCTGATTATTGAGCATATGGTGGTGAAGACTTTACGGGAGATAGCCAAAGACATAAAAACAACTCAGGCTGCTCCAGTCGATGACCTGAGTATAAATCAGGAAGAATATCAACAAATTACCGGTTGATGATGCTGGTCAAAGCGTCAGATAACGTATCGTAAACCAGGTAAGGCTCAAGGTTTAAATTGCTGGCTAGCTGGTATTGTTCTGCGCCTCGTCCGGTCTTCACCAATATCCTGGTAGGAACGCCAGCTGCTTGTCCGGCCTGTAGATCGCTAATGGCATCCCCAATCAAAATTGAGTTGCCAAGATCGATGGACAGAACCTGTGCAGCCAGATGAAGCAAGCCAGGCTTGGGTTTGCGACAATCACAAGCATCTTCGGGGGCGTGTGGGCAGGTAAAGACACCATCGATCCGTCCGCCGGCTGTCTCGATCAGGCCAACCAGGCGCTGGTTGATCTCTTCAACAACGTTAATGGGCACAATGCCCCGGCCCACAGCAGATTGATTCGTTATGATAACCAACTTGTATGGAGATGAACTCATCGATGCCAATGCTGTGATGGCCTGATCGAATATGATCACATCATCCCAGGAACGGACATATTGGGGACAATTTTCGATAATAACACCGTCTCGGTCAAGGAAAATTGCAGGCTGCATATGGAAATTATACTATCAGGGTTGATGTGTTTTGTTGGAAAGAATGATTCCAGGGGTGAAGGCATTAGGCGTCAGCTTGACCAAGTATAATTATTATGATAATATTCATCAATATTTTGAGCTGTCGCTGAATTGAGCTATGCTTACATTCTTTTTCTTTGATTAGTGGCACAATTTTCATGATTGAGGGTTTGCGTCTCTACTTAAGCAGGCAGGCGTCCAGCAGTGCCCGTTATCTTCTGGAGCAGACACTTTATTTATTCGTGGGTTGGATCCCAACCCTGGTTGGCATTGGACTACGCGGGATTCTGTACCGGCTTATTCTGCGTATGGATGGTTGGGCTGCAATCGAAAGTAATGTGCGCTTGCGTTTTGCGGACAACATCCTTTTGGAGAATGGGGTCTACCTGGATCAAGGCACTTATCTGCATGCCTGTCCGAAAGGGATCAAGATTGGCGCTCAAACGATTGTTATGCATGGAGCTGTGTTGCATGTATACAATTTCAGAGATATGCCGGGGTCAGGTATCACCATCGGACGTGATAGCCTGATTGGGGAATATACGGTCATTCGCGGCCAGGGTGGCGTAACGATTGGTGACCGAGTATATACTTCCCCTTTCAGTCAGATTATCGCTGTGAACCATGTTTTTGATGATCCGGATATGCCCTTTGTCGAACAGGGAATTACGGCTGAAGGAATTGTTGTTGAAGATGATGTTTGGATTGGATCAGGGGCTGTGATCACCGACGGTGTGCGAGTTGGAAAAGGCGCTGTGATCGCCGCAGGGGCCGTCGTTACGAAAGATGTACCTGCTCACACGGTTGTTGGGGGTGTCCCAGCCCGTCCGATTAAAACAATTGAAAAAAATGTCAATCAAGAAGTTGACCGCATTATTTACTGATAGGAGCCATTATGACTGAAGAAATTCGCACCGATGTGAAAGAAAATTTGGGGACGCGTAGAATCCCCAAATTGAAAATGGTAAATTTCCCCTCCGCCGATGAGATTGTACGGCAGGGGTTGATGGAGGCGCGGCAATCAGCAGAGGCGGTGGACATTCTGCTGGTCAATCCGCCTACGCCAGATGGGGGATACTGGATCCGGACACAACACCGGGTGGGGCGCCGTACGCGTGAGAACATGGTGTGGCCGCAAGTCTCCCTGGCCCAAATGGCCGCCCTCCTGCATCCTACCTATAAATTGAAAATAATCGATGCCAATGCGGAGCGGATGGGCTGGCCTGAATTTATTAAAGAGTTGGACAAATACCAGCCGCGCTATTACTTTACCCAAGTCACTGCTCCAACGCTGGAAAACGATATGTACGGGTGTTTCTTGGCCAAGGCGCGCGGCGCTAAAACCATTGCTTTTGGTACCCACGTCACTCCCATACCGCGCGAATCTTTGCGCCCATTCCCAGCTCTCGATTTTGTTTTGGTCGGTGAGCCAGATTTGACCATCCGGGATTTGCTGGACCATTTAGAGGGCAGATTTGATGAGCGTCCGGATTCCATCCGGAATCTTTTTGAAAAACATGACCCCCAATACAAACCAGCTATCCGAGAAGACGGTTCGGTGGATATGCACGGAATCAAAGGCTTGGCCTGGCGAAAAGGGGATGAGATTATGATCAACTTCCCGCGTCCCTTCATCAGTGACCTGGACGATATGCCAATTCCGATGCATGAGTTGCTGCCGTTGCAGAAATATCGCATGCCGTTAATCAAAGGTCCTTTTACGTTTATTGTTTCGAGCCGTGGCTGCCCGGCTGGTTGTACCTACTGTATCAAGCATGTTAGCTACCAGTATTCTGCCCGCCTGCGTTCTCCAGCGTTGATAATGGAAGAGCTGTGGCAATTGAAAAATCTGGGCATTAACAATATCCACATGTATGCTGATCTGTTTACTGTTAGTCGCGATCAGGTGATGGAACTATGCCAGCGAATGATTGACGAAAAGATCAATATCAGATGGACTTGTAACAGCCGAGTGGATTACGTGGATGAAGAAATGCTACAAATGATGGGTAGAGCAGGCAACTGGTTGATCTCCTGGGGCATCGAGAGTGGGAACGAGCACATCCTAAAACATGCTCGCAAAGGCGCTTATCCAGACAAGGCCAAGCGGGCGCTTGTCTGGGCGAAGAAAGCCGGCATCAAGAATTGGGGTTACTTTATTATCGGCCTGCCCGGGGAAACGGAGGAAACCATCCGCCAGACGATCGATTTCTCGAAAAAACTACCTCTGGATATTGCTCTCTTCCATGTGGCTGCTCCGTACCCCGGTACTCCCTTCTTCTTTGAAGTTGTTCAGAACGGCTGGTTCCGCAAGGGAACCCGCTGGGAACAGGTGGATATGGATAAAGGCACGGTTTTGGATTACCCTGACCTGTCTGCAGAGCGCTTACTTTATTGGCAAAAACGGGCCTGGCGCGAGTGGGCTTTTCGTCCTGGGCCAATCTTGACTTATATTAAGATGCTGCTATCCGATATCTCGACGATCAAGTCAGCCTTGAGCGTTGGATTGCAACACCTGAGCTGGCAATCCAGCAAGGAACCCATGGAGTAATCTTGGTTTTATCTTGAAGCAAATAGAATGAGAATCCTCCTGCTGACCCAGGTGTTGCCCTTTCCTCCGGACAGCGGCCCCAAGGTAAAAACCTGGAATGTCATCAAGTATCTGGCTCGCCATCACGAAGTGACCCTGGTTTCTTTTGTGCGCGGCGACCAGTCGGCAAGTGTAAGGCACTTGCAGAATTACTGCCGGGAGGTTCATCCAGTTCCCATTCAGCGGGGAATGTTGCGCGATCTAAGGTACCTACTGGATAGTTTTCTTACGCGCCAGCCATTTTTAATGGTCCGGGACCGGCGAGAGGAAATGGAGCGTCTTGTCGACCAGTTGGCAGCCAAGGTGGATTTTGATGTGGTTCATGCCGATCAATTGAATATGGCCCAGTATGCATCCCGCGTACCGGCAGCCCGTCGCATTATTGATGCACACAATGCTTTATGGCTTCTGTATAAGCGCCTGTGGCTTACCATGCAGTCTGGGCCTAAAAAGTGGTTGTTAAATAGAGATTGGCAATTGATAAAAAAATACGAAGGGCAAGTATGTCGGGAGTTTGATGCAGTTTTGGCAGTCAGCGAGGAAGACAGCCAGGCCTTGGAAGAAGCAGCCGGTCAGAAGCTGGATATCACCATTATTCCAATAGCCATCGACACAGATGAAATTACTCCCATTACCCACCAACCACAGGGGGACCGTATCTTGCATATCGGCACAATGTATTGGCCTCCAAATATCGATGGCATCTTGTGGTTCCTTTCTGAGGTCCTGCCGCTCATTCGCAATGAACGGCCCGAGGTGGAGTTTGATATTGTTGGGGCAAACCCTCCGAAAGAGATCATCGCTTTTGATGAGGTAGATCGGCGCGTGCATGTGACTGGTTATGTCGATGATCCTACTTCTTATCTTGAACAAGCCAGCCTGATGGTTGTTCCGTTGAGGGCAGGCGGTGGGATGCGGGTGAAAATCCTCAACGCGCTTGGGCAGGGATTACCCATCGTATCCACGACTTTGGGGTGTGAGGGTATTGCGGTCCAAGCAGGTGTGCACCTGCTGGTAGCAGATTCGCCGCAAGATTTCGCCGGTGCGGTTATCCGTTTGTTGGAAGACAGGCAGCTGGCTGGCGAATTGGGCCGTAGAGGGCGTCAGTTGATCGAATCCACTTACGATTATCGGGTTGCTTGCCATTCTCTAGAACAGGCATACTCGAAAGCTAATGTTTCGAATATGAGCAAGTAAATGGGAAATCAGATGGATGTCCTTTTCCTTGTCCCATATGTTCCCAATCTAATCCGAGTCCGGCCATATAACCTGATCCGCCACCTTACCGAGCAGGGACATCGTGTTTCTGTACTGACTTTATGGACAGGACAGGCAGAACGGGAGGATATTAAAAAGCTGGAACAGATCTGCCAGCAGGTCTATGCAGCTCCACTACCTCTTTCTCGCTCTCTTTTTAACAGCCTTGCGGCTTTGCCATCAAGAACCCCGTTACAAGCCAATTATTGCTGGCAGCCTGTGTTACGTGATCGACTACTAGAACTGATCTCAGATAAAAATGGCAAGCAGCCCTTTGATGTCGTACATGTGGAGCATCTACGCGGTGTGAAATATGCGCTTCATCTGAAATCACAATTTCGCCCGGGGAAGCAAGTTCCGATCATTTGGGACAGTGTAGATTCAATCAGTATGCTATTCAGACAGGCGGCCAGGACCAGTAAAAGCTTTTTTGGGCGGTGGCTGACCCGCTTTGAGCTTGGCCGGACTGAGAGCTATGAAAAGTGGCTGGTAGGGCAGTTTGAACGCGTCCTGGTAACTTCGCAGCTTGATAAAAATGCTTTTCTTTCTCTGCAGCCAACAGGGTTTAGGGAATCTTGCATAACGGTGCTGCCAAATGGGGTGGATCTGGATTACTTCTCTCCAGACAACTCGGTGACTCGCGAGCCAGACACGCTGGTGTTGAGCGGTAAGATGAGCTATCACGCCAATATCACCATGGCTCTCCACCTGGTTGAAAAAATCATGCCACTGGTATGGCAAAAACGACCTGGGGTGCAAGTATATATCGTTGGGAAAGATCCTCCCACTGAAGTCACAACCTTAGGAAATGACCCCAGGATCACCGTCACCGGTACGGTCGAAGATATCCGGCCTTATTTGAGAAAATCTACGATTTCAGTGACCCCGATTATGTACGGAGCCGGGATCCAAAACAAAGTCCTTGAAGCCATGGCATGTGCGACGCCGGTGGTTTCTACTCCCCGTGCCACATCTGCTCTTACTATTAGACCTGGGCATGACCTGATCTCAGCCGATGAGCCAGAGGCCTTTGCAGAAGCAGTATTGCGCTTGTTAACCAATCCTGAGTTGTGCAGGGAGATCGGTGAGTCCGGGCGCCGCTACGTAGAAACCAACCATCGTTGGCCAAGTATTGTAGAAAAACTGGTAGAGGTCTATCGAGAATCGATACACCAGCTCTAAACGACCGGTAAAACAGCATGATATACTTGTCGAATATGGCTGGCGGTCTGCTTAACTCTTCCAAACACCCCTTCCAAGGCAAAATTGCCTTGATCACAGGCTCTGGTCGTGGGATCGGCCGGGCAATTGCATTGCATCTGGCCCGAAAAGGTGCAGATATTGTCGTTAATTTTTTTCGAAATCGCACAGCTGCTGAAGAGACTGTTGTCCAAATCGAATTACTAGGCCGGAAAGCTTTGTTGGTAAAAGCCAATTTGGGAGAGTTGGGGGAAATCGGCAGGTTATTTGATGAAGTAGAGCGCTATTTTGGGGGATTGGATATTCTGGTCAGCAATGCGGCCTCGGGCTACAACCGTCCGGTAATGGAACAAAAACCAAAGGGATGGGAGTGGACCATGAATATCAACGCACGAGCTTTGTTATTCGCGTCCCAGCGAGCGGTCCCATTAATGGCTAAACGAGGTGGGGGAGCCATTGTCAGCATTAGCAGCCCGGGCGCCAGCCGGGTTCTGCCTGAATATGTAGTGGTTGGCGCCAGTAAGGCTGCCCTGGAAGCTTTGACCCGCTACCTGGCGGTTGAACTGTCGCTTCACAATATCGTCGTAAACGCTGTCTCTCCAGGCGTGGTTGAGACGGATGCATTAAAACATTTCGATATCATGGAAGACAAAGGATTGATCGATAAGATCGCTGCCAGGACCCCAGCTGGCCGGTTGGTGAAACCTGATGAGGTGGCTGAACTGGTGGCCTTTCTTTGCTCACCACAAGCATCCATGATCCGGGGCCAGGTGATCTCAATTGATGGGGGTTTTAATCTGCCGATGGGGAGTGTTACAGACCCACAGGGATAAGGTATTAATATTTGGTGTAAGGCTGTTATCCTTGAAATACTTTGTCATTTAAGATATTAAACCCCGACCAGAATCGCCCTGGCAGGCGCGCCATCGGAACCATCGATTTTTAGCGGCAAGCAATAAAGGGTATACCTGCCCTGTGAGATGCTGGAAAGATCCAGACCTTCTACGATGACCACGCCTGCGTTCAGGAAAATTTCATGGGTAGCCCTGGTTTGGTGGTAGGGCGCAACAGAAAGATAATCTATACCGATAAGTTTTACCCCCCGTTTTACCAGATATTCCGCGGCATCTTCACAAATTCCTACATAATTTGTTTGGAATTCTTTCTCTTGCCTGGCCCAATAAGTGGAGTTCCTTGTCTTGAGTAAGAGCCGCCGCGTCCTGGGAGGCAGGTCGGAGTGTTCCAACACATCCGCGGTGATGGTATCCACGTCAGGCAAATCCAGCACATAAGCCCTCCCGGTGAGAGCTCGCAGGGACATGCACTCGACACTCTTCCCATCAGAGAAGAAATGGTACGGGGCGTCTACGTGTGTACCCGTATGCACACTCATTTCAATTTTTGTCACATTGGCTTCGGCGCCTTGCTCAATTTTATTGATTCTTTCAACAACAACACCCGGATCACCAGGCCAAGTTGGAAGATGCGGAGAAATGGTCAGGGAAATATCATAAGTGTGCATGGTTTATCTCCTTATATTGAGGAGTATATATCAGGCTCATAGAATGCGCAACAAAGTTTGGCCTGGATATCAAGTTATATTAACGTGAATGCGGTATAAGAGGAAGTTTTTGATACTAGCAAAGTATGGATCAACCGAGTTCCAGCTTTGCCAGCGTGGCTCGCTTTAAAGCTTCAGGGTTGACCGTTATACCTAAACCCGGTAGATCAGGGACGTCGATCGTGCTGTCTGGATTAAGCGAAAAGCGTTCGTGGGTAATGTCCTCGGCATAATAACGGGCTGAGGCGGAGATGTCCCCAGGGAGAGTGAAGCCTGGCAAGGACGCCAGCGCCAGGTTCGCCGCCCGTCCAACGCCGGTCTCAAGCATCCCTCCACACCATACAGGAATGCCATTCGTTTGGCAGATATCATGAGTGGATAGCGCCTGGGTTAAACCTCCTACCCGTCCTACCTTGATATTGATCACCTGGCAAGCTTGCATCTGGATCGCTTGCCGGGCATGCCGTGCAGAATGGATGCTTTCATCTAAACAGATTGGAGTTGCCAGCTGGGTTTGCAAGTAATGGTGGTCCCATAGATCGTCTTCATGGAGGGGCTGTTCGATCAGGAGCAGGTTCAATTCGTCCAGTGGAAAGAGGGATTTGGCGGTTTCCAATGTATACGCCGAATTGGCATCTACCTGTAAGCGCAAGTCTGGAAAAGCATGCCGCACAGCGCGGGTATCTTCTACATCCCGACCCGGTTTGATCTTTATCTTGATTCTGCGGTAACCATTTTTCAGGTAATTTTCCACAACGCTCACCAGATCATGGGCAGAGTTTTGCAGACCTACTGATACACCTACATCAACCCGTTTTCTAGTGCCGCCGAGCATGTTCTGTAAAGAACGTCCTTCACGTTTGCCCTGGAGATCCCGAATGGCCATTTCCAGGCCGGCTTTTGCCATCTGATGGCCTTTGACAAAACTAACCCACTGATCATAAACTTCCGGTCCGGATATCTCCTTTGACAAGATAGAAGGCACGATAAAATCTTTCAATATATGCCAGGCGGTTCCGGTAGTTTCATATCCATACCCTGGGTCGCGATCGGCCGCGCATTCACCATAACCGATCAGGCCATCTGAAAAAGCCTCCAGCAAAATACATTCTCTCGAGTCGATACGCCCAAAGGACGTTTCAAACGGGGTAACCAATGGCATGCGTAGATGGTAAAGGCAGACTCGTGAAATTTTCATAGGGTGCTTTCTCCATGACTGAGAACATAATAACTGCGTGGGATCTCTTCCTGCAGATGAATAAAATCGGTGATTAGATAGCCCAGCGCAAATAAATCTTCAAAGATCTGACGAAGACTCATCCGCCATTCCAATGCCAAGGGAGGATCGCTGGCTCGGAGCGCCTGGAAATCTGAGGGGATCTCAACCAGTAGCAAGGGGATATCGGCTTTTGACTCTGGAGAGCTACTCGGAAGCCGGGCTTGGGATGGGT